>Ga0209345_10000686_pt1 | contig 43483 bp, 43 predicted proteins | sample Cruoilmetagenom7_FD_187294 | JGI IMG/M metagenome (GOLD analysis project Ga0209345, IMG submission 187294) | Oil polluted marine microbial communities from Coal Oil Point, Santa Barbara, California, USA - Sample 7 (SPAdes) (version 2) | ecosystem: Environmental > Aquatic > Marine > Oil seeps ...
CAAACGGATCTCGTTACGGTTGCTCCCTTCCGGGCCTGGCCGGGTTGGCGAGGCGCTCGCCCGCGCCAACCTCTCAAGGGTGTATTTAGGGGTTTAGATTGAGTCTTGCAAGGGGGGCTGGCGTGGGGGCTGAAACATCAGCCATATCGCCACGTCCCGCTGTCGATGCCGTCAATCGTCCAGTCGCCGATTCGGTAGCGGATCAGGCGCAAGGTCGGGTGGCCAATGGCGGCGGTCATCCGGCGCACCTGACGGTTGCGCCCCTCGGATATGGTGATTTCCAGCCATGTGTCCGGCACTGATTTACGAAATCGTACGGGCGGGGTGCGGGGCCAAAGAGCCTCGGGCTCGTCCATCGCTGCCACCTTGGCGGGGCGTGTGATGCCGTCTTTTAACTGCACCCCGTCGCGCAAGCGTTGCAGGGCTGTGGCGTCAGGAATACCCTCGACTTGCACCCAGTAGGTTTTGGCCATCTTGTGTTTCGGGTTGCTGATTTTGGCCTGCAATTGACCATTGTCCGTCAACACCAACAAGCCTTCGCTGTCTTTGTCCAAACGACCCGCAGCGTAAACTTTGGGCACGTCGATGAATTCGGACAATGTTTTGCGCGCGCTGCCGGAGCTGCCCGCATCGGTAAATTGCGACAGCACGTTAAAGGGCTTGTTGAACAGGACCAGCTTGGTGTCACTCAAGATAATTCAGCCTGCATTTCGCCGATGATCTGACTGAAGAACGCTGTCAGGCGTGATGAAGGTTGGCGGATCACATAGCTTTCGGCATGCGGGTCAGGGGCGGTGATGGCGCTGCCTGATAACTGCTCGATAACCGCATGGCCACAAAACGGAACGTAGGATTCAGAATAACCACCTTCATGCACCATGACCAATTTGCCGCCGCACAAATCATCTGCCGCTGCCATCATCTGTGCCGTCATTTGCCGGAAGGTGTCAGCGGTGCACAACATCCGGCCCAGTGGGTCATCAATCGCCGGATCATAGCCACAAGCAATGATGATCACATCCGGCTTGAAAGCTTCGAGGGCGGGCGTGACAAGCTTCTCCATCACCTCAAGATAGGTCGCATGACCCGCGCCCGCAGGCAGCGGGATGTTCATGTTATAGCCAACACCCGCGCCCGCGCCGCGATCGGTGATTGCACCGGTATCCAGTGGATAGTTCCGGTCCTGATGCAGGCTGATGGTCAGCACATCGTCACGGTCGTAAAAAACCGCTTCGGTGCCGTTGCCGTGGTGCACGTCCCAGTCCACGATCGCTACTTTTTTGCACAGCCCGTCGGCCAAAGCGGCCTCAACCGCGATGGCGATATTGGCCAGCAAACAAAACCCGTTTGGGAAATCCGGCAGGCAGTGGTGACCTGGTGGGCGGGACAGCGAATAGGCGTTATCGCACTCCCCCGTTAACACCGCACGCAACGCGCCCTTGGCCAAACCTGCGGACAGCGCTGCGATCTCATAGCTGTCCTGTGCAAAGGGCGCGCGCAAGCCAATCTCGCCGCCACCATTATCCGACATTTCCTTGAATGACGACAAATAGCTCTGTGTGTGCACCCGTGCCAAATCCTCGGCGGTTGCGCTTGGCGCGGTCCTTGCGTCCAGCTCGGCAATCAACCCCGTCACATCCAACAGGTTCTTTAACCGCCGCTTGCTTTCCGAGGTTTCGGGCAAGCCCCCCGCCACCATCGGTTGTACCAAGCCGCCAATTGGAAGCCTTGAGGCATAATTGCCGCCCGTGTGCCAAAAACACTTTTCGTCCCAGAAAAAACCCGTGGTCATTTGTGCCGCTCCGATTGGTCCAACCTACCTGACCATAGTGTAGATGCAGTGGCATAATCCAGCCTCTTTGCAACGCTCATTGGCAATGGATTTCTTGCGCCGAGGCGACCATACTACCGCCTTCAACAAGGAGCATTGGCATCGTGGAAAAAGGCACGCTTTCGGGATTGGCGGTTGAGGGCGCGCAAATTTCTGTGCGGGTAACCCCAAAGGCATCGCGGATGCGTATTACCCACATAAATGGGAAAATCCGCGTCTATGTCACCACCGTACCCGAAGGCGGCAAGGCCACCAGAGATGTGATCAAGTTGCTGGCCCACGCGCTGGGCATCCCGAAATCACGGCTGCAATTGCTGCGCGGAGCTACGTCGCGCGACAAGGTGTTTGGAATCACGCCCTAGTGGGGGGTGTTCATCGGGGGCATCGATGATAGGCTCGGGGAAAATTCAGTCCAAGGATACCCAAATGCGCAAGTCCATGATGGCAATTGTGGCTTTAGCCCTCTCTGGTTGTGTCTCAACCAGCGGCCCTGAACCGACAGAAAACGCACTTGCCAAAGTCACCACAGCCTCGGTGCCGCCTCCCGTTTCCCAAAACCGTGCGGCGCGTAATTTTCTGGCTGTGGTGCAGCGGATGGAACCGGTTGCCGAACATGAATGCCGTACCCGCACGACCAGCACCAACTGCGACTTCAAAATTGTGGTCGACAACCGCGCGGGTGAACCCTCGAATGCTTATCAAACACTGGATAAAAATGGCCGTCCGGTGATCGCCTTTACCAGCGCCTTAATTGCCGAGGCCCGCAATCAGGATGAATTGGCCTTTATTCTGGGCCATGAGGCATCGCATCATATCAGGGGTCACATCCCCAAAGCCCAACAAAGCGCTGTTGCGGGGGCTGTGATTGGCGGCCTCTTGGCGGCGGCTCTTGGGGCAGGCGACGCGGCTGTCAAAGAAGCGCAACGCATGGGCGGTGCTGTCGGGGCGCGCCAGTATTCCAAAGATTTTGAGCTGCAAGCAGACGAACTGGGCACGATTATCACTGCGCGTTCCGGCTATGACCCGCTGAAAGGCGCGGTATTCTTTACCCGCATTCCAGATCCGGGTGACCGGTTCCTTGGTTCGCACCCGCCAAACGGCCAGCGCATCGCAACCGTGCGCCGCACTGTTTCCAACATGTAGGCCGAGCCCGTGCGTCAGTTTGAAAACGTCATCAGCGACAAAGGATCAAAATATGCCGTCAGCGGTGGCGCTGTGGCTGATCGGGATGAGGCCAAGGTGTTTTTGCGCACCCTAAAGCGTCAAAAGAAATACGGTCGTGCCACCCATAATTCATGGGCCGCGCTGTTTCGCGGCGAGCGTGGCGAATTGGTTCGCGTCAAGAATGACGATGGCGAAAGCGGGGCGGGCAATGTGATCTTGCAGAGTCTGGAACGCGAAGGGCTTGAGGGTCATATCATCGTGGTGACGCGCTGGTATGGCGGTGTTAAGCTGGGTGGCGACCGGTTCCGTCACGTGCAGCGCTGCGTGCGCCACTATTTGGATCATTGGAGGACTATTGATGGGTGATGTTATCGTTGTCACAGGCGCGACAAGTGGATTGGGGCGGGCGTTGATTTCGGCGTTGAAAGGGGCAGGGTTCACGCCCATCCTGACAGGGCGGAACGCCGATAAGGTGACGGCAGCAGCGGCTGATTTGGGCGTGGCTGGGTATCAGCTGGATGTCTCTGACGCAGGTTCAATCGAAACGGTGGCGGCGCAAATCGCGGCGGATCACGGACCTGTTGCGGGGTTGATCAATAACGCGGGTATCTGGCTGGAAGGCGACTTTGAGGCGTATGACCCCGCCGCCATTCAGGCGGTGATCGATACCAACACCACCGGCACCATTTTGATGACCCACGCCATGCTACCCGACATGATCACACAGGGGCGCGGCACGGTGATTAACATCGTTTCGACAGGCGCACTTTATACCCGCAAAATGATCAGCGTTTATGCGGCCAGCAAATGGGCGATCCGTGGATTTACGGGATGCCTAGAGGTCGAATGCGCGCCCAAAGGTGTGCGGGTGATGGGTTTTTACCCCGGCAAGATTTCATCGAACATGTATGAAACCGCAGGGGTCGGGCGGGATTTGGAGATGGCGATGACACCCGAACAAGGGGCGGCGATGGTGGTGACGATGTTGCGGGACGAGGGCATGGTTTGGGGGCATGTCAGTGGGCGTTCGATTGCGGATTATTTGTAGGGCGCGCGTCCGTATCGGAGCAAGCAAAGAACGTAGAGTCAGATGAATTTCAAGCAAAAAACCATCAAAGTCCTCATCAGTATGTGTGGATCAGTGATTGTTGCATTCGGCATTTTGGCGCTTCTTGATGTGCTTATAGAATTTTCGGAAAAATACCATTTCAACGACTGGCCACAGGAGGCGCAAGATTTGGCTATTTCGGAGATGTCCAGATATATGATTAGCCATAATTTCGCGCCTCAGATGGAGGTGTGGGGAGAAACCGAAATGGGTGATAATCACTATTTGTTCCGGAATGAGAACAAGATTTGTAAGAGCGCGTACCAATTTAGCGGATGGAAAATAGACGAGGTGAAGGTCACAGCGTTTTTCAGATGTGATCTGGGAGATCGGTGGGGTGACTACGCTGTTACAATTTTTCGAGACCCGGATCAGATTAACGGGCAAAGTTGGAGCGATTACCGGTATTTTCCAAAGGCTGAAGATACAGGAGCAATGACCAATCTGCGTCTTCCCCCATATTGGAAAGATCCGTAACGGGACAGGTTTGGAGCACTCGCTCGACCCCTCACCAAATCCAGAACACCATATCGTCGGGCGGCAAACATACTTCGTCATTACATGCCTGTAGCGTCAATCGCGCCCGCACTGGCCCCGTGTCCACCGCCCCCAATGGGGCCGTTAACACAAATGCCCTTTCGTAGAGCGACAGCGGGACCTCGCTGAACCCCAGCTCTTTCACCTCGGCGATGGGGTAGACGTCCGCATCAACGGGCGTATCCGACAGGGCCAACTCCATCCCGATCAAATAGTCCTCCAACGGCTCGTGAGCGTTGATGTGCCAACCCTCGCGCAAATCCACCTTTAACAGCAAATTTCCGCCCTCGGCATCCGTTGATACAAACACCCGCACAGCCCCGCCGTTCGACACCCGCATGGCACCCGTTGGCCCGCAGCACAGCACTTCCAACGCAGTCAAAATTGCCGCCCGTTGACCCGGTGAATTGATCGCATCAATCGCCAAAGCGGCGGCCAGTTTTGGGGCATCCTCGCCCACCCGCGCAAGGCGTCTGTCCAGATCAACCAGAAACGCCAACGCCTGCGCATTACCAGAGGCGAGTTCGTTATCATCCAACGGGCGGAACGGTCCCAATCCGACCGTGTCCGCGTTCATGCGCATCGCCTGTTCGGGGTCGGCAAACAGGCGCACCATATCGGCAGCCAGTTGGTCCGCCACCGTCAACCAATCAACACCATCCTGATCGGTGTAATCATATATCGCGATCAATGCCCGCCCCAGCGCTGCATAGTCGACCAGCTGGGCCTCAACATCTGCATGGCCCTCGTACCAGATGCGTTTCAACCCGTTATTTGACCACAGTTCTTGCAACAAGAAACCCGCTGCTTGGGTGGCGGTCAGCGCATAATCAGGGCGATCCAAAACCTTTGAAGCCTCGGCCAAAGTCGAGATCATTTCCGCATTCCAAGCCAAGATCACCTTCTTGTCCTTGATCGGGGCGGGCCGGGTTGAACGCGCCAACCGCAAGGCCTCCAGTGAGGCATCAAATTGCTCAGCTTTGCGTGGCATTTCGGACAAATGTAGCACATTCATCCCCTCAAAGGCACCTTCCTCAACGACATTGAATGCTTGTGTAATGCTCGCGTTCTCACCCTCCAAAGCCGCGTTGATTTGCGCCGGAGTCCAAACGTAGAATACCCCCTCAACCCGCGCCCCCGAAGCATCCAGTGAATCCGCATCTTCGGCAGCAAAGAACACGCCATCAGGGCTGCGCATATCGCGTAAAACATAGTCAAATGTGCGGGTGGCAGCGCGGGCGTAATCGAGGTTTCCAGTGGCGGAATAGGCCCGTAACAGGACCCGCCCGATCAGTGCCTGATTATACAGCATCTTTTCAAAATGCGGGACATTCCATTCAGGATCAGTGCCATAGCGGTGGAACCCGCCGCCAACATGGTCATGAATGCCGCCCTTGATGATGCCATCTAATGTCAAGGTCACCGCTTCCAGCAGGCTTTCATCCCCGGTGCGTTCTGCCTGATCCAGCAGGAACAACAACACGTTTTCACGGGGGAATTTGGGGGCGGTGCCAAAACCGCCGTTGAACGGGTCCAGATTGGCCAGCATCGCGGTGGCGGCGGCGTTTATGTCTGCGCTGGAAACCTCGCCCAACACGGCGGTTTGATCCAGATAATCGCGCAGGTTCTGGGCGATGGTAAAGGCCTCGCTGCGCAGGGCCGTGTTGTTGTCGCGCCAAACCTCGGTGATTTCGGTCATCACCTGCATAAACGCATCCGGCGGAAAGTAGGTTCCGGCGTAGAACGGCTCGGCGTCGGGGGTCATGAACACCGAATTGGGCCAGCCGGAACTGCCGGTCAGGGACGAGGTAACGATGATGAATTGCTCGTCCAGATCGGGGCGGCGCTCGCGGTCGATTTTGATGTTGATGAAGTGCTCGTTCATAAAGGCAGCGATGGCGGCGTCTTCGAAGCTTTCGTCTTTCATCACATGGCACCAATGGCAGGCGGCATAGCCGACCGAGACAAAGATCATCTTGTTTTCTGCGCGGGCTTTTTCCAATGCCTCGTCGCCCCACGGATACCAGTCGACGGGGTTGTCGGCGTGCTGTTGCAGGTACAATGAGGACTCATTGGCCAGCCGGTTTTCGGCGTGGGTCTGGCTGGCGATTACGGCCAGAATGAGGGCTAGGATGAGGCGCATATTTGATCCCGAAATGTTGTTTTTGGGTAGCATAACGGGGGTCGGCTGAGATGTCAGGTGACGTTTGGGTGAGGGGTAAAATGCGGTATATGAAAACCATATGACTCGCATATGAATTCCATATGAGCTTTTGTCGGATTCTGTTTACACGCTGATCCGGCATTTTTTGCAAAATGGGGTAGGGTTGTTTGAGTTGCATAGAATTAAGCGCATCATCGGACAATTTGAAAATATTTCATTTGGGACTGGAAAATAGCCCACACCAAAATCAGCCCCATCCAAAATAAATAGGGTTGCCACTTCCGCCATTTGCGAAACCTATCCTTTGGCAAAGGCAAAGCGTCCTGCAATTTCAAGCGAACAGTTTTGTTTGCGTTTCTAAAACCGGCTGACTTGAACAGCTGCTCTGAATTCGTATTGCCAGTCCAAATTGCGGCATCTATTCGCGTAACACCCTGATCTTTCAGGACAGGAATTAGAAACTGTAAGGCTTGCTTGCCAAGTCCGCGTCCCCGATACTCTGGAAGGAATGAAATATCCCCGATGTTGGCTATCTTCTCAGTGACCTGAAGCCCTTCGTTTGGGGAGTCGTAAACCAAACATATTACGTGTCCAACGACGGTTTCCCCGCTCAGGGCGACAATAATATTTTTGGACGTTCCGTTTTTGCCGAAGCTGTTTCCCAACAATGGCTCAAGCGGATTTACGATGAGTTCTTCAGCAAAGTCTTCTGGATTTCGTTCACTATGTTCGCGGTAGGTCAGCTCAGAAATTGCTCTGATCTCAGGTAGGTGGTCTTTATGCGCAAATTCGAATTTGATGTCACTCAAACCAACCTCCCCCACAAATCATACTCCTCCGCCTCATCCACCTCAACCGTCACGATGTCCCCGACAGACACCCCCTCAAACCCTTCATCAATGAACAGGTTCCCGTCGATCTCGGGGGCGTCGGCCATGGTGCGGCAGGTGGCGGCGTCGGCGTCTACTTCGTCGACGATGACGTCCATCACCTTCCCGACTTTGGCCTCCAGTTTGGCTTCGGAGATGGCTTGCGCTTTGACCATGAACCGTTCCCAGCGTTCCTGTTTAACCTCGTCCGCTACGTGGTCCGGTAGCGCATTCGAGCGGGCACCTGCGACGTTCTCGTATTGAAAACAGCCGACGCGGTCCAGTTGGGCTTCGTCCATCCAATCCAGCAGGGTTTGGAACTCGGCCTCGGTCTCGCCGGGGTAGCCGACGATGAAGGTCGAGCGCAGGGTGATGTCGGGGCAAATTTTCCGCCACGCGGCGATTTCGTCGAGGGTTTTGGCCCCCGTGGCGGGGCGGGCCATGCGTTTGATCACGTCGGGGTGGGCGTGTTGGAACGGGATGTCCAGATAGGGCAGGATCAGCCCGTCCGCCATCAGCGGGATCAAGTCACGCACATGCGGGTAGGGGTAGACGTAGTGCAGCCGGACCCATGCGCCGAGGGACCCCAGATCGCGAGCCAAATCGGTGATATGGGCGCGGTGGCCTTTGGCTTCGGCGTATTTTATATCCAGCCCATAGGCCGAGGTGTCTTGCGAGATCACCAGCAGTTCTTTGACGCCCGCATCAACCAGCCGCTCGGCCTCGCGCATCACGGCATGGGCAGGGCGGGACGCCAAACGCCCGCGCATATCGGGGATGATGCAGAACTTGCATTTGTGGTTACAGCCCTCGGAGATTTTCAGATAACTATAGTGGCGCGGGGTCAGGGACACGCCGGAAGCTGGCAGCAGGTCGACAAATGGGTCGGGGCTGGGCGGCACGGCTTGGTGTACCGCGTCGAGCACTTGTTCGTATTGGTGCGGGCCTGTGACGGCGAGGATTTGCGGGTGTTGTTCGCGGATGTAATCCGGCTCGGCCCCCAGACAGCCTGTTACGATCACACGACCATTGGCAGTCAGCGCTTCGCCGATGGCGTCCAGGCTTTCGGCCTTGGCGCTGTCGAGAAATCCGCAGGTGTTGACGATCACGGCGTCGGCACCTGCGTAGTCGGGGGAAATCGCGTAGCCCTCGGCGCGCAGACGGGTCAGGATGCGTTCGCTGTCGACCAAGGCTTTGGGGCAGCCCAAGGAGACCATGCCGATTTTGGGTTGGCCGTCGCGGGTTGGCTCGCTGATTTTGGTGCGGGGGGCGTCTTGCGGAACGCGCGCATTAGCCAAGTCGGGGCGGAGGTTTGGGGGATTCTGGCTCATAGCGCGCTGTATAGGGGATGGGGTGGTTTAGGGGAAGCGGGCTTGTGCGGGGCGGAGTGAAAACCCAAATATGAAGGGAGGGAGATTCTAGCTATGATTGACTCGCACCACCCATGTCTAGACTAAGTTGTTGGGGTAGGCCCCTGACCGCCGCAGAAACGCGTTTGCTTGAGGTCTTCTACAACCGTCAGCGTCGTCATTCCGGCATCCTATACAAAACACCGCAACAGGCCTTTGAATATATGACTTGGAAAATGGGACGAAGTTCAGCCGTTGCATTTGTGGAACGCCAGCAACACGGCCACCGATTACGAGACTTTCAATCGCGGCCTATACGCGCTGGATTTGTTTGTGCCGCTGGATGCTTTGGGACAGGAAAATGCTTGGGCACTGTCGAAGGATCGCGGCAATCTGGGTTGGTGGGCCTATTACCTGCGCTGGCTTGTGCAGATGGCGGGCTGGGTCATTACGGCCGTGGCGGCGGCGGCTTTGACCGGTGTGATCGGGCGCAAGGAATAGGCTGACGCGCCTGAATTTTTTCGTCCGTCACGCAATATTCGGCATGATATTGGGTCATTTCAGTAACAAAGCGGTGGGTTATGCACATATAACGATAAAAGAAATTGACTCATGACCCTTCATATTCGAATGTTAACGATAACGGGATGGCCCAACAAATGCGGCCACGTTTTCGGGAGGATGACAAGTGAATAGAAAATATGGACAGACGGCCACCCGTCTGGGGATGACACTTACAACAGCAATGTTACTGGCCACACCTGCAATGGCGACCGAGGGCATGTTTGCGCTGGGGTTCAGCACCAGCCAACGCGCAATGGGCGGCACCGGTGTTGCCTATGGCCATGAGTCGATGTCGGCGGCGGTCAACCCTGCCAATGCGGCCAACGTTGGGCGGCAGTTCCAGTTGGGGGTTGATATTTTTAGCCCCAATCGCGGATTTATCAGGGGCGGGGTCGACAACGAGAGCGGTTCGAATTATTTTCCGGCACCAAACCTGTCCTACAATCACCCACTGGCCAACGGCAATGTGTTCAACATTTCGATGTATGGCAACGGCGGGATGAACACCGATTACGCGGCTGGCGCGCTTGGACCAACATCGGTCGGGATCGATCTGAGCCAGTTGTTCATTTCGGCAACCTATGCGGGCACATCGGGTGATCTGTCATGGGGGATTGCCCCGACATTGGCGATCCAGACCTTTAAGGGGGACGGTCTGGCGGGTTTTGGCGTTACGGGCGTTGACCGTGACTGGTCTTATGGGGGCGGCTTAAAAGCTGGTATTACTTATAAGGTATCGCCGACACTGACTTTGGGTTTGGCGGGGCAGACCAAAATGTATATGTCGAAATTCGATGAATATGCGACGTTGTTTGAGGGCGCGGGCAGTTTTGATATCCCGGCCTCGATCACCGCAGGTCTGGCATGGAAAGCGCAGCCAAATCTGACGTTCCTGGCCGATATACAGCGGATATTCTACTCTGGAAATCCGGCGATTTCCAACTCATCCGCAATTCCATTGCCGCTTGGCTCGGCCGGTGGCCCCGGTTTCGGCTGGAGCGACATCAACGTGCTGAAACTGGGTGTTGAGTATAAAGCTAACGATCAGATGACATGGCGTGCCGGATATGCTTATTCGGAAAATCCGGTTGGACCAGAGGATGTTTACTTTGGCGTTCTGGCGCCAGGGGTTGTAACGCATCACCTGACGGTTGGCGGCACCTACGCCTTTAACGAGCGTAACTCGATAGACTTCGCGCTGGAGTATGCGCCAAAGAGCACTGTGAACGGCTTTGTTCCGGCTGGGCCACCACCTTTGGCAGCCCCTGGCAGCATTTACATGAGCCAAACCAGCATATCGGTTGGCTGGACGCATAATTTCTAGAGCGATCTAGATAACGTGTTATGAGGGGCGTCATCAGGCGCCCCTTTGCTTTTGCGCCAGCGACAAATTGTGATGTGGATTTTGCTGGCCAGCATTGATATATGTCAAGCCAACCGCCACCTTAGTCGGGCACAAAGATGTCAGGATTAAACAAGGATTAGTGACATGACCGCCTCCAGCCAATTCGACATCGTTATCATCGGAGCGGGTCCGGCAGGTTTATCGCTGGCCCGCAGCCTGTCTGGCAGCGGTTTGCAAATCGCCATCGTTGAGATGCAGTCTGAGGCCACGCTGGCCAATCCGCCCGAGGATGGCCGAGATATTGCCCTGACCCATACGTCCGAAAAACTGATGCATGATTTGGGCATGTGGGCGCAAATCCCGCAGGACCAGATTGGCACCATTCGGGATGCCAAGGTGGTCAACGGCAGATCGCCCTTTGCACTGCATTTTGACAGCACCGGTAGCGGGGCCGACTATCTGGGCCGTATTGTGCCAAATCACCTGATCCGGCAATCCGCCTATAGCGTGGTCAAGGATCAGGCCAACGTCACCCTGATGTGCGATCGCGAAGTGACCAGTGTCGAAACCAACACCACCGAGGGGCGCGTTGGGTTGGCTGACGGCACCCTATTGCACGCGGCGCTGGTGGTGGCGGCTGACAGCCGTTTTTCCGGCACCCGTCGCAAGATGGGCATCCCTGCCAACAGTTTGGATTTTGGCCGCGTGGTGATTGTCTGCGAGATGGAGCACGAGTTGTCTCACAATGACACCGCGACCGAGTGTTTCCATTTGGACCAGACGCTGGCGATCCTGCCGATGTATGGCAATAAATCCAGTGTTGTGGTGACCCTGCCCAGTGCCAATGCCGAGGCGGTAATGAACATGGACCCGCAGGCGTTTGCCGATGATATTGCGCAGCGCTTTGGCGGCTCATTGGGGAAAATGACGCTCGTTACCAAACGCCACCCCTATCCGCTGGTTGGGGTTTTAGCCAAACAGTTCGTCGCCACCCGCTTTGCGCTGGTCGGGGACTCGGCTGTTGGCATGCATCCGGTAACGGCGCATGGCTTTAATCTGGGTCTGAGCGGGGCCAAGCTGTTGGCGGATCAGATCATTGAAGCGGATCGCAATCTGACTGACATCGGTGCAATGGCGGGGCTAAAGCGCTATGAGGCCGCGCACCGCCGGGTGGTGTTGCCACTGTATCATGGCACCAACGCGCTGGTGAAGCTTTACACTGATACGTCAGTGCCAGGGCGGATTTTGCGCGATGCGGCTTTGCGGGTTGGTAGCTTTTTGCCACCGGTGAAGAAACGTATCTTGCATCAACTGACCCATATCGAACGCCACGCCAGATAAGGTTTGAGCCTCAGGGCCGCGCCTTCTTTTTCCGTGCGAAATGAAGCGCTTCGTCATTCGCCCATTTTTGCGATGAATGGGGATTCAAATGGGATGCAAACTGGGTTAGGTGTTAAGGCAAGGTTTTTTCACGGGAGAAATGCTGTGCGTTTGTTACTTCGGTTCATCCTCGTCATATTTGTGCTGGTTGTTGTGGCTGTGGCTGCATTGCTGTTCATGCCGGGGGATAAAATCGCCCAGTTTGCCGAGCAGCAGTTCGAGGATGCGACAGGGCGCGCCATAACGATCGGTGGCGATGTGCGCACGTCAATCTATCCGGTGTTGGGGGTGCGCACGGGGGCAATCAGTATTGCCAATGCGACATGGTCGGGTGCAGGGCCGATGTTGCAGGCCGACGGGATGAGCATCGGGGTTGATCTGATGGCGCTGTTTAACGGCGATGTGAAGATCAAGAAGGTCGAGATGATCGCGCCGGAAATCCTGCTGGAAGTGGCCAAGGATGGGCGCGCCAACTGGGATATGACCAGCGGCGATAGTGCAACTGCTGCGAGCGGCGGGGCGGCGGATGCGGGCGGTATCCCGGCCTTTTCATTGGGCCGCGGGGTGATCAAGGGTGCCAAACTGACGTTTGTTGACCACGCCAGCGGCGAAAAAGTCACATTGAACGATATGGACGCCGAGTTGCGGTTGCCGGAATTTGCGGGCCGTGGGGACATGTCCCTGTCGGCGCGCATGAATGGCCAGGCGATAACCGCCACCGCTGCTGTCGCCGCCTTTGACAAGTTTCTGAGCGGGGCGGTGGGCAAATTGACGACCACCGTGCAAGTTGGAGGTAGTACGGTCGAATTTGACGGCAAAGGCGGGTTTTCGCCCTTGGCGGCGGATGGCAATGTGAAGGCGGACCTGGCCGATATGGCGGCGCTGTTCGGGGCCATCAACATGACCGCACCCGATCTGCCAAAGGGTATGGGGCGGGTTGCGGATATAACCGGCAGAGTCACTTACACGGCCAAAGGCACGGCGCATCTGCGGGGCGGGGTGATCAAGTTGGATCAAAACGTATTTTCGGGTGGGGCTGATCTGTTTCTAGAAGGCGAACGCCCGCGCCTTAAGGCAAATCTGAGCGCTGATGCGCTGGATTTTTCGGTGCTGGCGGCCAGTGTGGATGACAGCGGCCAAACCGTTGAGACAGCCCAAGGATGGCCTACGGATGTGATTGATGTCAGTGGATTGGGCGTACTTGATGCGGATGTCTCGCTGGTTGCGAAAACGATAAATCTGGGCACGGCCCAATTGGGGCTTTCCAGTGTGAACGCCAAACTGGATCGCTCAAGGGTGGTATTCACCTTGAACAAGGTTGAAACCTACAAAGGTGCCATTAAGGGCAATTTTGTGGTGAATGGGCGGGGTGGTCTGTCGGTGGGCGGCGATTTGACGGCATCGGGTTTGGCGATGTCGCCGCTGCTGCGCGATCTGGCGGATTACGAGCGACTGGTCGGGGTTGGCGATATGCACCTGAAGTTTTTGGGCGTCGGCAACACGATGGATGCGATCATGAACAGCCTGTCGGGTGACGGATCACTTGGTTTGGGGCAGGGCGAGATTCTGGGCCTTGATCTGGTAGGGATGCTACGCAATCTGGATGCCTCTTATCGGGGCGAAGGACAGAAAACCGTGTTCAATTCCATTGGGGCCAATTTCACCATAAAGGACGGTGTGCTGCGCAACGATGATCTGTCCTTCATCGCCCCTTTGGCCAAAGCGTTGGGGGCAGGCGACATCGGAATCGGGTCGCAAACGTTAAAGTACCGGGTCAATCCAGTGGTGTTGACAACAGCAGACGGAACCGGCGGCATATCGGTGCCTGTGCTGATTACGGGGACATGGGCCGACCCGAAATTCCGCCCCGATTTGCAAGCCTTAATTGATCAGAATCTGGCGGAGGAGAAAGCTGCATTGGAGGCGAAAATCGCCGCCGAGAAAGCCGCTGCCGAAGCGCGATTGCAGGCCAAGAAGGCCGAGCTTGAGGCACGTCTGGCCGCCGAAAAAGCGCAAGCGTTGCAACGCGCCCAAGAGGTGCTGGATGTCGAGGTCGAAGACGGCGAAACCCTGGAGGATGCGGCAAGGCGCAAGGTGGAAGAAGAGGCTAAACGCGGGTTGCTGAACTTGTTGGGGAGTGACTAGCAAGAGTGCAGGATTCAGACTTGGGGCTGTGGGTTTTTTTGCGGTGAAACTCTGTCAGGAATTTGCCAGCCGTGCGGAGGACTTGCGAAATAAAATCCAATTATAACAAATATATAGGCTGTTTGTTCTTTGCGGCAAACATTTCTACTATTCCGGAATAGTGGTTTTATTTCAAAGGTCCTGAACACCGGCAATTCATATGCGACTTTTCAGCCTCTTGTGGCCCGTGGCCCTGCTGGTTATCTAATACATATGTATCGCCTGATGAACGCCCTTTTCCTGTCGCTGACGTTGGTCCTGACCAGCTACAGTATGGCCGTGGCGCGAGGGCAAAGCCCTGATATTGGCACCGACATGGTGATTTGCACGGGCGTTGGCATGATCACTCTCACCATCGGCCCTGACGGCGAGCCGGTTGAAACCACCCACATCTGCCCCGACGCGATGTCAATCTTTGCGGCGGCTTTGTTGGCGCAGGACATGCCGACCCAAGCGAGCACAATGCAGTGGCGCGCCACCGCGCCAGATGCCTTGATCCTGCAACCCCAGGAAACCCTTTCCCCCTCAGCCCGCGGGCCCCCCTTGGTCGTTTGAACTCCAGCAAAAAATCCAAACGAAATACTCAAAACCAAGGAGACTGATATGTCTTTCACTAAAACAATTCTGGCAGTCGCGACGGCCTGCGCCCTTGCAATCCCTGCCTTTGCCGACGGCATGGGCATCATGATCAAAGACCCCTACAGCCGCTCGGCTGGTCCAAACGCCAAAACGGGTGCGGCGTTTTTTGGTATCATGAACCACACCGATAAAGATGACCGCCTGATTGCGGCGTCCTCCGACATCGCCAAACGGGTCGAATTGCACACCCATATTGAAACCGCCGACGGTGTCATGCAAATGCGCGAGGTTGAGGATGGCTTTCCTGTTGAGGCAGGCGGCATGCACATGCTGCAACGCGGTGGCGACCATGTGATGTTCATGGGGCTGACCCGTCCGATGGTGCAGGGCGAAAACGTGACCGTTACGCTGACGTTTGAAAAAGCCGGTGACGTCACTGTCGATATCCCCGTCGATCTGGAGCGCAAGCCACCAGAGGGCATGATGAAGATGGATCACAAAATGCCGGAAGGCACTGACAGCAACGGCTAAGCCTTGCCTACAAACAATCTGAAAACCCGCGCCCTGCCCACTGGTCGCGGGTTTTTTTGTGGGTTAGGCTGCGGGAGCATTACGTAAGAGGCCCCACATGACCACCCGCATCCTGTTTGTTTGTCTTGGCAACATTTGCCGCTCGCCCGCCGCCGAGGCGGTGTTTCGCAGCCTGAGTGAAGAGGCCGGGCTAGACGTGAGTCTGGATAGTGCGGGCACAGCGGGCTATCACATCGGCAAAGCCCCTTATGAGCCAATGCAAGAGGCTGGCATCGCACGCGGGTATGACATGTCTTCGCTGCGGGCGCGTCAGTTCAGTGCCGCCGATTTTACCGATTTTGATGTGATCATCGGCATGGACATGGACAACATCGCCGACATGAAAACCAAACGCCCGAATGGTAACACAACGCCGATCCGACTGTTCACTGATTATACGTCCGACAGCAAATCCAGCGACATTCCTGATCCCTATTACACTCGTGATTTTGAGGGGGCATTGCAGTTGATTGAGAAGGCGGGCGCGGGGTTGATTGCGTGGTTACAAAAGGATGGGAGCGGTACTTTTCCGTGATAGGCCCTAGTTTATAAGACTGTTTTAGATAGGTGAAATTAAATGAAGCCACTCGCAGGCATATCGTTGGCCGCAGCGCTTTTTGTGCTGTCTGCATGTGTTGAAACATTCATTTCGTCCAATTTCTATTTTGACGTAGAAAATTTGACAGAATTGCAGATCAGTGAACTTGATCGAGCCATATTTGACAGGGCAAAAGAGCGTGAGTGGCAATGCGATTTTAGAACCCACGGATACAAACGCTTGTACTGTTTTGGAATAGGCAATGATCCGACAGACATATTATTTGGGCAGCTTGATGAAAAAAGATATAGCATCTCAATAACATCCGAAAATGTGACTTTACTGCCTATGTCAGATAGGAAACTTAAAACGTATTTATCGAGTAACCACAGAGCCAATGAGCAATGGTTGCTCCGCCTATTAGAAAACTATCCAGTAAGTAGTAAACACCGTAGTTTTTCTAACCATGACTTAATAGTTGATATTGAATGACGATTTCTGGGTTCTCAACTCCCGCAAATCGCCGCCGCGGTTGAGCCAAACTCTTTGTAGCGCTTCCAGAACGCCTCTTTGCGGGCATCATCCGATTGGCGTACGTCCTGTGCCATTTGCGGATCCTTATAGAATTTGGCGGCCAGCGTTCGGTCGCTGCGGGTCAGCACCCGGTTTGCGGTCTTTTGGATGCAGCGGCATAACGGACGTGATGCGGCTGGACGGTCCGACTTCAGACAGGCGCGCTGGATTTTACCAGCGGCATTGGCGACGGGTGCCGTTGCAGGAAGGGTCAGGGTGGCAACAAATACTGCCAACAGGATGTGTTTCATGGTGCTTGCCTCTTGCCAAATGGGGCCCCGATTATTCGAGTGTCGCCCAGATCATGATGTGCTCGGGCGCAGTATCGCTGATTCTGCCGACTATTTCAATTCCCCGTGATCAATGACGCAAGACGTGGGTGTAAATCCGCCGCAGTCCGCAATCCTATCCGAGTTGCACCAGCGGGCATTGCGCCACCAAAGCCTCGGCCTCACTGCGCAAACACAGTTGTGTGGCATCGGTCATCACGGCAGCACTTGCGGCGGCGGTGCCCTTCTGCAGGGCGGCCTGCGGTGTCTCGCCACGTGCCAAGGCCAAGGTCAGCGCACCGACAAAACTGTCGCCCGCCCCGACCTTGCTGCGCACCGGCACCTCTGCTGCTGCCGCGTGCCAGCTTTGGTGTTTGGCGACCAGCACAGATCCCTTTGACCCCAAGGCCATCACAATCACTTGCGCCACACCGCGCGCCACCAAAATTGCAGCAAATTCGGCCAGATCGGCGATGGTTTCCAGCGATCTGCCTGCCAGTCCTTCGGCTTCGGGCCGGTCCATGCGTAACAAGTAGGGTGGATCGGTCGGGGTGTTGGCCAACAGGCGCAAGGCCTTGGTTGATGTGTCGACTATCAGTCGCGCGCGGCTGTCCGCAATCTCGCGCCTGAGGCGGGCCGGGAAGTCATCCGGCACACCGGGCGGGTTGCTGCCGCTGAGCACCACATAGCCGTCCTTAGGTATCACCGCGTAAATCTGCGCAAGCGATGCGCCCACCAGCGTCGCGTCCCAGCGTGGTCCCGGCATCACAAACCGGTACTGTCTGCCAGATTTTCGCTCGATCACGGCCATGCTTTCACGGGTTTCGCCCTGCACCTCAAAGGGATGCACCTGCACGCCTTCCTGCTCCAGCAAACCCAACAAAATGCGGCCCATATGGCCACCAATAGCGGCGAATGCGCGGGCTTCGCCGCCCAGAATTTGTATCGCACGGGCGACATTGACACCGCCACCGCCTGGCGCACGCAAGGGGACTTCACATCGCACCTTATGCCCCGTGCGAACCCGTCTGGCGCTGGTTGAAACATCCACCGTCGGGTTCAGGGTGATAGTCAGAATGTCGGATGGGGCGGTCATCGGCAGTGGGCCTTTGTGTGTGTAAGGTAAGTTGGATCGGTTGTTTATACAGTCCCAGATCACGCCCTCAAGCACAACCGGATGCCAAAATGCTTGAGGGTTGCTGAATGACGGTATATTTATAGATGCTTGCCTTGATTAGGCCACAATTCCTTAACATTCTCTGGCAATGATTCCTTAATATTCGTGGTGCAAACTGTTAAAATGAAGATCGTAAAGCTAAATAAACAAGCTGTGTTCATGCTTGCTATGTTGGTTGTGCTCGTCGTGAGCGGTAACCAGACAGCGGCCCGTGACAAAAGCGCTAGAATTTTGACGATGGGTGATTCCCTGCTGGCTGCGCACTCGATTTCGGGGCGTGCGGTGTCCGATGCGGTGGAAAAGGCGCTGGGCGAACAGGTTTTTGACCGCTCGGTTGCAGGCGCGCGCGTCATTTATGGACTGCCAATCACCGGTGCGATGGGGATGAAGATCGCCAAACAATACCGGACCGGGAAATGGGACTGGATCATCCTGAACGGTGGCGGCAACGATCTATGGTTTGGCTGCGGGTGCCACGCTTGCGAGCGCAAGATCAACCGGCTGATTTCCAACAGCGGACTGGGCGGCGAAATACCGCGACTGGTGGCCAATTTACGCAGAACCGGTGCGCGGGTTATTTATGTCGGGTATCTACGCAGCCCCGGTGTTGGTTCGCCGATCGAGAGCTGCAAGGACGAGGGCGACGAGTTGGAACGCCGGATTGACGAGATGGCGAAAGCCGATGCTGGCGTCTATTTCCTGTCATTGGCCCAAATGGTGCCTTTTGGCGACCGATCCTACCACGGGTTTGATATGATCCACCCCTCGCTCAAGGCCAGTCGTGAAATTGGCAAACGGATTGCTGAGATTATCAAGCAGTAGGGCCGTCTGGACGTCACCCTTTGATGCTAATTATTTATGGTATCATATACATCTGGGGTGCTGTGGCAGGGTCTGCTCTGTCTGCGTGTGTCGCAAACATAGGCTTTCCCCAAAATAGCACGCCATTCGGCAACAGCACTTTGGGCGGGCTTGCGGATCCAAGCTTTTGAAACGGAATAAAAGCTATCCCGCCCCTTGAATGCGACAGTCAAATTCCATTCCGGCTTGCCAGTTGCTGGCGATTTTGTGCAGCCGTAGAAAAACAAGGCGAACGGGTATCCGTTAGATTTCCCCGTTTTCAGGATTTTCCCCTGCGGCCCACCGCATTGTTCTTGGCTGAGGGCCATTACCTTGCGTGCATATGTTTTAGGTGTGACGGGCAGGTTTCTATAATTCACCGAAGTCGTGACCATCTCGCGCCAGTTGTGAACTGTTTGGCCCTTGGGTACATACTCAATGAGCATAAACCGGTTTTTGCGATCCACATCTTTCCACGCGTGGTAATAGTTTTTGGAATCCGGAATCTCGACTACTAGGTTTTCGTCTTTTGGCGTCTGGGCAAAAGCCGCTGCCCCAAACAAAAATAGAACCAACACAAATAGGCCGCGAAACACTTTGTTCATTTTGACCATCACTAACCGTTAAATTTTCAAACGGAAGCTTAATAAACTACGGCGCGTTTTCAACCCAAATACCAGCAATGGAATGCATTTTCACAACCCCGCTTGACCATACCGCCAAACCCCCTCATATCCCTAGTCCATGACAGATCTAGACAAAATCCGCAATTTCTCGATCGTGGCGCATATTGACCACGGGAAATCCACCCTTGCTGACCGCCTGATTCAGGAAACCGGCACGGTGAAAGAACGAGATATGCAACAGCAGTTGCTCGACACGATGGACATCGAGCGCGAGCGCGGTATCACCATCAAGGCCAATACCGTGCGCATCGACTATAAGGCGGACGATGGCGAGACCTATGTGTTGAACCTGATCGACACCCCCGGACACGTCGATTTTGCCTATGAGGTTTCGCGCTCTATGCGTGCCGTTGAAGGCTCGCTGCTGGTGGTGGATGCTTCGCAAGGGGTCGAGGCGCAAACCCTGGCCAACGTCTATCAAGCCATCGACGCGGACCACGAAATTGTATCGATCCTGAACAAAATCGATCTGCCAGCTGCTGAACCCGATCGGGTGGCCGAACAGATAGAGGACGTGATCGGCATTGACGCCTCGGGTGCCATTCAGGTCAGCGCCAAAACCGGCCAAGGCATCCACGAAACCCTTGAGTCGATTGTCAAACACTTGCCCGCCCCGACTGGTGACGTTAACGCCCCGCTCAAGGCCATGCTGGTCGACAGTTGGTATGACGCCTACCTCGGCGTCATCGTGTTGGTGCGCATCATTGATGGCGTGCTGAAAAAGGGTGACCGCATCCGGATGATGAACACTGACGCCGTCTATCCGGTTGACCGCATCGGCGTTTTTCGCCCGCAGATGGAAACGATTGAGGCGCTTGGCCCCGGAGAAATGGGGTTCCTTACCGCCAGTATCAAACAGGTCCGTGATACCCGCGTTGGCGATACCATCACCCACGAAAAACAGGGCTGCAAAGAGGCCCTACCGGGCTTTAAACCCGCCCAACCAGTGGTCTTTTGCGGGCTGTTCCCCGTTGATAATGCCGAATTTGAAGACCTGCGCGAAGCGATCAGCAAGCTGTCGCTGAATGACGCGTCGTTCTCGTCGGAAATGGAAACCTCGGCGGCGCTGGGCTTTGGCTTTCGCTGCGGCTTCCTTGGGCTGCTGCATCTCGAGGTGATCCGCGACCGGCTGGAGCGTGAATATGACATCGACCTGATCACCACCGCGCCCTCGGTGATCTATCACATCTACCTGCGCGACGGCACCATGACCGAGCTGCACAACCCCGCCGACATGCCCGATATGTCGCTGGTTGATCACCTGGAGGAGCCGCGCATCAAGGCGACCATTCTGGTGCCGGATGAATACCTTGGCGATGTGCTGAAACTCTGCCACGACCGCCGTGGTTTGCAACTGGACCTGACCTATGCGGGGTCGCGGGCGATGGTGGTTTACGATCTGCCGCTGAACGAGGTGGTGTTCGATTTTTATGACCGTCTGAAATCGGTGACCAAGGGCTATGCCTCGTTTGACTACGCACTGGAGGGGTACCGCGAGGACCGTCTGGTCAAGATGTCGATTCTGGTCAACGAGGAGCCGGTGGACGCGCTGTCGACCATGGTCCACCATGATCGGGCTGAGGCCCGTGGCCGTGCGATGGTTGAGAAATTGAAAGACCTGATCCCGCGCCACATGTTCAAAATCCCGATCCAAGCGGCGATTGGCGGGCGGGTGATTGCCCGCGAAACGCTGTCTGCGATGCGCAAGGATGTGACGGCGAAATGTTACGGTGGGGATGCTTCTCGCAAGAAGAAGCTGCTGGAGAAGCAGAAAAAGGGAAAGAAGAAAATGCGCCAGTTTGGACGGGTGGAGATTCCGCAATCGGCGTTTATCTCGGCGTTGAAGATGGATGATTAATCCGCAAACCCGTGGTTACGCCTAACAAGCTTTTTCGGTTATTCCGTGTATTTTGAAGAACTGAAATTCTCGGCTTTCATGCACCCCTTTTGTGCACATGAATTGCAGTTTGCATAAAATTCCCGGAACCATTTCTTTTTGAATCGGCGGGAAAACGAAAAATATGCTGCTGGTTTCCCAAGCATAAACAGTCCCTCCCAACCCTCTGACTTGCAACAAATTTCTGACTTATCCACCAATTATCCACAGCAAAATCAATGACTTATCCCCAAGAAATTTCAACACAGCATCGTTTTTCTCTTGCGCGACTCAAACTCTTTTGCAAACCTGACTTTACCGCGAAAGAGTTCTTAGAACTCCGAGCGGTGCGCAAAAGCCCCTCGGAGCTGGAGCGGATTGGAGGCGGTCTTCGGACCAAGACCGAAACGCGAAAGTTTGTGGGAAACGGCAAGTCCATGTGGGTTCTTCGGAACAAATATGAACAGGCAGTTTAACGCGGGTTGAGCGGGTCATGGAAGGTTTTCGGACCGGAAGTGGCAGCAAAGGCTCGCAAGAGCTGGAGCATTGATGCGGAAAGTCCCCCGGGACAGACCAATTCAGGAAGACGTCAGGATGTGTCGCAAGACACAATGTGCAGACCGCGTCTGAGCACCTGGCGTCTTTTCCTGTGTTTACACCCCCGCCAATCCAATCGCCAAAAAGAAACGAGGCCCGGTTGCCTAAGCATCCGAGCCCCGCCGATGTCAGAATTGCATTTTTCCGCGTCTATGCACCTGTACCTATGGCGATACACTGTGCTGAGACCAAGATCAACTATATCTTGTGTCGTAAACTGGGTATCCTACAACAATCATCTTGTGGTACTATAATAGTGTGGGTGCCCTTACAGGCATACCGAGAGATTTTTGCGCGGCAATCCGTCCCTATCCGCCGCCACCCAAAACCTGATAAAACGCAGAATAGAAACTCAATTATGGACGACTGATATGGCTGACGCAGCACAATCCACCCCTGAAACCGACAACCGTCTGGTGAACTTTCCGATCACTTTTTACGCCATCACCATGGGCCTGTTCGGCTTGACGCTGGCCCTGCACGCCGCCAGTCGGGTGTTAGAGTGGGTCGGACCGTTCAGCAATATTATGTTCTGGGTGTCCCTTGCTGTATTTATCATAATAACAATAGGTTATGCTGCCAAGGCGACGGTATATCCCAGCGCGCTCAAAGCCGAATGGCACCACCCGATACGCGCGACATTCTTCCCTGCGGCGTCGATATCATTGCTGTTGATGTCGGTTACATTCCTGCCCGAAAACGAGGGCATCGCCAATATCCTGTGGATCATCGGTGCAGTAATTCAGGGTGTTTTGACGTTGGCGATCATCGGCCGTTGGATCGGCCATAAACCTTTTGAATACAGTCACATAAACCCTGCGTGGTTCATCCCCGCCGTGGGCAATGTTGTGGTGCCAGTTGCGGGGGCTCAATTGGGATACACGGAAATCTCATGGTTGTTCTTTTCGGGTGGATTGATGTTTTGGATCATACTGTTAACGCTGGTGATGAACCGTTTGATCTTTCACACCCCCTTGCCAGGCAAACTGCTGCCAACCCTTGTGATCATGATTGCCCCACCGGCAGTTGCCTTTATTTCCTATCTACAGTTAAGCGATGGTGTCGACGCATTCGCGCATATCTTGTTGAATTTGGGCTATGTTTTCGCCCTGATTGTTATGACGCAATTCCCGCGCATCGCGCAATTGCCATTTGCAATGTCGTTTTGGGCGTTGTCGTTCCCTGTGGCGTCATTAACAATCGCATCGTTTCGTTATGGGGCTTTGGCAGAGTCACAAGCGCATGAAACCATTGGTATAATCCTGCTAATGGTGCTTGTCGTTGTGATCGTGGTTCTGACCCTGCGTACGTTGTTGGCCATTGCGCGTGGCCAGATTTGCCTGCCTGAATAACTGATATAGATCAAAGACTCATATCGCGTAACTTGCATATAACTTTTTGAGATTTCAATCTGCTTTGGAGGGCATGCTAATGCTTCGTCTAACCTTACTAATGTATTCGTTCATTTCGCCCACAATGGCTGGCATCGCAATCATCGCGGTTTTGGCAGCAGGGTATGGCACACAGATGCCGATCATCTATGCGGCAATTGCCGGTTTTGTTTTGGCGTTGCCCGTCTCTTGGGCTGTGGCCAAGAAGCTATCTTCGCTGCGCTAAACGGCCTTTGGGCACTGTAAAAGGTTTGTTTCTTTCTGTATTCTCAGAGAGAGCAAGTCTGTTTTTTCTAGGAGATCCCATGCCAAACCCGACCGGCTATTCCCGCCTACAAATTCGCCTACATTGGATTATAACAATTCTGATTGTAGCGCAGTTCGTTTTTCACGAGTCGATTGTCGAGGCATGGGAGGGGTTCATCAAGACCGGGACAACAGAGTTTTCCGCATTGGTGGCGAGCCATGTATTTGGTGGCATCGTTATACTGCTGCTGGTTATGTGGCGTTTGGTTGTTCGTTTCAAGCGTGGCGCACCGCCGCCACCTGAGTCTGAGCACCCGCTGTTGAAAATGCTGGCGCATCTGTCCCATGGGTTGCTTTACGCGTTGATGGTGTTGATGCCGGTGTCAGGTGCGTTTGCGTGGTTCGGCGGGATCGAACAAGCGGCGACCAACCACTTTTATATGAAATTTGCCCTGTTGGGGCTGGTTGCATTGCATGTGGTTGCGGCGCTGTTTCACCAGTTCGTTCTAAAAACAAATCTGATGCAGCGGATGAAAACACCCCAGGATTAGGCCCCTAGAAAGGCATGTGCGGTTTCAACGAACGCACGTGGTTTTTCGGCATGGAGCCAGTGACCAGCGCCGGGGATGCGGGCGAAACGGGCTTTGGGGAACAAGGTTTTGATGCCGCTGCGATGCTCTGGCCGCACGTAATCAGACGCGCCACCCGATAGGAACAATGTTGCGTCGTTAAATTGGATGTCGAGATCGGGGAACCCCATTATTTTGGGCATTTCGGCCTCGAGCACATCCAGATTCAGGCGCCAGCGTTTGGTCTTGATATCAAGAGATTGCAGCAAAAAGGCGCGGATGCCAGCGTCCTCGACTTCGGTGGCCAATAGGCGGTCGGCGTCTGATCGTTTCTCAACCAAAGATAAATCCAGTCCACGCATCGCAGCGATAAACCCGATCTGGGTGTGGGTGTAGGACACCGGTGCGATATCGGCGACGATCAGGCGACGCACCAAATCAGGGTTTTTCAGCGCCAGAACCATCGCGGCTTTGCCGCCCATTGAGTGCCCGATCACATCCATCGGGGTGCCGTAGCTGGCAATCACCTCGTCCAGATCAGCCGCCATGTCAGGATAGCTGTGTCCATTGTGCCAATCGCTGTACCCATGATTGCGCATATCGACCGTCAAAACCAGCCGATCCTCCGACATCCGTTTGGCAATCGCCCCCCAATTGCGGGCCGATCCGTATAACCCATGCACAATCAGCAGCGGTGGCTGATCGGTGGGGGTGCCTGTCAAAACCGTGTTTATCATGAGACTCGTCATATCCAAGCGCGCCGACATAGGCCAGAGGTGTTGAGTGTGGCCGCGCAGATTGCTAGTCTGCTCGTCTCAAGGGTGGGATGCAATTTGACGGAATTTATTCAGGAAAAGGCCATGGAAGTGGCTGATATGATGAAAGAGCGGTTGGGGATTCGCGGCAAGGACTTGGTGACAAAACTGCGTCATACAGGCAGGATGATGCCAAAGCGGATCAAACTGGAAGCAAGGTTTTTGGCCGAGGCGACGATGCTTGCCAAGAATCCGAAGCTAAGCCGGATGGTCAACCGTGAGCGGGTAGAGACGGCACACAAAACCTGCATGGCATTTTTGGAATCCGTTGATGTGGCGGACCGGCGCAAGGGAGTCGTGCTGGGCATCCTTGGCAGTCTTGCGTTGGTATTTCTGGTGGTGACGGTGCTGGTTGTGGGCGTGTTGAAATGGCGCGGCTACATATAAAATCTTGGTCAATGACAAAGGAGCACAAAGCCCCTTTGTCATTTCTAGTTCAAAATGGCAGCCCTACGTAGTTTTCGGCAACCGATTTGAGTGCAGCTTCTGAGGAGAAAAGATACTCCAGATCAGTCTGTTGCAGCTTATTGTCATAAGGAATGTTGTCTGGAAATGTGTGTAGCAGCGTGGTCATCCACCAGCTAAATCTCTGTGCTTTCCAGATACGCGCCAGCGCTTTTTCGCTATACTGTTCCAACCCTGAATCGTCGCCTTCCTTATAGTGCTTAACCATCGCATGATAGAGATAGTAGATATCGCTTGCGGCGGAGTTCAAGCCACGTGCGCCGGTTGGTGGCACGATGTGAGCCGCGTCCCCAGCCAGAAATAGACTGCCATAGCGCATCGGTTCGGCAACGAAAGACCGCAGCGGCGCGATTGATTTCTCAATCGATGGGCCGGTTTCCAGACCTGCGGCCACCTCTTCGGGAATACGTTTTTTGAGTTCCTCCCAAAACGCTTCATCGGACCAATCATCAACCGTGTCCGTTAGTGGAACCTGGATGTAGTTCCGGCTGAGCACGGCACTGCGGCGCGAGCAAAGTGCAAAACCACGTTCGCTTTTTGCATAAACCAGTTCATCATCTGCTGGTTTGGTGTGGCTGAGAACGCCGAGCCAGCCAAATGGGTAGATTTTTTCGTATTCGGTGAGCACATCCGCAGGAATGGCCTTGCGGCTGGGCCCATGAAAGCCGTCCGCGCCAATAATGTAATCGCAATCGATGCGAATGGTCTCGTCGCCATCCTTATATGTAAGGTAGGGGCTGTCGCTTTTGACGTCGTTCAGCTGAACATCTTCGACGTTGTGAATGACCTTTCCGTTCATCTTTGCACGCGCGTCATAGAGATCGCGTGTCAGCTCGGCTTGGCCATAAACCACAACCGAGTTTCCGCCGGAATACTTGCCGATGTCGACGCGGCGCTTGGTGCCGTTGTCCGAGATATAAAAACCGTGATGAATCTCACCCTCTGCATCCATACGCTCGCCACATTGCGCTTCGCGCATCAGTTCGGCAAACCCGTGTTCCAACACGCCGGCACGAATGCGTCCCAGCACATATTCTTTTGTGTGTTTCTCCAGTACGATATTGTCGATACCTTGCAGGTCCAGAAGTTGGCTTAGCATCAGGCCCGACGGACCGCCGCCGATAATTCCTACTTTGGTTTTCATGTCGCTCTCCCTTTTTCGATTGAAACACTTTGCCTGAGAATTTCCCAACAAAGAATGGATTTCCATGCTTCTTTCTGGTACGAATCGAACATGCCACAAATTGAAAATTTCAACCTGTTCGGCGAACGCGAGGGCCTGCCCGATGTGGTCCATTGCGAAACAATTGAGGCCCGTTCATTGGTGCATGATTGGGAGTTCACACCACATCGACACGCCCGGTTACACCAGTTTCTGCTGATCGAATCCGGTAGTGGGACAGCCCAAATTGAAGCGAAAAACTATGATTTGGGCCGCGGCGCTTTGGTGAATGTTCCGACGGGCGTGGTGCATGGATTTGGATTTGAAGTTGGAACCCAAGGATGGGTTGTGACCTTGGCCAGTGAACTGCTGGAAGAGAGCCTGCGCGACAGCGAAGGGCTTCGTCCCCTCTTGGAAGAGCCTAAGATATTGCATTATTCTCCTGAAATAGAAGGGGTTGTGCAGAAAGTATTTTTTGAACACGCATCACGGGAATTTGCCCGAGCGCATACATTGCGTGCGCTGTCTGGTTTGTTGGTTGGTTTGGTCGCGCGTTCTTTGGCGACCGAGGAGCCACCCAAAACACGTCCAGGTCATAAATTGCAACGCCGTTTTGAAGCCCTGTTGGACCGGCATTATCACGAGCATCTCAGGGTTTCCGACTATGCGGAACGGCTTGCTGTAACTTCAACCCATTTGACGCGGGTGATGCGACAAGCGACGGGGCTGCCAGCGTCAGCGGCGATTGAGGACAGATTGATACGCGAGGCTCGACGAAATTTGGCTTATTCGAACCTATCAATTTCCGAGATTGCCTACCAAATTGGCTATTCAGACCCGGCCTATTTCAGTCGTGTTTTCAGCAGGGCGACTGGCATGGCACCGCGCGCGTTTCGGGCGCAGATCGAAAACCCCGATGCCCGCCCGAAAAGGGCTTAGGCCACAGGTTCCAAAAGCATGGTGCCCGCGCCGGTGTTAGAAATCGGGATGTGGTAATTCGTATGCACCGCCTTAACCTTATCGCCCAGCGTGCCCCGCATCATCATCCACATCAGGAATTCGGTGCCTTGTGCACCGGCCTTTTCAACCAGTTCACGCCGTGAAATTTTGGTGAGCGCGTCAGGGTCACTGACAATTTTTTCCATGCAATACTGATCAAACTCTTTGTTGATGAATCCGGCCCGTTCACCATCCAACTGGTGGCTCAACCCGCCGGTCCCCATGACAACCACTTTGATATCCTCAGGGTAGGACAGAATTGCCTTGCGTAACGCCCGCCCGAAATCCAGCGCCCGCCGCAACGTTGGAATCGGGTGCTGTACGGTGTTGGCCGAGATCGGAATGGTCCGTGGCATATCAGGATTATGTGGCGCACCAGGCCAAAATAGCTGCATCGGCACGACAAATCCGTGGTCAACCGCTAGTTCCTGACAAGAAGTGATGTCAAAATGATCTTCGACCATGCTCTCGATGATGTGCCATGACATTTTGGGATCACCCGGAAATGGGTCCAGCTTTGGCATGCCCCAACCCTCGTCCTCGTTTTTGTATTCGTGGGCCGCCCCAATCGCGAAGGTCGGCATCTGGTCGAGGAAAAACCCTAGCCCATGGTCGTTGTAGATGTTGATCGCCACGTCGGGTTTATGGTCCTCCAGCCATTTCTGGATCGGCGGGTAACCGTCGAAAAAAGGCTTCCAGTAGGGATCATCAAATTTTTTATCGTGCACCGCGTTGCCAACAGCTGGAATGTGCGAAGACGTTATTCCTCCAATAATTTGTGCCATGTTATTTCCCCGCGTCCACAAGTTTTTGTTTGAACTGTTCTTTGGTCATTCCGGTTTGCTGTGCGCCCACGTCTTGCACGTCCAGCTTGAAAATTCCGGCGAATTTGGCGAGGTAATAGATGTTGCCGCCAGCGGCGATCAAATCCAAAACAACCTTGTCACGGCAGGCTTGTTTTTGTTGCTCGTTCAGGCCGAATTTTTCGTAATAGGCCTCTGGGTCAGTAAGGTACTCCTCACGCGATGAAGCGGCGTTGAAAGAATAGCACATTTTGTTTAGCGCATAGCCCTTCATGGCTTGCTCCCCATCGAAAATCGTCGTGCCCTCGATCGGTGCGTGATGGTCAAAGTTATCGAATTCCATCATTTTTCTCCATTTTCATGCCCAGTAAAGGCGCATCGGATTATCGACCAACAGCTTTTGCTGTAACTCGGGTGTTCGTGCAATTCGCGGGATGTAATCGACCAAAGCCCCGTCATCCGGCATGTGCGATTTCATATTAGGATGCGGCCAGTCGGTGCCCCAGATGACCCGATCAGGAAACCTGTCAACGATATGCATGGCATAAGGCACGACATCATCATAGGGCGGCCCAGCGACAGTCAGCCGTTCAGGACAAGTCACCTTGGTCCAGATGTTGTCGTTGCGCGCCATCAGGTCGGCAAAGCGCTGGAAATCTGGGTGATCAACGCCTTTGGTGACATCGGGGCGGCCCATGTGGTCGACCACGATGATGGTCGGCAGGTTTTCCAGAAATGGCACCAATTCTTCTAAATCGGCGGCCTCGAAATAGACCACGATGTGCCAGCCCAGTTTGGCGATACGTTCGGCAATACCGATGAAGACTTCTTTGGGCGTCGCATCGACAAGGCGTTTGACAAAATTAAAGCGCACACCGCGCACGCCAGCGTCGTGCATGTCCGCAAGCTCGGCATCGGTGACCTCCGCCCCGACGCTTGCAATGCCGCGGGCCAGATCACCCGCCGAGCGGCAGGCATCAACCATGGCGCGATTGTCTTTGCCATGGCAGGTGGCCTGAACGATCACGTTGCGCTCAAACCCTAAAAAGTCACGTAACTGGTACAGCGTGTCCTTGCCCGCATCGCAGGGTGTGTATTTGCGCTCGGGTGCGAACGGAAATTGGTCAGCGGGGCCGAACACGTGACAATGAGCATCAACCGCGCCTTTGGGTAAAATGAAACTGGGTTTCTTTGGGTTCGGGTGGAACACAATCCAATCGGCGTCCATCATTCGTCTCCTGTAAATACGGTGCCATCCATCAGCTTGCGGGCTGTGCGCAGGATCGCGGCTGAGGCGACGGTGCCGCCTTCAAGTGTTGCGACAACCGTCATTTCGCCGGTTGGGTGTTCAATTTTAAGGCTGCGGCGGTCGCCTTCGCCTTTGCTCGCCAGATCGTAGGCGGGTGCGCCTTTCAATAAGCAAGCTGTGGCCACGCTTACCGCGCCAAGCACCCCGATTGTTTTGTGACAGCGGTGCGGAATGAAGGTGCGGGTCATGATCGCACCGCCGTCGCGCGGGGCAGACACCATGGTCATTTTGGGCACTGTTTTTTCGCTCACATCTCCCAAGTTCATTATCGGGCCGCAGGTCAACCGCAGGGCTTCGAGTTTTTCACGAAGCGGTGCGTTGGCCTCAAGATCGGCGGGCTCTTCGGTGCCTTCAATGCCCATGTCCTCGGCGCGTAGAACCACGCAAGGCATGCCGTTGTCGATCATTGTCACGGCCACGCCGTTCACAGTGTCCACGACATTTCCACTGGGCAAAAGCGCGCCGCAAGAGCTGCCGGCTGTGTCTTTGAACTCGATGGGCACTGGGGCAGAAGTGCCGGGTGCGCCGTCAATTTGCGCATTGCCCTTATAGGTCACGCGACCGTTTGGGGATTGCACAACAGCGCGGGCGACTTGTCCGGTGTTTTCCATATAGATTGTGACGGTGGTTTCGCCGTCTTTTGCCGCAACCAGCCGGCGTTCGATTGCGAAAGGCCCGACTCCAGCGAGGATGTTGCCGCAGTTTTGCGCATCCGTGACGATGGGCTTATCGACGAAAACCTGCAAGAATAGATAGTCGACATCGACGCCGTCGCGTTTTGATTTCGAAACCACCGCCACCTTGGACGTTAGCGGGTCAGCGCCGCCCATGCCGTTGATTTGCCGGATGTCAGGGCTGCCCATGATCGCCAGCAGGGCCGCGTCACGCGCAGCAGTTTCTTGGGGCAAATCTGATGCGAGGAAATAGCCACCTTTCGATGTGCCGCCGCGCATCCACATGGCCGCAATGCCCTCAGACATATTTCAGGCCTTTCTCGGCCAGACGTTCGCGCATTTTGTAGATGTCCAAGCCCAGTACACCCGATTCAAACTGAGCGCGTTTCGCTGTCTCGTTCGCTTCACGGGTTTTTGCTTTTTCAAGAACCTCTGCGGCCTCTTTGCGGCGCACAACGCAGACCCCGTCGTCATCGGCAACGATGATATCACCGGGGTTGATCAGCTCATGGGCACAAACAACAGGGATGTTCACGCTGCCAAGGGTTTCTTTAATTGTGCCCTGCGCAAAGATCGCTTTGGACCAAACGGGAAAGCCCATTTCGGTCAGGTCACGCACGTCGCGCACGCCTGCGTCAATGATCAAGCCTTTGCATCCACGTGCCATGGCCGAGGTGGCCAATAGATCGCCGAAATACCCCGCATTGCTGGGGGATGTTGTGCCCAGAACAAGGATATCGCCCGTTTGAAGCTGCTCAATGGCAACGTGTAGCATCCAGTTGTCACACGGCGGGGCCAGAATGGTGACGGCGCTGGCGGCAAGGCGTGCACCGGGATAGATCGGTCGCATGTAGTCGGCCAACAACCCTTTACGACCCTGCGCTTCGTGCACCGTGGCCACACCGCATTCGGCCAGACCATCGATGATGGATTGATCGGCGCGCTCAATGTTTTGAACGACTACACCCGTTGTACCGGCCGCGATCATGCCAGTTCATCCACAGTTTGCGGAAAGATCATCTGAAAGCCTTCGGCGTATTCTGCTTTGCGACCGCCAGCCATCCCGCCCGAATTGCGGCGGAAATGATTACCACGGTTTTCAGCCACGTTGGTGTAGAAATCCCATAGGTGTTCTTGACCTTGCATACATTCAATTGCGGCGCGTTTTTTGTCCCAAACCGGGGTGATGTCGAGGAATACGTTGGGTTTCCATTCCATCTGTTCGGTCTGGTGCGGCTCGAACAGGTACACCTGCGGCGCGCCCAGAACTTTTTGGCCGGGGTTGTGGCCCCAGGCTTGGGCAATCATCCGGCATTCCAGCGCAAACTGCGTCGTGTTCATGTGATCGGTGTTGTAGGGGTCCCATTTAGAATGGCTCATCATCCATTTGGGCTGCACTTCGCGGATGATATCAACCATCTGGTCTTGGGCATCACGGTCCAAGCGCAGCGGGTAATCCCCCAGATCAAGGAAGCGGATATCGTTGACACCCAAAGCGTCGGCAGCGTTCTGCGCCTCTTCCTTGCGGGCGTCTTTGACCCGATCCAGTGTCATGCCGTCTTGTTTCCAAAGCTTGGCGCTTTCACCGCGTTCGCCATAAGACAGGCAGGCAACGGTGACCTCATATCCAAGACTTTGATGCAACGCGATTGCACCGCCAGCCCGCCAAACGAAATCGGCAGCATGAGCAGAGATAACAAGAGCGGTTTTTTTGTCAGACATTGAGGCCTCCAAATGGTCTAACCCGAGTCGAAATACCCGTGATTTCACAACACCTACGCCATGGGGGGTGGATTCCCCTATTTCAATTCCCGCCAGTTCGTATAAGTTTTAGCTATTCGTCATGAGATTTTCGACACCCTATACAGATGCGAAGCACTTGTAATGTCAGTTAAATTCACAAATATTCGCCACCTGAAGGCATTCAGAGAGGTCGCCCAAGAACACGGGATAAGTGCCGCTGCCGAGCGCGTGCACCTGTCACAACCGGCCGTAACCCAAGCGATCGCCGGTCTGGAAAAGCACTTTGAGACCGCTTTGTTTGAACGTCGCCGTGAGGGGATGTTTGTGACTGATGCGGGGGCTGCGCTTTTGTCGCGGGTGACGCGCCTGTTCAGCCATCTTGATATAGGGGCCGAACAGGCGCATCGCGCAGCGGGGCGGCGCGATAATACGCCAGTGCCCGGCTTTCAAAACCGGGTGACTGCATCGCAGTTGCGCGCCCTTGTTGCGATTTGGGAAAAGGGTAGTTTCAGCCTTGCCGCACAGGACATCGGCATCTCTCAACCGTCGGTTCATCGGGCGGGGCGTGATTTGGAAAACCTGTCAGGAATGACGTTATTTGTCACCACGCGCAAAGGCATCGAGCTGACCCCTCAGGCCGAGGTTTTTGCCCGCGCGGTGAAGCTGGCGGCGGCAGAGTTGCGTCAAGGGTATGACGAGATTGCAAGCCTCAAGGGGCAAGACAGCACCAGCATTGTTGTTGGTTCGATGCCCTTGTCGCGCACATCAATATTGCCGGACGCGATACATCAGCAGATGAATGAGGGTAACAACACCCAAATACGCACCGTCGACGGCCCCTATGCCGAATTGCTCCGCGGTCTACGCCATGGGGATTTGGATGTTCTGATCGGGGCGCTGCGATATCCGGCTCCAACAGACGACGTGGTACAAGAGGTGCTATTGAATGATCCGTTGGTCATCGTTGTGGCCCCGGGCCATCCGTTGGCAAATAGGGCTGATCTGACGCTAGCGGACACAATGGCATATCCTTGGATCGCCCCGCCACAAACGACCCCGGCAGGGACTTATCTGTATAATGCGTTGGAAATCGCCCAGCTCGAAACTTCACCTGTTCGCGTGGTCTCTAGCTCTTTGGTGTTGGTGCGCGGCCTGTTGGCACGGGGGGATTATGTCACGATCCTTTCTCAGCGTCAGGCGGCAACAGAACGCGTGCAAGGATTGTTGGTGCCCTTGGACATAGAATTACCAAGCAGTGCGCGCCCAATTGGGCTGACCTACCGATTGGGCTGGAGCCCGACCCCAACACAGGCACATTTCTTTGATTTAGTCAGGCAAGCCGCCAAGGTTGTGACGTGACGGGATGTAACAGGGCTATACCTAAATTGAATAGATGAATGGCGCAATCTATTTCCCATTTTAGCGACACGGGTTTAGTGTCGGGCCTGAAAAATACTGACCTGAAATATGCACGTCATTTCAGAAAATCACGACAAAAAAGGAAACTGATATGCGGATTTGTGTTGCTGGGGCTTATGGTGCCTTTGGGATGAAACATATGGATGCATTGGCCCAAATCGACGGGGGCACTGTGACCTCTGTGATGGGACCGACCAAGGCCAAAATCGAAGCCCTCGCCGCTGAGCGGGGCATTGGCCATGCGGGCACCACGCTTGAGGAATGCATCGCGCGTGATGACGTGGATGCGGTTATTTTGTCGACCCCAACACAGATGCACGCCGATCAGGCCATCGCCTGTATGAAAGCAGGCAAGCATGTCTTGGTCGAGATTCCGATGGCCGACACGCTGGCGGACAGTCAGGAAATCGTCCGCGTTCAACAAGAAACCGGCCTTATCGCCATGGCCGGTCAGGTACGCCGTTTCAACCCGTCGCATCAGTGGATCCACAACAAAATCGAAGCCGGAGAGTTGACCTTGCAGCAGCTGGACGTGCAGACCTATTTCTTTCGCCGCACCAACACCAACGCCAAGGGTGAGGCGCGGACATGGACCGACCATTTGCTGTGGCACCATGCCTGTCACACCGTAGACCTGTTCCAATATCAAACCGGTGGGCCGGCCGTCGAGGCATTTGGTTTGCAAGGGCCAAAGCATCCCGATCTGGACATCGCAATGGACATGGCTATTGGCTTGAAGGCGCAAAATGGTGCGATCTGTACGTTGTCACTCAGCTTTAACAATGATGGCCCATTGGGGACGTTCTTTCGTTATATCTGCGACAAGGGCACCTACCTCGCTCGTTACGATGACCTGTTTGATGGTAATGAAAACCAGATTGACCTGTCCGGTGTTGCCGTTTCGAACAACGGCATTGAGTTGATCGACCGCGAGTTTATCTCTGCGATTCAGGAAGGTCGTACACCCAATGGGGCCGTCGCCGACGTGTTGGGCGCGATGGAAACGCTGGACCGGATCGAAAAAAGCTTTGCAGGCTGAGGGCTAGCGTATCCGGCCCCTAGGTCTTGCCACAAACCAACCTACCAAATCAAAACGCCGCCGCTGGAAACAGCGGCGGCGTTTGTCAGGCTATCTAACGTGGCTTAGAGGTTTGGATACATTGGGAAGCCATCGCAAAGCGTTTGAACTTTGGCTTTGACGGCTGCCTCGACAGCGCCGTTGCCGTCTTCACCATTGGCGGCCAAACCGTCGATCACTTCGACAATCCAGTCGGCGATCTGGCGGAATTCTGCCTCGCCAAAGCCGCGTGTGGTGCCCGCAGGGGTGCCCAAACGGATGCCCGAGGTCACAAACGGTTTCTCAGGGTCAAACGGGATGCCGTTTTTGTTGGTCGTGATATGGGCGCGGCCAAGGGCCTTTTCTGTGGCGTTGCCCTTGACGCCTTTTGGGCGCAGATCAACCAGCATGAGGTGGGTGTCGGTGCCGCCTGTGACAATGTCCAGACCGCCCTTGATTAATTGATCCGCCAGTGCCACTGCATTGGCACGCACGGCTCTTTGGTAGTCTTTGAACTCGGGTCGCAGCGCCTCGCCAAAAGCCACAGCCTTGGCTGCGATCACATGCATCAACGGGCCGCCCTGAATGCCGGGGAAGATGGCCGAGTTGACCTTTTTGGCGATGTCCTCATGGTTGGTCAGGATCATACCGCCGCGTGGGCCACGCAGGGTTTTATGCGTGGTGGTGGTTGCTACATCGGCATAGGGGAACGGCGAGGGGTGTTCGCCCGCAGCAACCAGCCCCGCGAAATGTGCCATATCCACCATCAGATAGGCACCGACCATATCGGCAATCTCGCGGAATCTGGCAAAATCAATCTGGCGCGGGATGGCAGAGCCACCGGCGATGATCAGCTTTGGTTGATGCTCTTTGGCAAGGGCCTCAACTTGGTCATAATCAATCAGGTTGTCGTCGCGTTTCACACCGTATTGCACGGCGTCAAACCATTTGCCGGACTGGTTCGGCGCGGCCCCGTGGGTCAGGTGCCCACCGGAAGCCAAGTTCATGCCCAAAATGGTATCACCCGGCTGGATCAACGCCTGAAACACACCTTGGTTGGCTTGCGAGCCAGAGTTGGGTTGCACATTGGCGAACTCACAACCAAACAGCTGTTTGGCGCGATCTATCGCCAGATTTTCGGCCACATCCACATATTGGCAACCGCCGTAATAGCGCCGACCCGGATAACCCTCGGCGTATTTGTTGGTCATAACAGAGCCTTGGGCCTCCATCACCGCAGCGGAGACAATATTTTCCGAGGCGATCAGTTCGATCTCATCGCGCTGGCGGCCCAATTCATTGGTGATGGATTTGAACAGTTCGGGGTCACGGGTGGATAGGGCTTCAGTAAAGAAACCTGCATCTTTGACTGTACTCATGTTGGGTTCTCCTTGGCGCGTTAGTGGATGTTTCAAGGTCTCTGTAGCCGAAATTGTGGTGTGTTATAAACCCACAAAACGACGCATGAGCCGATATTGGCGGCAATGCTGCGACAAACGGGGGCTTGCCTTTTTGGGCGGGGCGCGCAAAGTGGAAATCCAAATAAGGATTGCCCAATGGCCAAGCAGCTGAAAATAGCATTTGTCGCCAGTGATGTGGGGAGCGCACAAGCGGCGCTGGCTGTGTTGTCGACCAGATATGGGGCTGTTGAGCCTGAAAAGGCCGATGTAATTGTGGCCTTGGGCGGCGACGGGTTTATGCTGCATAGCCTGCATAAAATGCAGCATTTATCGGTGCCGATTTACGGCATGAACCGCGGCACTGTCGGGTTTTTGATGAACGCCTATGATGAGGATGCGCTGGATGAACGTCTGAAAGCTGCCGAAGAAGAGGTGATCAACCCGCTGGTAATGCAGGTGGAGTGCGCTGACGGATCGGTCCAATCAGCCCTTGCCATCAATGAGGTGTCGGTGTTGCGGGCCGGGCAGCAGGCCGCAAAGTTACGCATTTCTGTGGATGGAAAGTTGCGTTTGGAAGAGCTGGTTTGCGATGGGGCGATGATCAGCACGCCGGCTGGGTCGACCGCCTATAATTATTCCGCGCACGGCCCGATTTTACCGATCGGGTCTGACGTTTTGGCCTTAACGGCCGTGGCCCCGTTTCGACCGCGCCGCTGGCGTGGGGCGCTATTGCCAAAAACTTCGGTGGTGCGTTTTGATGTGGTTGAGCCGGAAAAGCGCCCCGTTATGGCGGCGGCAGATAGCCAGCCAGTGCGTGACGTGATCTCGGTGGAAATTCGCAGCGAGCCGACCGTTTCACACCGGATTTTGTTTGATCCGGGCCATGGGCTGGAAGAGCGGCTGATCCGTGAGCAGTTTAGCTGAAGACTGTGATGTTGGGATGGTGTTTCGCTGCCTAAATTTTCCAATAGTTACTGTTCTTTTTTGAAATTTTTCACATGTAACCACTTGAAAAATATTGTCATTACCTAATGTTCGGGTGCTGCTAAAGGCTGTGAGAACAGAACCACTATTCCGGAATAGTGGTTCTTTTAATCACGGACATTTCACGGTCATATCTTTGAAAGTATGGTAGTGAAATTAACTAGTTTTTATGGCGCTCAAACCTTTGCAAACCCTAAGGTTTCTAACGCAATTTTGATTTCATCCAGAATGATTGGATCATCAATTGTCGCAGGCATTTTGTAATCCTCGCCGTCCGCAATTTTAACCATCGTTGCGCGCAAAATTTTGCCCGACCGCGTTTTTGGCAACCTGTCTACAACCACGCACAGCTTGAACGCGGCCACTGGGCCGATCTTGTCGCGCACCATTGTCACTACTTCTTTGACGATGTCCAAATGGTTACTCGAACATCCCGCATTCAGACACAAAAACCCTAACGGCAATTGCCCCTTCAAGATATCCGCCACTCCGATCACGGCGCATTCGGCAACATCCGGATGGCTGGCCAATACTTCCTCCATGCCGCCGGTTGACAGGCGGTGACCGGCGACGTTGATCACGTCATCAGTCCGCGCCATGATGTAAAGATAGCCGTCTTCATCTTTGTAGCCCGCGTCACCAGTTTCATAATACCCGGGGAAATGGGCGAGGTAGGCCGATTTGAACCGCTCTTGAGCATTCCAAAGGTTAGGCAAAGTGCCGGGCGGCAGGGGCAGTTTGATCGCAATCGCGCCCATTTCACCAGCCGCAACCTCATGGCCGCCCTCGTCGAGAACGTGCACATCGTACCCCGGCATCGGCACCGAAGGCGAGCCCAGTTTGACTGGCAGCGGTTCAATCCCCATTGGATTGGCGGCAATTGCCCAACCGGTTTCGGTCTGCCACCAATGGTCAATCACCGGCACACCTAGTTTGTCTTGTGCCCATTTTATGGTGTCGGGGTCAGCACGTTCGCCAGCCAAAAACAGGGTTTTAAAATTTGACAGGTCGTATTTTTTCAGCAGCTCTCCATTGGGATCTTCTCGTTTGATGGCGCGAAAGGCGGTGGGGGCGGTGAACAGCGCCTTGACGTTATATTCCGAAATGACCCGCCAAAAGGTGCCCGCATCCGGCGTGCCAACTGGCTTGCCTTCGAACACAAGCGTGGTGGCACCGTGGATCAACTGGGCATAGGCGATATAGCTGTGCCCAACCACCCAGCCGACGTCGGACGCCGCCCAAAATACGTCACCCGCATCAATGTTGTAGATCGACTTCATAGTCCAATCCAGCGCGACCAGCTGGCCTGCGGTATGGCGGATCACGCCTTTGGGCTGGCCGGTGGTGCCGGAAGTATAGAGAATATAGCTGGGGTGATTGCCCTCAACTGGGACGCATTCGGCAGGCGTGACGCCGTATTGAAAACCGTGCCAGTCATAGTCACGGCCTTCTTCTAACTGCGCAACTTCTTGTTCACGCTGGAAAATCACGCAGAAGCCGGGCTTGTGATCGGCCAGATCAATGGCCCCGTCGAGCAATGGCTTATAATGGATCACGCGGTTAGGCTCGATCCCGCAAGAGGCCGCGATGATCGCCTTTGGCTTTGCGTCATCGATGCGCACAGCCAACTCGTTCGCCGCGAACCCGCCAAAGACTACCGAATGCACCGCACCCAAACGCCCGCAAGCCAACATCGCTTCGATGGCTTCTGGGACCATCGGCATATAGATCAAAACGCGGTCGCCTTTTTCCACGCCCTTGGCCCGTAACGCGCCCGCCAAGCTGGCAACGCGGGTTTGCAATTCGGCATAGCTGATCTTGTGTTTGGTATTGGTGACGGGACTGTCATAAATGATCGCGGTGCGCTTGCCGTGTCCGGCCTCGACGTGGCGGTCAACGGCGTTGTAGCAAGTGTTCACCATCGCATCGGAAAACCACTCATAAATCGGCGCATTCTCGTCAAACAGAGCTTTTGAAGGGGGCTTGACCCAGCTGATGCTTTCAGCGGCTTTCATCCAGAACGCTTCGGGATCCGATTTCCAGCTGTTGTATACATCTTCGTAAGTCATGATATTCCTCCCTAGAATGGGTGGCATACTAGACTCGGTCGGCGTCGCTGCAAAGCACCTTTCAGTATATTTGCAAACTCGTGCGGAATACCCCGTAGCGAATTGCAAATCCGCAAACTATCCGTAAAGCGCCACAGGGGTTCCGGCCAGCGCCGACATGTTCAACAACCCGCGTGCGGTGATCGACGGGGTGACGATGTGGGCGCGGTTGCCCATACCCATCAGGGTCGGGCCAACCTCAAGCCCCATGCCGCGCACTTTCAGGATATTGCGCACGCCAGAGGCTGCATCGGTATTGGCGAAAACCAACACATTGGCGGGGCCGTCGAAACGGGCCTCGGGAAAGATGCGAGCGCGCAATTTTTCGTCAAGGGCGGCATCAATGTGCATTTCACCTTCGTATTGAAAATCGCGCTGCTTGGCATCCAGAATGGTCAAAGCTGCGCGCATCCGGTTGCCCGTGTCGCAATTCAGATTGCCAAATTGCGAATAGGAACACAGCGCGATTTTCGGCATGATGCCAAAGCGGCGCACATGACGGGCAGCGGCGATCACACTGCCGGCGATCTGTTCCGGCGTGGGTTCGGGGTTTACGTGGGTGTCCGCGATGAACAACGGCCCGTCTTCAAGGATCATCAACGAGAGCGCACCAATCGGTTTTAGATCGGGGGTGCCAAGGATCTGATTCACGTAATTCAGGTGCCACAGATATTGGCCGAAGGTGCCGCAAATCAGGCTATCGGCATCGTTGCGATACACCATAATGGCTCCGATGGCCGTGGTATTGGTGCGCATGATTGCCTTGGCTAAATCAGGCGTAATGCCACGCCGCGCCATGATTTTCTGATAGCTGCCCCAATAGTCCCGATAACGCGGGTCATCCTGTGGGTTGACCAGCTCATAATCATTGCCAGCGGTCATTTGCAATCCGGCCTCTTGGCAGCGGTATTCTATCACCTCGGGGCGGCCAATCAGGATCGGTTTGTCAGTGGTTTCGTCCACCATGGCATATGCTGCACGCAGCACGCGTTCGTCCTCGCCTTCGGCAAATACGATGCGCCTTGTGGCGGTGCGGGCGGCCTCGAATACGGGGCGCATGATTAAGGCGGATTTGAACACCGAGGAGTCGAGCTTGGCCTTATAGGCCTCAAGATCAGTGATCGGGTTTTTGGCCACACCGGTTTGGCCGGCCGCCTCAACCACGGCGCTGGCGACCACCCCCATCAGGCGGGGATCAAACGGTTTGGGGATCAAATAATCCGCCCCGAATGTCATCTGCTCGCCTTTATAGGCTGCGGCGGCTTCGGCCGATGTGGTTTCGCGTGCCAAGGCCGCGATACCCTTGATACAGGCCAGTTGCATTTCGTCGTTAATTTCAGTGGCCCCAGCGTCCAGCGCGCCGCGAAAGATAAATGGGAAACACAGTACGTTGTTGACTTGATTGGGGAAATCCGAGCGCCCCGTGGCGATGATGGCGTCAGGGGCAACGCTGCGAACCTCGTCTGGCATGATTTCCGGCGTCGGGTTGGCCAGCGCAAAAACGATCGGTTTTGCAGCCATTTTAGCAACCATATCGGGTTTTAGAACGCCGGGCCCGGACAGGCCAAGAAACAAATCAGCCCCCTCAATCACTTGATCCAACGCGCGCAATTCTGACGCTTGGGCATACTCGGCTTTTTGCGGCGTCATCTCCTCGGATCGGCCCTCAAAAACCAACCCTTTGATGTCACAGAGCCAAACGTTTTCGCGTTTCACACCTAGTTTCAGTAACATGTTCAGACAGGCAATACCCGCCGCGCCGCCGCCCGTTGAAACCACTTTGATATCGGCAAATTTCTTGCCCGTCACGTGCAGCGCGTTGGTGGCAGCGGCCCCGACCACAATGGCGGTGCCGTGCTGATCATCATGAAACACAGGGATATTCATGCGCTCGCGGCACAGTTTTTCAACGATAAAGCAATCGGGGGCCTTTATGTCCTCTAGATTGATCGCGCCAAAGGTTGGCTCCAACGCACATACGATATCGGCCAGCCGTTCTGGGTCAGTTTCGTTCACTTCGATATCAAAACAGTCGATATTGGCGAATTTCTTGAACAAAACCGCCTTGCCCTCCATCACCGGTTTACTGGCCAAGGCACCGATGTTGCCCAGCCCCAATACGGCAGAGCCGTTGGTGACGACGGCGACCAGATTGGCTTTTGCGGTGTATCTGTTGGCGGTTGCCGGATCATCCTTAATCTCTAAACAGGCCTCGGCCACGCCGGGGGAATAGGCCAGAGCAAGGTCTTGGCCGTTGGCCATCGGCTTGGTCGCGCGGATTTCCAGTTTGCCGGGTTTGGGGCGCTCGTGATAGTCTAACGCGTCTTGTTTCAGGCGGTTTTTCGAGGAATCTGTCACGGGCGGATCCTTTGGTTGTAAAACTAGTTTAACACTAAACTAGTTTTTCTTGAGGCAAGTTGCCAGCCCTAAAGTATCCGCAATTGCGCCGCTTGCAAATTATTTCCTCTGCCGCCAATGTGCGAGGGACCATAAGGGAGAGATCAACATGACCGAAATCCGTGCCGAAATCCGACTGGCAACCAAAGAGTTGCGCGACGACATTCCTTTTTTCACCGGCACGTTAAAAATGCGACTGGATATGATCTATCCGGCTGATAATCCGCAAGTGGCGGTTTTTTCCGGTCACGGATTGCGGGTGCGGGTGGTCAAAGGGGCCAAGGAAGCGCCGGCAACTTTGCGTATTCTAACCGATAATCCCGATCAATTTGCGGACGGTCAGCGCCTGCTGACCGCTCCCAACGGCACACGTATTGAAATTGACGAATTGAACCCGCCACTGGTGTTGCCGCAAACCGATCATGCCTTTGTGGTGCGCCGTTTGGCGGATCAGGCCCCGTGGGTCATTGGCCGTGCGGGGATGCAATACCGTGATCTGATCCCGTCACGGCTGGGCGGGTCGATCATTGCCAGCCACATCCGCATTCCGGATGGCGGGCCGGTGCCGGATATGGTGCATTATCACAAAGTCGGTTTTCAGCTGATCTTTTGCTACCGTGGTTGGGTCGATGTTTTATACGAGGATCAGGGCGAGCAAATCCGCCTGCATGCCGGCGATTGTTTTATCCAGCCGCCGGAAATCCGCCACCGTGTGATGTATGCCAGCGACAATATCGAAGTGATCGAAATTGGCGTTCCAGCCGAACATGTGACCGAGATTGACCATGAAATGAGCCTGCCCAACGGGGTGATCAACACCGAGCGCGAGTGGGACGGACAGAGATTTGTGAACAACAAGGTGGCCGATGCGGTCTGGAAACCGTTTCGCATTTCGGGTTTTGAGAGCCGCGACACCACCATTTCCGAAAACACCAAAGGGGTGGCTGGTGTGCATGTGCTGCGCCCGCAAAATGGCACGGCACCATGGACCACACATAACAGCGACATCCTGTTCAGTTTTGTGATGGATGGCACCATGGTGCTGGAGGGGGAGGGCAAAGAGCCCTATGAATTGGCGGCAGGAGACGCCTTTGTGATCCCGCCTGACATGAAGACGCGCTATTCCAATCCGTCAGACAATCTCGAAATACTCGAGGTCAGCCTGCCCGGGATATTTGACACAAAAGCACAGTAACCCTTGCATCCTACTCCGGTCAGGCGCAAAATCTGACCGGACAGTCAAAGGATGCCAGATGCCCCTGTTAAAAGCCGCGACAGCCGTGCGCGAAAACGCCCACGCCCCCTATTCCAACTTCAAGGTCGGGGCAGCAATCCGTGCCGCCTCGGGCAAGATATATGTGGGATGCAATGTTGAAAACGTTGCCTATCCCGAAGGCACTTGTGCCGAGGCAGGCGCGATTGCCGCGATGGTTGCGGCGGGCGAAATAGAACTGGTCGAGGCCTTAGTGATTGCCGATAGCCCGATGCCGGTGTCGCCCTGTGGTGGCTGTCGCCAAAAGCTGGCAGAATTTGCCGCTCAGGATGTAAAAGTCACCATGACAACCGTGGCTGGAAACAGCGCTGAAATGACAGTGGCACAACTGTTGCCGGGAGTCTTTACCGCCGAACATATGAAAGGGGTATAGCAATGGATGCCCGCAGCGTTCTGACCCATTTGCGTGATAAACAGACCCTGACGCAGGATGAAATAACGTGGTTTGCCAATGGGTTGGCCACAGGTG
>Ga0209345_10000687_pt1 | contig 43478 bp, 42 predicted proteins | sample Cruoilmetagenom7_FD_187294 | JGI IMG/M metagenome (GOLD analysis project Ga0209345, IMG submission 187294) | Oil polluted marine microbial communities from Coal Oil Point, Santa Barbara, California, USA - Sample 7 (SPAdes) (version 2) | ecosystem: Environmental > Aquatic > Marine > Oil seeps ...
AGTTGAGATTCATAAAACTTTACATTCGCCATTTTTTTGCGATAAACTGAAACAGAAGCTAAAACTTCTTCACTTTCATCTTCAGGGTTTCTTACATCAATATTTTCTAAAGACCATTGACTAATTACATAGCCATTCACCTCTTCAACAGCCTCAAAATAATCTAGAAGTAATCCTTTTTCGGAACCATTTACATCTACTTTTTCTGGAACTTTGTATTCGTATTCAGTCAAAGAAAAACGCTTGTATTTAGTATATTGACCATAACATATAACAAGTAATATTAAAACGAGTAGAGAAATTATAATTTGTTTCATCTTTTTAGTTTAGTTGACACCTTAAAAATAAGAAAATTTAAGAGATAATATCTTTTATTCTTAATTGTAATTTAATTGTTCCTTGCCAATGATTTTCATCGATAGCATAAGCAACTTTAAATAGCTTCTTGTTTTTTATAAGTTCTAACTTATTACCCAAATTAAATCCTATTCCTTCAATTTTACCTTCTCCAAACTGACTAACGGTTAGCTTTATGTGCTTGTCATCTTCACCTACACATTTACCGTAACCAATATCTTTAACATCTTGCGACATAAAAACTGGGGACATATTTCCAGGACCAAAAGGAGCAAATTGTTTTAAAATACGAAAGAATTTTGGTGTGATTTCTGAAAGATTTAGTTGAGTATTAATCTTAAGTTCTGGAGTTAATAATTTAGGATCAATGGTTTCTTTTACTACCTTTTCAAATTGAGTTTTAAAGGCTTCATAGTCTTTTTCGAGTAAAGTAAGTCCAGCTGCGTATTTATGACCTCCAAATTGTTCGATATGTTCTTTGCAAGCTTCCAACGCATTATAAACGTCAAACCCTTTTACACTTCTAGCTGAAGCAGCTAATTTATCCCCACTTTTTGTAAAAACTAAAGTAGGGCGATAATAGGTTTCGGTCAATCGTGAGGCTACAATTCCTATCACCCCTTTGTGCCAATTTTCTTGATAGACTACTGTTGTGAATCGGTCTTCTTCCTTATTCTCTTTTATTTGAGCTAGTGCTTCAACGGTAATACGTTTATCGGTTTCACGACGATCTAGATTATAAGTTTCAATTTCAGCAGCATAGCTTTCAGCTAAATCAGTATCCATTTCAGAAAGAAGGGTAACCGCATGATTACCGTGTTTCATTCTACCTGCCGCATTAATTCGAGGCGCAATAATAAATACAACATCTGTTATGGTCAACGTTGTTTTTTTCACCTGATTTATAATTGCTTTAAATCCAGGTCGTGGTAAAGTATTGATTACAATTAATCCATGATAAGCTAAAATTCTATTTTCACCAGTAATTGGAACAATATCGGCTCCAATGGCAGTAGCAACGAGGTCTAGGTAAATTAAAAGATCTTCAATTTGAAGGCCTCTTTTTTCTGAAAGTGCTTGAATGAGTTTAAATCCGACACCACAACCACACAATTCTTTATATGGATATTCACAGTCTTCTCTTTTAGGATCTAAAACAGCAATAGCTTCAGGGATTTTATCTCCAGGTCGGTGATGATCACAGATCACAAAGTCGATTCCTTTTTTTGAAGCATAATCCACTTTTTCAATGGCTTTTATTCCGCAGTCTAAAGCAATAATTAATGAGAAGTCATTGTCTTCGGCGAAATCAATTCCTTTAAATGAAATTCCATAACCTTCACCATATCGATCTGGAATATAAGTGGCAACATTGGGATAATAACTTAGCAAATAAGAAGATACTAAAGCAACACTTGTGGTACCATCAACATCGTAATCGCCATACACTAAAATGTTTTCTTGATTTGCAATTGCTTTTTCGATACGAGCGACCGCTTTCTCCATGTCTTTCATCAGAAATGGATTGTGTAATTCATTTAAATCTGGGCGAAAAAATGCTTTAGCTTCATCATAGGTTTCAATACCTCTCTGAGCGAGTAAGGTTGCTATAGTAGAATTTACACCTAATGATTGTTCGAGGTGAGTAACTTTTTCAAAAATAGGTTTAGCTTGAAGTGTCCAGCGCATATCTGACTCATATTAAAGCGGGGAGTCTTATTGTAAAAGTACAATTTTTGAAACTAAAAAAGGGTTAATTGTATTTTTTGTAACTTTATTGTGAGATTTCATCTCAAAGCAGACTTTAACTCCCCCACAGTAGAATTTTTTAATTTTTTTATTATGAAAAATATAGCAAGTTACTTTGGTGCAATTCTTTCACTTATATGTTTAAACGGCTTTGCTCAAGATGGAAGCCGAGATTTATCATTTGGAAATAATGGGGTTGTTATAACAGATCTTTTTGAACAAGATGAAAGTGACGATAATGTATATGTGGCTGTTCAGGATCCAAATGAAAGAATAATTGTTGCTGGAAAATCTGAATCTATTTTAGGAGACCAATTATTTGTTATCGCTTATTTAGAAGACGGCACCATAGATTCATCATTTGGAGATAATGGAATAGTATTAGCTGATTTTGAATTTACATACATCAACAGAATGTTAATTCAGTCTGATGGGAAAATTATATTGGGAAAAGGAAGTGGAGATAACTTATGGTTGAAAAGAATCTTACCAAATGGAGATAATGATCTAACTTTTGGAGATAATGGCAATTTAATTTTATTTCCGAATGAAGGATATTCAGTAGGATTCGTATTAACTTCAGATGATAAAATACTAATATCTGCAGTTAATAATGATGACGACTTTGTTTTAAAACAATTTTTAAAAGATGGAGAAATAGACCTTTCATTTGGTCAAAATGGTACTATTGATTATGAATTTGGTAATTCAGCTAATCAGCCAAAAGGACAAATTCAACTTATGGATGACGGAGGATTTATGGTTGGTTTAAAGATCATAGATAATGGTGAGACTTCTAATATCATGGTAAAATTTAATGAAAACGGGGACATTGACATGAGTTATGGTATTGATGGTATTATTACCAACCCTTTACCAATACCTAATACTTGTGCTCCTTTAGTATTTGCAAATGGAGATGTTTTATCAAGATGTCAATATTGGAATTCAAGTACAGAATCCTAAGTTAGAACAACAATAAAATTTAAGTCTAATGGTACAATTGATACTAGCTTTGGAAATAATGGATATATTGGAAAATATTTAGGTGAATTTATTCAAGGAAATCAAAAAATATTACATGCAGATAAAGGTTATGATTGGGAAGGTGGATTGTATATAGGTTTAAAGCGACATTTTGCAAATGGTGTTTTAGATCCAAGTTTTAATTTTGAATCTAATGGTATTGTTTTAGGACCGGGTAGAATACTTTCTTTAAAAAGCGGAAAAATTTTAATAGCTGGAAGTAATATATGGTACGATTGGCCAGTAAATATCATACTACAACAGTTTAATAATACACCTTTAAGTGTTTCAGATTTTAATACAAACACTGTTTCAATTTTTCCGAATCCTTCAAAAAATATCTTTACAGTAGAGCATGAAATGCTTGAAAACGAACAAAAATTTCAAGTAACAGATGTTCTAGGCAAAGAAATAGTAAGTGGAGTTTTGGGTGAACTTCAAACTAATATAGATTTATCGCATGTTCAATCGGGTATGTACTTTTTAAACATACATAACAAAAGCTATCGCTTAATAAAAGAGTAAAATTTTAACTTTCGTGAAAATGAATCTTGGTAGTGACTTTAGAAAATTTTCTAAACATTTCCATCACACCGCAATAGCGATCAATGGATAACGTAACTGCCTTTGTGATTTTATCTTCTTTTAAATCACTTCCGTAGAAATGATAATCGACATGAACAGTATGATAATATTTAGGATGTTCTTCGGTTAATTCGCCAGTTACTTCCATTTTATAATCAGTTATTTCAGCGCGCATCTTTTTTAAAAGTGAAATAACATCTAGCCCAGAACAAGCTGCTAAGGAAGAAAGCATCATTGCTTTTGGGCTTAATCCTTTTCCCTCTCCTCCAAAATCACTACCTGCTTCCATAAGGACTGTTTGGCCTGTTGGATTATCAGATTCGAATAGCATATTGCCTTTCCACGAAGTTGTTATTTTATTTGTCATAGTATTTTTTATTATACCTCAAATTTACGAAAATCAGACTAGTTTGGCTTCACTTTATTTTTAAGTTTTGTAACTTCGAAAACAAAAAAAAGAATATGCCATTAGTAAATCCATTATCACCAGACCATAGTGAAGAAACAAAAAAACTAGCCGAATTTTTCAACGAAACATTAGGTTTTTGTCCAAATAGTGTGCTTACCATGCAGCATAGACCTGCCATTAGCAAAGCATTTATCAATTTGAACATGGCGGTTATGGCAAATGAAGGTAGAGTGACTTCTGCGTTAAAAAGAATGATTGCTTGGGTGAGTAGTAATGCTACAGGATGTCGTTATTGTCAGGCGCATGCTATTCGAGCTGCAGAACGTTATGGTGCAGAACAAGAACAGTTAGATAATATTTGGGAATATAGAACGCATTCAGCTTTTTCTGAAGCTGAAAGAGCTGCATTAGACTTTTCATTAGCCGCTTCGATGGTGCCAAATGCTGTTGATGAAACTATAAAAACTAGACTACATGAACATTGGGATGAGGGTGAAATTGTAGAAATGTTGGGAGTTATTTCATTGTTTGGATACTTAAATCGATGGAACGATTCAATGGGAACTTCTATTGAAGATGGTGCAGTTGAAAGCGGAAATCAATATTTAGGAAAACACGGTTGGAATAAAGGGAAGCATGTTTAAATAGATGCTAGAAATTAGATCGCTTCGCTTTTAGATATTAGATTTTTATAAATATAAATAATAGACCCTTTTCAGAAATGACTAGGGTTTTTTATTGGATAAAAACTCTATTTTTTCCCTCCAACTACAATCACAATTTCACCTTTTGGTGGATTATTTTCATAGTAATTTAAAACTTCCTGAGCTGTACCTCGAATGGTTTCTTCGTGTAATTTTGTAATTTCTCTAGAGACAGAAACGGCTCTTTCAGCTCCAAAATATTCAACAAAATGAGTTAAGGTTTTTAATAGTTTGTGAGGGGATTCGTAAAAAATCATCGTACGCGTTTCTTCAGCAAGTAGCTTTAAACGTGTTTGACGTCCCTTTTTAACGGGAAGAAATCCTTCAAAAACAAATTTATCATTTGGCAAACCACTATTTACTAATGCAGGTACAAAAGCAGTTGCTCCAGGTAAACAATCTACTTCAAGACCTGCTTCTACACAAGCTCGAGTCAATAAAAATCCTGGATCACTAATAGCAGGAGTTCCTGCATCACTAATAAGAGCGATGTTTTCTCCAGCCTGAATTCTTTTTACAATACTGTTTACTGTTTTGTGTTCATTATGCATATGGTGAGAATGCATATGTGTAGAAATATCGAAATGTTTTAATAATTTACCACTCGTTCTTGTGTCTTCTGCAAGAATAAGATCTACTTCTTTTAAAACTTCAATAGCTCTAATAGTGATGTCTTTTAAATTACCAATTGGTGTGGGTACTAAATAAAGTTTGCCCATAATTTAAATGAAGAATTTAGTTAAAGCTTTTTTCTATAATTGACATAAAACGATTCATATAATCTTCTTTATTCAACCAATTATTGTAGTCTGGTTTTACAGTTTCATTTATAAACTGCTTAGCCTCATTAAAAGAGCTCATAGAATTTATTTGAGAAAGGACACGGGTATAATCATCAGGGCTTTCATCAAATAAATGCTTGATGAATGCTAGCCGATCATTAAGACCAATCTGTAACCCTTGATTCAATTTATCATTTAAAGATTTAGGTTTTTCAATGATTTCTTCAACTTCTTCAATTTCTTTTTCAAGAACAATTTCTGTCTTTTTTTCGTTGTTTTCTTTTCTTTCAAAAACAGGCATTTCTTGATAAGAAGCGGCAAAATCTTCTAATTCGCTTTTATGAACTTCTTTCTTCGGAAGAATTTCATTCAGTAATTCATCTACTTTTTCAGATTCATTTGGCATTTGAGCCACAAGATCTTTAATTTTTTCCATCAAAGGTTCTGCCAACTCATCGCTGTATTGTGACTGAGGAACAGGTTCTGGCTCTTGAAACCAATTTCCTTCTCTGTAACTTTTTGAGTCTACAGCTTGTTGTTGTTTAGCGCCTTCTATATGAGATTCTAAATACTCTAACACCGTTAATTGTTCGTAAAGCTTAGCTACTTTATTTTTAATTGAAACAGTTTCAAATGAAGTATCTTTCGAAAGAATCTCATTTGCTAGATCTTTAATTTGAGAGCGAATTTTATTTTTCATAGTTGTTTGCTAATTAGTTTAAAACTAATAGATTTCAAAATTAAGGAATTAGAATGGTAAAAGCATAAAATTATCTGAATCTACTTCAGAAAGAAAAAGGATTAAATTAATGATTCATTTATAAAAAAATATAAATTTGAACCTTTTAAGTTTTGTTTTTATAAATTTACACAACCTTTATATAACATAAACGGTTTTAGTATAAAATTAATATATGTTTCTCGAAAATACAGTAAATCAGAAAGAACAGTTTGGATGGATCGAGGTGATTAGTGGTTCTATGTTTTCTGGGAAAACTGAAGAATTGATTAGACGCTTAAAACGAGCTCAATTTGCACGTCAGAAGGTTGAAATATTTAAACCTGAAGTAGATATACGGTATGATGAAGAAAAAGTTGTTTCTCATGATAGTAATGAAATTAGATCTACACCAGTTCCTGCCGCTGCCAATATTCCAATTTTAGCAGATAATTGTGACGTAGTTGGTATTGATGAAGCTCAGTTTTTTGATGATGAAATCGTAAAAGTTTGTAACGACTTAGCCAATAGAGGTGTTCGAGTTATTGTTGCTGGATTGGATATGGATTTTAAAGGAAACCCTTTTGGACCGATGCCAGCTCTTATGGCTACTGCAGAATATGTAACAAAAGTTCATGCTGTTTGTACTCGTACAGGAAACTTAGCAAATTATAGTTTTAGAAAAGCGAAGAGTAATGATTTAGTGCTTTTAGGTGAAGTCGATGAGTACGAGCCTCTTAGTAGAGCAGCTTATTATAAAGCAATGTTGAGAGAGAAAGTAAATAAAATGGATGTTGAAGATCCAGAAGAAATTTCTTCAAAAAAGCAAGCTTAGTATGCCTAAAGCGAAAGAAACTGTTCTTGAAATCAACCTAACTTCATTAGAAGAAAATTACCATTATTTAAAGTCAAAACTTTCCGAAGAAACCAAATTCATGGGAGTGGTAAAAGCTTTTGGATATGGTAGTGATGCAATAGAGATTGCGAAGAATTTAGTCGAATTAGGAGTAAATTATTTAGCAGTTGCTTATGTTAAAGAAGGCGTTGTTTTACGTGATGCAGGAATTGAAGCTCCTATTTTAGTTTTACATCCTCAACCAGCTAATTTTAGTACGCTTATAGATCGTTGCTTGGAACCAAGTTTATATAGCCCAAATGTATTTAAACAATTTATAAAAGTTGCTTCAGAAAAGAATCAAACAAATTATCCTGTGCATTTAAAATTTAATACAGGATTAAATCGATTGGGTTTTTGGGAAAATGATGTCGATTTTATTGATGAAAAACTAAAGGAATCGAATGTAATTAAAGTAGCTTCCATATTTTCACATTTAGCTGCAAGTGAAGATGAAAAAGAAAAAGATTTTACGATTTCACAAATTCATAATTTTAAGATATTAACAGCATCTCTTATTAACAAAATAGGGTATTCGCCTTTACTTCATATTTGTAATACTTCAGGAATATTAAATTATCCAGAAGCTCATTTTGATATGGTTCGAAGTGGAATTGGATTGTATGGATTTGGAAATAGCGAAGTTGAGAATAAAAATTTTCAACCTATAGCAACACTTAAAAGTATCATTTCACAAATTCATCAAATAGAAAAAGGGGAAAGTGTTGGATATAATAGAGCATAGAAAGTGTTGGATATAATAGAGCATATATAAGCTCATCGTTTCAGAATACTGCTACTATCCCAATTGGTCATGCTGATGGTATAAGTAGAGCCTATGGAAACGGGATAGGCTGGGTAACTATTCAAGGAAAAAAAGCACCTATTATTGGGAATGTTTGTATGGATATGATCATGGTAAACATTACTGAAATTGATTGCAAAGAAGGCGATGAGGTGATTATCTTTGGAGCTCTATCTACAGCTGAAAAACTATCAGCATCTATTCATTCTATTTCGTATGAATTAATCACTTCTGTATCTCAAAGAATTAAACGTGTATTTCATCGAAATTAGATGAGTGTTTATAAGTTTATTGGTGCAATAATTTTTTATTAATTAACTTGCTACTATAACCATTAAAACTAAACACATGTTAAAAGAATTCAAGAAATTTATAATGACAGGCAATGTTATTGATTTAGCTATTGCCGTATTACTTGCTGGAGCTATTGGCTTAGTAGTAAAAGGATTTGTAAGTGATATTATGATGCCAATTATAGGTCAATTTACGGGCGGAATGAACTTTGCAGATTTAAAATATATACTTGCACCAGCAGTTGTTGATGCTGAAGGCGCAATAACTACCGCTGAAAATGCAATTATGTATGGTAACTGGATCAACTCAATTATCAACTTAATTATTGTTGGATTTGTATTGTTTATGATTGTTAAAGCATATAACAAAACAAAAAAGAAAGAGGAAGAAGCGCCAGCTGCACCATCAGGACCTTCAGATAATGATCTTCTTGCTGAAATTAGAGATTTATTGAAAAAATAATAACCGTTACATTACATATTCTAACCAAACCACTCTAAGAAATTAGGGTGGTTTTTTTATAGTTTTTGTTTATTATAAAGTGGTAATAACAAAAATGAAAGTGCTCCAAAAAATACAATTGAAGCAATGTTTGAAGTCCAAACAATCCATCCAAATGCAGTTCCTATTGTTTCAGGAATATTAAATATAACAAGAATACCAGCTACAAAATAAGGGTAAAAACCAAAGCCGCTATTAGTAAATGCAAAGGTAAAACTACCTACTACAAAGGCAATTACTATGGTTGTCATTGGTACAACTGAAGTTTCTTCTAGGGCTTGAAATGCAGTATAAAAGGATAAAATATACAAACCCCATATTATACAAGATAATAGGATAAAAGCTCCCTTTTTTCTCATGTGTAAAATGCTAAGCACGCCTTCTTTCAAACCTTGGTAAAACTCGTTTATTTTTTTTTGAAGATTCGATTTTGAATATTTCAGAAATAAAAATCCGATGATTGCTAACACAAATAATATTACAAAAGCAGTGATGATTTTTGAAACAGGAATTTTATCAATTAAATAGTTATAAAGAACATCAAACTGTAGAATGAGAGCTAAAACTGTAAATCCTAGTAAAAAAATTAAATCGACAACGCGTTCAGAAATGATTGTTCCAAATCCTTTTTTAAAAGGAACATTCTCGTATTTATCTAAAATGATTCCTCTTGAGATTTCTCCACTTTTCGGAATGAAAATATTCATTAAATAAGCAATATTAATAGCCATAAAGCTATTGGCAAGTTTTGGTTGATAACCTAATGGCTCTAACATAAACTGCCAACGATAGGCTCTTAAAAAATGACTTATAACGCTTAGCAGTACAGACAAAAAGACAATTCCATAGTTTGCATTTTTAAAATGAAACTGAATTTCTTCTAATTGTTGTTCTGAAAACTTTGAATACGAATAGTAAATTAAAAAGACCCCTAAAATTAGAGGGATTGAAATCTTCAAAAATTTAACAACAGTTGCGTTCAAACTATGTTAGTAAGTTGTTTTCTTCGTTTGGAAACACTAAAGAAGGCTTAAATTTTTTAGCCTCTTCAATAGTCATAATTGCATAGGTAATCAAAATAAGGATATCGCCAGGCGCTACTTTTCTAGCAGCAGCTCCATTTAATGTGATTTCACCACTATTTCGAGGGCCAGGAATAGCATAAGTTTCTAAACGCTCTCCATTATTATTATTTACAATCTGAACTTTTTCTCCTTCAACAATATTAGCTGCATCCAATAAATTTTCATCAATGGTAATGCTTCCTATATAATTAAGATCTGCACCAGTAACTTTTACTCTGTGAATCTTAGATTTTACTACGTGTATTTGCATGTGACAAAGATATTAATTTAAAGCGAAATTATCTATTAGTCGAACACTTCCTGAAAAGACTGCAATAAAAGCTCTATAGTGATTATTTTTACGCTTTCTTTTTGCTGTTTTTAAATTTTTCACATTAGCTATTTCAAAGTACTCAAGTTTTAAATCAGGGTGTTTTTTAAAGGTGTTTAATACAAATGTGTTTAATTCTGAAATACTATGATTTTTAAATCTTTCAGCAACTTCAGTAAGAGTTTTGTGAATAATAGATGCTTCATCTTTTTGAGCTTTAGATAAACGTTTGTTTCTAGAACTCATCGCTAAGCCATTTTTTTCTCTTACAATAGAGCAGCCTATAACTTGTACTGGAAGCGATTCTATTTCAACTAACTTTTTTGTAATTTGTAATTGTTGAAAGTCTTTTTCACCTAAATAAGCATTTGTTGGCAATACAATTCTGAACAATAAATTTAAAACGGTTCCCACTCCATCAAAATGACCAGGACGATGTTTTCCTTCCATTTCATGTTCTAAGCCTGAAAAACGATATTTTATTGAAGTAATATTGTTTTTATATAAATCGGATGCAGTTGGATTAAAAACGATAATGTTTTCGTTTAGTTTTTTTAATAAAGCTACATCGCTTTCTAAAGTTTTAGGGTATTTTTCTAAATCTTCAGCGTTATTAAACTGAGTTGGGTTCACAAAAATACTAACTACGACGCAGTCATTTTCTTGTAAAGCTCTTTCAACGAGTGAAATATGTCCCATGTGTAAAGCGCCCATTGTTGGAACAAATCCTACTTTTTTCTTGTTATTTAAAAAAGGGCTTAGTGCATTTTTTAATAATTCACTCTTGTGATAGATTTTCATATTATTTATTTAAAGGCAGTAAAATTAATATATTAAGGTCAATCTTCATAAATTTTCGTAATTTTGCATTTTTTAATGATAATGTTAATTGTATGAAAGATAAGAGAATCTTATACGTGTCTTCTGAAGTAATACCCTATCTTCCAGAAACTGAGATTTCTTCCATGTCGTTTGAAACTCCTAAAATGGTTAACAGTAGCCAAGGACAGATACGAATATTTATGCCTCGTTATGGAAACATAAACGAAAGAAGGCATCAACTTCATGAAGTAATTCGTCTGTCTGGGATGAACTTAGTAATCAATGATATGGATATGCCTCTTATTATAAAGGTTGCATCAATTCCGAAGGAAAGAATGCAGGTGTATTTTATCGATAACGATGATTACTTTAAAAGAAAAGCAACTTTTGGTGATGAGGATGGAAAATTATTTTCTGATAATGATGAGCGAGCAATATTTTTTGCCAAAGGTGTTATTGAAACAGTTAAGAAATTAAATTGGGCTCCAGACATCATTCATGTTCATGGATGGTTAGCGTCTTTATTGCCTTTATATTTAAGGAATTACTATGAAAATGAACCTATTTTCGAAAATAGTAAAATCGTTACCTCTGTATATAGTCAAGGTTTTGAAGGAATGTTAAATAAAAAAATTACCGATAAAATTATTTTTGACGGTATTAAAGAAGAAAACATTTCAGAATTAAAATCTCCTGATTATATAAATATGATGAAATGTGCAATAGAAAATTCAGATGCAGTCATTAAAGGTTCAGAAGAATTACCTGAAGCTTTAGAAGATTATCTTAAAAATCTTGAAAAACCTGTGTTAAAATATCACAAAATTGATGAATTTGCGCAACCTTATTTAGATTTTTACAACTCAGAAGTATTACAATAAACTTATTTAAGTAAAATGAAGATTACAAAAGCATTACCTCAACTAGGTATCATATTGTTTTTTATTATAGCCCTATCATCTTGTGAAGAAGATTTTAACACAATTGGTGTTGATATTATTGGTGATGAAATAAACAATGTAAACGCAACAGTTTTTCCAGTTATAGCCTATAGCAAAAAAATAGATACAATTGAGACAAATAACTTGCCTTCTTATAGGTTAGGTGTATATAATGATCCTATTTATGGAATGTCTACTGCAGATGTTGTATCACAAGTACTAATGCCAACAGGCAATCCAACTTTTGGAGAAACCGGAGATGATGCATTTCCAGTGGTAGTAGATAGTGTATTTATATATGTGCCTTATTTCAGCAATGTTACAACTACAGATGATGTTTCTACATTTACATTAGATTCAATTTTTGGTAATAACCCTATTGATTTGACGATATATGAATCTAATTATTTTTTAAGAGATTTTGATCCAGATTCAAATTTTGAAGATCCACAAAAATATTATTCTAATTTAGGAGAAGTATTTGATATTGAAGCAAATCGTGGTGAAACACTTTTTCAAATAGAAGATTTTGTTCCAGAAAATAAAGGCTTCATATTAACTAGAATCGGAGATGATGGTATTGAAGAAAATCTTACACTTTCACCAGGTATAAGAGCAGAATTGCCACAAGAGTTTTTTCAAGAAAAAATTATTGATAAACAAGGGGATCCAGAACTTTTAACAAATTCGACTTTTAAAGAATATTTTAGAGGGATTGTTTTTGATGCAGAAGCAATTAATGGTTTAGGGAATCAATTTTTATTCGATTTTGCTGACGCTAATATAACTGTCTATTATGGATATAATAAAGAGGTGACCGATGTAAATGATAGCGATGATGATGGAGATACTTCTGATACAGTAATTGAAAAACAAAATGAAGAATTTGTGCTTTCTTTTAACGGTATCAATGCTAATATGCTTTCTGGAGAAGATCAAATTAATTTTATTAACCCAGACATCGTAAATGGGGAAGAAAACCTTTATTTAAGAGGCGGCGATGGATATGTGACTGTAATTGAATTATTCCAAGGCGATAGTGATGGAAATGGAATAAATGATCTTGAAGATTTACGTGAATCAGAAATGTTGATTAATGAAGCTAATTTAATTTTTTATGTAGATCAAAATCAAGTATCTGGCGGTAGTGCAGAGCCAGACAGAGTACTAATTTATGATTTAAATAACGAGAGAGTGTTAGCAGATTATAGTTTCGATTTAACACAAGGGGAACTTCCTGGAAACGCATTCAATCAACATTTAGGAATATTAGAAAGAGGTAGTGATGATAATGGTGATTATTATAAAATTAAAATAACAAATCATCTTAATAATGTAATAAATAAGGATTCAACAAATGTATCCTTAGGGTTGGTTGTCTCTCAAAATGTAGCACAAGGTGGTTTTCAAGACTTGCCTACAACAAATGGTCCAATAAAATCAATTCCTTCAAGTTGTGTTATTGCACCTGAAGGAACTGTATTACACGGTAACTTGTCTCCTATTGAGGAAAAGAAGTTGGTTCTCAGACTATATGATACGGATCCTAATTAATTAAAAAAATATAACATTTATGTGTGGTATTGTAGGCTATATTGGAAATAGAGAAGCTTATCCAATAATTTTAAATGGATTAAAGAGATTAGAGTATAGAGGATATGATAGTGCAGGTATTGCATTATATGATGGTGAAAAAATGCATCTTTCTAAAACTAAAGGGAAAGTTGCAGATTTAGAAGAAAGAGTTAAAAATGAAATCCCAACAAAAGGAAGTTTAGGGATAGGTCATACACGTTGGGCTACTCATGGAGTGCCAAACGATATCAATTCTCATCCACACATTTCAAATAGCGGTGAATTAGTTATAATTCATAACGGTATAATAGAAAATTACGCTACACTTAAAAAAGAGTTGATAAATAGAGGATATACATTCCAGTCAGACACCGATACTGAAGTACTTGTTAATTTAATAGAAGAAATTCAGAAACAAGAAAATGTAAAACTTGGAAAAGCAGTACAGATTGCATTAAATCAAGTAGTTGGAGCTTATGCTATTGCGCTTTTCGATGTTAAAAAGCCAGATGAAATAGTTGTAGCTAAATTAGGAAGTCCATTAGCGATAGGAATTGGTAAAGATGAATTTTTCGTAGCAAGTGATGCCTCTCCATTTATAGAATTTACAAATAATGCTATTTATCTAGAAGATGAAGAAATGGCAATCATTAGAAGAGGAAGAGACATTAACATTCGAAAAATAAAAGACGATACATTAGTGGCACCATACATTCAAGAGCTTAAAATGAATCTTGAGCAGATTGAAAAAGGAGGCTATGAGCACTTCATGCTAAAAGAGATATATGAACAACCTGCTGTAATAAAAGATACGTACAGAGGAAGATTATTAGCTGATAAAGGAATTGTTCGGTTAGGTGGTATTGAAAATTATATAGAAAAATTCACTAATGCCGATCGCATTATTATTGTAGCTTGTGGAACATCATGGCATGCTGGATTAGTTGCCGAATATATTTTTGAAGAATGGGCTAGAATACCTGTAGAAGTTGAATATGCTTCAGAATTTAGGTACAGAAACCCAATAATTACTTCCAAAGATGTCGTTATAGCTATTTCTCAAAGTGGGGAAACAGCAGATACCCTTGCTGCAATTAAATTAGCAAAACAAAAAGGAGCATTTGTATACGGAATTTGTAATGTGGTTGGTTCAACAATTTCAAGAGAAACACATAGTGGAACTTATACACATGCAGGTCCAGAAATTGGTGTAGCTTCAACAAAAGCTTTTACAACACAAATTACAGTACTTACTTTAATAGCACTGAAATTAGCAAAAGTAAAAGGTACGATTTCAAATAGCGATTTTATGCTTCATTTAAGAGAATTAGAATTAATTCCTTCGAAAGTTGAAAAAGCATTAAAAAGCAACGAAAAAATAGAAGAAATTGCAGAAGTCTTTAAAGATGTTAGTAATTTTCTTTACCTCGGAAGAGGATACAACTTCCCAGTAGCACTAGAAGGAGCATTAAAACTTAAAGAGATATCATATATTCACGCAGAAGGATATCCTGCTGCCGAAATGAAACACGGGCCAATTGCCCTGATCGATGAGCATATGCCAGTTGTAGTTATTGCTATTAATAGCAATCATTACGAAAAGGTTGTTAGTAACATACAGGAAATAAAATCTAGAAAAGGAGTCATCATCGCTGTCGTTACGGAAGGAGATAAAGATGTGAAAGAAATGGCAGATTATTACATGGAAGTTCCTAATACACCTGAAGCCCTAACACCTTTACTTACAACTATATCATTACAATTATTATCTTATCACATAGCAGTAATGTTAAACAGAAATGTTGATCAGCCAAGAAACTTAGCTAAGTCAGTTACAGTAGAATAAGGATAATGTCGTCTTTTTACATCGTTTTCCCTTTTATTTTAAGGACAAAAAAGGTATATTCGAAAATTAAACCAAAACAATTAATATTTATGAGAACAATTATTACAATATTTTGTTTGTGTTTTTGCTTTATAGCAAGTTCACAAACAACAATTACTGGTAATGTAGTAGATCAATCGCTAGAGCCTGTTTTAGGTGCCAGTGTTATTGTAGTTGGAACTACGGTTGGAACATTAACAGATTATGATGGAAATTTCACATTGAAAGTAAATCAGGTTCCTCCATTTACAATTCAAATAAGTAATTTAGGATATGAAACTGTAGAACAAGAAGTAACTTCAGATAATCAGAGTTTTACCATAACATTAAATGAAGGTAGCGAATTAGATGAAGTAGTTATTTCTGCATCAAGAACTCCTGAAAGTATTAGAGAGTCACCTGTAACTATAGAAAGATTTGATGCTAGAGATATTCAAAATGCCGCATCACCAGATTTTTATAATAGTTTAGAGAATCTTAAAGGAGTAGATGTACACAAAGGAGGTTTAACTTTTAACTCTGTTAATACTCGTGGATTTGCAACGTTTGCTAATACTCGTTTTGTGCAATTAGTTGATGGGATGGATAATTCCTCTCCTATGTTAAATTTTGTTATAGGAAATTTCTTAGGAATGAATGAGCTAGATTCTAATAGTATAGAGTTAATGCCAGGTGCATCTTCAGCTTTATATGGCGCAAATGCTTTTAATGGAATATTATTTATGACCACAAGAAGCCCTTTTGATGATGAAGGAATAAGTGCATATGTTAAAACGGGATTAACCTCTCAAGAAGCTGCAGGAGATAATACATTTTATGATTTTGGAATAAGAGCTGCACATAAATTTAGTGATAAGTTTGCTGTAAAATCTTCATTTTCTTTCTTAAAAGGAACAGAATGGTACGCAACAGACAACAAACAATACAATTTAAGAAGTGCTGGTTTACCTGATGAAATTGTACCATTTGCTAACCAACCTGCTCATGATGGTTTGAATATTTATGGAGATGAAGTTTCATTAGCTGCAATAGGTACAGACCTTAATGGAGTAGGTCAATCATTAGAAGCTCAAGGCTTAATTCCTGCAGGGTCTAGTAATTTATTGCCTGCAGTTAATGTGTCTAGAACAGGATATAGAGAACAAGACTTAACTGATTATGACGCAACAAACGGAAAAGCAGATTTCTCCTTACATTTTAGGCCCAAAGCAGATGATTTAGAAATTATCTGGAATTCTAAATTTGGATTTGGGAGTACCATTTATCAAGGAGCAAACAGATACCAATTAGATAACTTTTTATTACAACAGCATAAGTTGGAAGTAAAAAGCGATAATTTCTTTGTAAGAGGATATATTACTTCAGAAGCAGCTGGGAACTCATATGATATGCGTTTTACGGGTATTAATATGAATAAAGTTGGAGCAACAGAATGGTTTGGAACTTATGCAGGAGCCTATTTACAAGGTGTGATTGATGGTGCAACAGATGACCAAGCGCATGCTGGTGCAAGAATTGCTGCAGACCAATTAACCCCTCAACCCGGAACACCAGAATTTAAAGCATTGTTTGATAAAGTAATTTCAGATCCAGATGTTTTAACAGGATCAAAATTTGTTGATAACACAAGCTCGTATGTTGGAGAGGGAAACTATAATTTTAGTCATTTATTAAATGATGTTATGAATCTTCAAGTTGGAGGGTCATTTAAACAATATTCTTTAGATTCTGGAGGGACCATTTTTACAGATTATGATGGTTCTATAGATTATAATGAATATGGAGCTTATATGCAGGCATCTAAAAAGTTTTTAGACGAAGAAAGAATGAAATTTACTGCATCTATGCGTTATGATAAAAATGAGTTTTTTGATGCAAGCTTTTCACCTAGAGTTTCTTTAACATATTCAGCTGGAGACAGAAAACAACACAACTTAAGGGCTTCATACCAAACAGGATTTAGAAATCCTGATACTCAATCTCTATTTATTGGGCTAAATGTTGGGAGAGCTATCTTAGTCGGTTCTGCTCCAGATAACTTAGACAGAATTTTGCCAGGAACTAACCTTACAGGTAGAGATGCTTATTATGATTCTTATACCAGAGCTTCGGTATTAGAATTTGCTGCAACAGGAGATCCAACGCTGTTAGAGGCAGTAGTAACTCCCTTAGTAGAACAAGAAAAAGTACAATCTTTTGATTTGGGTTACCGTGGAAAAATAGGTCCCGTTAATATTGACGCAAATGTTTATTACAATAAATATGAAGGTTTTATCAACCAGAAAATTGTTGTTACACCTAATAATGGAAGCGCATTTGACCCTTCTGGTATAGCAGATGTTGTTAATGGTGAAACAACAGCATTTCAAGTATATACCAACGCAGATGCAGAGGTGTCTTCTTATGGGGCTGTAATTGGAGCATCAATTAAATTTGCAGGAGACTTTAAATTTGGAGCAAATTACACCTATGCTGAATTAGATTTTGATCAAGAATCTGAGCCAGACTTTACTACTGGATTTAATACTCCAAACCATCAAGTTAAATTATCATTAGGACATACAGAAGTATTTAAAAACTTTGGTTTCAATATAGATGGGCGTTATAAAGGAGAATATTTATGGGAATCTAGTATAGCAAATACAGTTATGCCAGAAACGTATGTGATAGATGCTCAATTAAATTATACAATACCTTCACTTAAGTCTATAATTAAAATAGGGGCAACTAATTTAGGTGGAGATGAATATCAAAGTGCTGTTGGTACAGGTAATATTGGATCCCAATACTATATTTCATTCACAATAAATAACTAATATAACTTTAAAATAATTTAAAATGATAATACTTAAAAATTATAAAAACATTTGGATTCTTGCTTTTGCAGTTATATTATTAACTTCTTGCAGTGAAGATGACTATGATATACCAGTAGAAGAAGTAATTCCTCTTTCATCGGGTTCAGCTAATTTATCAACCTATGTTTCCGTTGGAAATTCTCTAACTGCTGGCTATACAGATGGAGCCTTGTTTCAAGTAAGTCAAAATTATTCAATGCCAAACTTATTAGCGCAAAAATTTGCTATGGTTGGTGGAGGTGATTTCACACAACCTTTAACCAATGATAATATAGGAGGATTATTACTTAATGGAAATGAAATTGAGCTGCCAAGACTTTATTTTAACGGAGCAGGTCCTGTAAGATTAGATGCTATGCCAACAAATGAAATTTCTAATGTTACATCTGGGCCTTACAATAATATGGGAGTTCCTGGAGCAAAAAGTTTTCACTTATTAGCAAATGGTTATGGTAATGTTGCTGGTGTACCAATAGGTCAAGCGAATCCTTATTATGTAAGGATGGCTTCAAGCTCTAATGCAGCAATTATAGAAGATGCCGTGGCGATGAATCCAACATTTTTCTCTTTATGGATTGGTAATAACGATGTGTTGAGTTATGCTGCATCAGGAGGAGTAGGTATAAATCAAGCTGGTAATTTTGACCCAAGTACTTACGGTCCAAATGATATTACTGACCCTGTAGTATTTGGAGGTGCTTACTCTGATTTATTAGACGCATTAACATCTAACGAAGCACAAGGTGTTGCAATGAACATTCCTTATATTACTACAATTCCATATTTCACAACAGTTCCTCATAATCCTGTGCCTTTAGATGCTGCAACTGCAGCTCAATTAAATGGTGCGTTTGCCGAATATAACGGGGGATTATTAATAGCAGAATCTTTGAATCTAATTTCAGAAACAGAAAGAGCATCAAGAACTATTAATTTTGTTGCAGGTCAAAATGCAGTAACTATGGTAGATGAATCTTTAACAAATCTTCTTAATTCACCAGTACCTCTCCCTTCGTATAGACATGCAACAGCTAACGATTTAGTCGTATTGCCTGCCTCTTCATTTATAGGAACAGAAGTTGGAGGAAATCCACAATTTATAAATGGTGTTTCAGTACCCCTCGAAGATAATTGGGTGCTTTCAGTTAATGAAATTTCTGAAGTAACTATTGCTACAGATCTATACAATGCAGCAATTGAACAATTAGTAGCAGAAAAGGGAATTGCTTTTGTAGATGCTAAAGCCATTATGCAAGAAATTGCTGCTGGCGGAATTTCTTTTAATGAATTTAATATGCAGTCAAATTTAGTTTTTGGAATGACATTCTCATTAGATGGAATACATCTAACACAGCGTGGATATGCATATATGGCTAATCAAATATTAATGGCAATAGATAATACTTATGGATCTAATTTTGAAGAGGCTGGAGTATTATTGAAAGCTGCAGATTACACAACTTTTTATCCTGAAGGAATTTAAAATAATTCTTATAGGAATTGTTTAAAAGCCGAAGTTTATTGCTTTGGCTTTTTTATGAATTTAACTTTTCTTTAAAATTGAAAAGGTGATTTTTGAAATTTTACCTACATCAGTGTATTTTTGTTTATAATTACTTCTTAAAATTTTCAACTTTTGCTTTGCAGGTTTTTAATATAAAAACTATCTTTGCCCCGTTAAAAATATGGGGCATTTTTTTGCCTAATAGTACTAAAAAATAAACAGTTAATAATGTCACAAATAACAGGAAAAGTTGCACAGATTATTGGACCAGTTGTAGACGTCGCGTTTGCTAACGGTTCGGAACTTCCAAAAATTTACGATTCTCTTGAAGTAAATAATAATGGGAACTTATTAATACTAGAGGTTCAATCGCATATCGGTGAAAATACAGTACGTACAATTTCAATGGATTCTACAGATGGTTTAAGCCGTGGTGTTGATACAGTTGCAACAGGTGCTCCTATACAAATGCCAATTGGTGATGAAGTATATGGTCGTCTTTTCAATGTAATTGGAGATGCTATTGATGGTATTGGTGATTTACCTAAAACAGGTGATAATGGTTTATCAATCCACAGAGAGGCTCCAAAATTTGAAGAACTTTCAACTTCAACAGAAGTTTTATTTACTGGTATTAAAGTAATTGATCTAATTGAGCCTTATGCAAAAGGGGGTAAGATTGGTTTATTTGGTGGTGCAGGAGTAGGAAAAACAGTACTTATTCAAGAGCTTATTAATAACATTGCAAAAGGACACGGTGGACTATCAGTATTTGCTGGAGTAGGAGAACGTACTCGTGAAGGGAACGATTTACTTCGTGAAATGCTTGAATCTGGAATTATAAAATACGGTGACGAATTCTTACATTCTATGGAAGAAGGCGGTTGGGATCTTTCAAAAGTAGATAAAGCTGCTATGAAAGAATCTAAAGCAACTTTCGTTTTCGGACAAATGAATGAGCCTCCTGGAGCTCGTGCTCGTGTGGCACTTTCAGGATTAACAATAGCAGAATATTTCCGTGATGGAGCTGGAGATGGACAAGGAAAAGATGTACTTTTCTTCGTTGATAACATTTTCCGTTTTACACAAGCAGGTTCTGAGGTGTCAGCACTTTTAGGACGTATGCCTTCTGCAGTAGGATACCAACCAACATTAGCAACTGAGATGGGTGCAATGCAAGAACGTATTACTTCTACTAAAAGAGGTTCTATTACTTCTGTACAAGCAGTATATGTACCTGCAGATGATTTAACAGATCCAGCACCAGCAACAACGTTTGCTCACTTAGATGCAACAACTGTACTTTCTCGTAAAATTGCTGAGTTAGGAATTTATCCAGCGGTAGATCCATTAGATTCTACTTCTAGAATTTTAACAGCAGATATCTTAGGAGATGCACATTATGATTGTGCTCAAAGAGTAAAAGAATTATTACAACGTTATAAAGAATTACAAGATATTATTGCAATTCTTGGTATGGAAGAATTATCTGAAGAAGATAAACAATCTGTATACCGTGCTCGTAAAGTGCAACGTTTCTTATCTCAACCTTTCCACGTAGCAGAGCAATTTACTGGTCTTAAAGGTGTGTTGGTAGATATTAAAGAAACGATTAAAGGATTTAATATGATTATGGATGGAGAATTAGATAACATTCCGGAATCTGCATTTAACCTAAAAGGAACTATTGAAGAAGCAATAGAAGCTGGTGAAAAAATGCTTGCTGAAGCTTAATTTTTAAAGAATAAACTATGTATTTAGAAATAGTTACTCCAGAAGCTTCTTTAGCTGCAGGTGATGTTGAATCGGTAACAGTACCAGGCGTAAATGGAGTATTTCAGATGCTTAATAATCACGCCGCAATTGTATCGTTATTACAAGCTGGAAAAGTAAAATTTTCTGGAGACCTAGAATTTGCTGAAGGTTTCGAAGATAGATTTACAAAAGAAGATGGAAAATGGATCATTCAAATAAGTAGTGGTGCCATGGAAATGAAAGATAATAAAGTGATTGTATTGGCAGATTAAATCTATAATACATTAACAAATTTAAGAGGCTGTCTAAAAAATTAGACAGCCTCTTTTTTTTACATCTTTACAAATTTTTGTGTATAGGTTTGTCCTTGGTTATCCTTAATCTGTATAAAATATATTCCACTTGTTAAATTTTGAACATCGATGGATCTATTTTTAAAATCTCCCTCTTGTATAGATATAATCTCTTTTCCATCCATGTTAAAAATGGATACTTTAAAGTTTTTTAAATCATTTAACAATGAGATAAATAATTTATCATTTACAGGATTTGGATAGATGCTTACTGTGTTTTCTAGCATACTATCATGTATCGATAAATCGCATTCTTCTACACTTCCCACCAATGTTGTATTTGGGTCTACCAAGATATTATCATTATTTGCATTAGGATCATCTATTACCACACAGGTAAGTTGTGGGCAATTGGTGTCAATAAAAAGAAGCTCGTCATTTGCTCCATTTTGCATGTTTACAAATTCTAAATTGGGATTGGTATAAAAATCTACAATTAGTAAATTAGGGTTAAAAGAAACATCAATTTCTTGTAGTAAGGTTTTTTCACAGTAAATTATTTCTAGATTTTCACAACTAGAAATATTTAAAATATTTTCAATAGGGTTATTGTCGCATTCTAATTGCTCTTAATTTATATTATTAATTAAATCTAAGTTTGGGCCAATACTATTGTTAAAACAAGCTAACCAATTTAAATTTGGATTGCCCCGTTACATCTAAGCTCGTTAATTGATTATTTTGGCATTGTAGTATTTCTAAATCTGGGTTTTGAGTTAAATCTAACTGTGTAAGCCCAATATTATCGCATCGTAATTCTATTAAATTAGGGCAGTTGGTAACATCTAGTTCACTTAACAAGGTATTACTGGTGCGTAAAAGTTCTAAATTGGGGTTGTTGGGTAAGTTAATATTTAGTTAATGGAGTATTTCTACAATACACTTCTTCTAAATAGGGATTGTTAGAAAAATCTAAGGTTTGTATTTGACCTTCATAACAGTCAACAATACGCAGATTGACATTTGTTGAAAAATCTATGCTTTGTAGTGGAGTGTTAATAAAATCAATTACTTGCAGATTAGTACAATTGTTTAGAGTTATTCTAACAACTTATTATTCTCATCCAATAAATTAATGAATTCTTCTGTATCATCAATTTCGACCTGCATTAATTGATAGGTCCAAATATCATTATTTTTTTCAGCAATAACAGTTAATGTTCCTTCTCCTTTAGGTCCTTTCACAGGCACTTTTATATCTGCACTCGCTGTATTGTTTTCATAATTGATATTCCCTTGAAACATTCCATCAGCTTCGATGGGTTGTCCTAGTTTTTCAATTACCAATTCATTGTTATTTAAAGAAGACATAGCAGCTTCATAGGGCTCAGAATCTTTAAAAAGAGTTGAAACACCTGTGTAAAGAGCAATAGCAAATATAATTGCTAACACAATAATGGTTAGACAACCAAAAGTTGGTAATGCCCATTTCCAATTTCTACTGAACCAGTTTTTTCTTTGCTCTTCCATAAAATATGTTCTTTAAATGTGGAATGGTAAAGATAAGGATACTCGTTTTTATTTCAGAAAGAATAAAACAGAATTAATTGGTGCCAGCAATGGTAAGATATGTATTCTCTTCAGGATTTAAATTCAATGCTTTTAATGTTTGCTTATATCTGAATTTAAGCGTTGCATCTTCAAGTTTTTCAATCTCAAAAAGTTTTTCAAACCATTTTTTAGCATCTACAAATTCGTTTTTAAAATAATAAGCATTGGCTAATTTGTTATAAATACTAGAAGTACCATAACCATCCTTCACATAACTTTCATATACCTTAACTAGATCAATGTCTTTATTGACATCGGTCTTTGTTTGGATATTAGTTTGTGAAATTGCTGTGAATGAAAAGCACAAAAAAGCAATTAGTAATAAAAAACGATACTTCACCATTTAGGGGATAAAATTATATGGTCGACAAAGTCTAAAAAATATACTTTAAATGCAAATAAAATCGATAAAATGCATTAATAATGTAATATAAAACCTACACAATCAACAACTTGACGGCGATTAAAGCTTAATTATTTTTTTAGTAATTTTTCCGAATCGTCCTTCAAATGAAACAAAAAGCGCTCCTTTCCAAGTAGATTTTAAATCTAGATTTAAGAGACCATTACCATCATCAAGGTTAGTTTCAAATAACTTTTGACCTAACACATTATGTATACTAACGTGTATTGGACCTTCTATAGTATTCAAATTAAAAGTAACATTACTTGTTGCCGGATTTGGATAAGGGTTTGATACATGTTGCTCTGCCCAATCTTCAGCAGATAAAACACCTACATCAATCGTCCAATACCCTTCTGGAGCTACTAAAGGTCTTGTAAGCGTTTTTCCAGAATTTGCTACAGCACCAATATAATATTCAATATTAGAACCAGAACTAGGAATTAATAAATCTGCAGACCAATTATCATTACTTACAAAAGTCATTGGAGTATCATTAAAAACAGTCTCTCCTTCTTCTCTCCAAAAAACGGTTGCACCAGCAATTCCAGACGCATGTTTTATCATTGCATCTATAGCAACTGTGCTACTTGCATTTGCTTCATCGATTGGTTGGTGAACAATCCAAAGAGGTTCATCAACTCCAATAGTATGTGTAATACAATGAATAGCTCCAAAAAGAGAAATTAGATTTTCTCCCGGATTATCAACATCAATACCTACAATATTATAACCTGGCATTAATTCTTGGTAATAAGCAAGTGCTGGAGTATCAACTTCTTCTCTATACGTAGGAACTATAATCGATTTATTTATGATAATTGAATTACTAAACGTACGGTAAGAACCTCCATTATCTGGATAATTTCCTCCTGAACTAGGAGGTGCGTCAATCCATTTAACTTCATAAGGTGTTCCAAATGGAGATAGAAAATTACTTAATACATAATCAATATTTTCTTCAATTTGAGGACCGTCAGCTACTCCTGATGGATATCTACTAACCAATAAAGTTTCTTCATCCAAAAGTTTCATATGCATATCGATATGATGAATTGCATCATATGGAAGTGTTTCCATTTTTATATAGTTTTCGATTCCCATATAATCCAACATAATTTGATCTATTTCTGCTTCAGATTTTGCACTTACACCATAAGGATTTCCTGGTTCATTTTCTTGTAAAATTAATTCTGAAGCAAAAGCATTTCCTAATCCATCCGACATATAATTACCACCAGTATTTACTAAATCATTCGTGCCAGAATCAGTAACATATAAAGGAAGACCTAATAAATTTGCATGAGCAGTAGGCATTACATCATCATTTGGACGTGGGCGATTGTAAATCCAATCGGTTAAAGCTCTTTCTCCAACATCGTCTGAATAGATTGTGTTTCCGCCATAATCTCGTATCCAAACACTATCACTTTCAGTGTTTAAAAAGATAACATTGGATAAATCAACTCCATTCGAACTTAAATAAGAAGATACTGAAGATTCGTTCTGCGTAGTAATAATTACTTTACATTCTTGCACTCCAACTTCTACAATTTGGCGTAAAATATTTTCAAAACTACTAGACCATCTTATAACTAAATACTCTACTTCTTCCCATTCAGCAGCCGCTCTAACAGGACCTGAAGGAGGTTCAGTTAATCTTGAACTTTTAAACTGAAATTGAGAAATAATATTTTTTTCATTTTCCGTAAGCCCTTTAGGTAATTCTTTAGAAAGTTCTTGTGAATTTACAAAAGGAATAAAAGCAAATAGGAAAACCAAAAGTAGGCTCTTGACTTGGGTACTGATCATAGTTTTTTTACGAAGATACTATTTTATCCTTAACCATAGAAGCCTAACTATTAAGGTATTGTAAAAATTTTGATCGTGTAATTTCTTCAGCACCAAGACTTTCCAAATGTGAAGTGTACATTTGACAATCAATTAATTGGTAGTTTTTTTTCTTTAGCAATTGAACCAAATAATAAAATCCCACTTTTGATGCATCTGTTTGTATACTAAACATACTTTCTCCACAAAATATTTTTTGCTTTGGAAGATTAATTCCGTATAAACCACCTACGAGTTCATCTTGTTGCCAAACTTCTACAGATTGAGCATGACCTAAATGATGAAGCTGAATATAAGCTTTGTTCATTTCTAGGGTAATCCAAGTTCCTGCTTGTCCGCCTCTTTTAATAGTAGAGCAATTTTTAATTACTTCGGAAAAATTTTTATTAAATGTGATGCTGAATTTTTTGCTTTTAATTGTTTTAAGAAGGCTTTTTGAAATTTTTAATTTTGAAGGGAACAAGACCATTCTTGGGTCGGGACTCCACCATAAAATAGGTTGTAAATCATCGTACCACGGAAAAATACCTGATTGATACGCAAGCAATAAACGTTCTGAAGATAAATCACCTCCAACGGCTAATAATCCTTCTTCATCTGCTTCAGAAGGATTTGGAAACCCTATTGATTTGTCAAGTAAATACATTTTAAAAAATTAGTAAACCTGCAATAAATATAATTGAACCTATGACCATCAACATTAAAGTGTATGGTAATATTTCTTTCGCCTTAAGTTTTGTAATTCCTAAGAGAGGCAGAGCCCAAAAGGGTTGAAGCATATTTGTAATCTGGTCTCCATATGCTAAAGCCATAATCGCTTTGGGTAATGGCACACCTAATTTTAAAGCAGATTCAATTACAATGGGTCCTTGTATGGCCCATTGTCCACCGCCGCTTGGCACAAATAAATTCACCAATCCTCCACTGAAAAAAGTAAAGATTGGAAGCGTCGTAGGAGTCGCTATCGAAATAAAGAAATCGGAAATCTGGACGACCATTCCACTGTCTCGCATGATTCCCATGATACCAAAATACAATGGAAATTGAATCAATATACCTGACGCTCCTTTTATCGCTTCCTCGACTGCGCTTAAAAATTGATGGATATTCCCATGAAGAATTAAGGCAAGCCCTAGCATTAAAAAGTTAAGCATATTTGGTGTGATGATTAATCTTTTTAAAGCTTCAAAATATTGATAGCCAAAGGCAATTAAGATGATAGTTCCAAAAGCAATTCCGAAGAATTTTGAATGATCAATACGTTCTGCACCTTTCATTTTTTCAGGCCTATTTTCCAAGCCTTGATAAATAGGTAAATTGGTTTCAGTAATGGGTGCTTTTTTTCCTAAGCGATATAAAAACAGTGGAATAATCACTATAACCACTCCAAAAATGATGAGGTTGAAAGAGCTAAATATAGTTTCAGAAAAAGAGATTAAGTCAGGCAATTGAGACGAATAATCTGTAGTACTGATTCCAGACATCAAGGATGATAAATGACCACTTTCAGAAACTTTTAGAGGAGCAGAACCACTAATACCTCCATGCCAAATCATTAAACCTACATAACCCGAAGCGCCAACCAAAGGATAGTTGATTTTAAAGCCTCTAAGTTGTGAAGCTTCCGCCACTTTTCGAGCCATAATCGCTCCAAAAATTAGGCCTAATCCCCAATTAAAAAAGGAAACCAACATAGTACAAACACTTACCAATAACACTGCATTTGATGTATTTGAAACAAGGTCGGTTAATTTTCCAATCAAATAATTCATGGGTTTACTTAATACTAGAATATGACCTAACACTAAAATGAGCATCATTTGGTAGGCAAAAACTAAAAGTGCGTTGTTCCAAATTCCATTCTCCCAATACGATAATATGGTAAAAAAGTGATTGCTGTATTCGGTTTGTGGGGCTTCTGTAAAAAGCAATGCCAAGAGCATAGTCACTAAGGTGAGTAAAATTGCAATGGCAAAAGGGGAAGGCATGAACCTTTTAAACAGGGTTTCGATGATGGAAGTAATATTCATCTTCTAAAAATACAAAAAGCCTAAAAACTTACGAATATAAATTTTTAGGCTTTTAATTTATTTCAATGAGCACCTATTTTTTCACCACTTTTTTAGTAATAGCACCTTGTGCTGTTTCAATGGTTACAAATAACAACCCACTGTTAAGATGAGATACATTAATGTGAGTAAATTGTTCTTTTTCTTGAAGCACCAATTTACCTAACACATCATAGATTTTGATAGACTCAATTTTAGTAGAGGAGGTATTATGTATTTTTAAAGAATTTGATACTGGATTAGGATATATTGAAATACTATTTTCAAATAAATTATCAGTAATACCTAACTCGCAATCATCAGTTATTGTAGGGTCATTCTCAATAGTCCAAATATCATAAGGAGGATCGATACCAGCAATTACAGCAGCAGGATCATCTACTTGTACACATTCTAAAGAGGTATTATTTATCATTTGTAACCAATTTAAATTAATGTTATTATCATTTTTTAGATTAACATGGGTAAGTTCATCCATAATCCATAATTCTAACCCTTGAAGGTTGATGTTTTGCGAAAAATCAATTTCTGTAATTAAGGTGTCATAAATAGAACAAGAACGTAATAAATTATTTGAACTTAGATCTACAAAAGTTATTGGGCTTGTAAAAAAACCTCCGTCATAATTTAATTGTAGGTGAAAAAATTCAAGCAACGTATTATTACTTATATCTAAACTTGTTAAACTTACATCTACAATATCGAGACTTTTTAAATTGAGATTATTTGAAAGGTCAATTTCAGTAATATTAACTGATCCTATTCCAAGATTTTCAAGACTTGTAAAGTCTTCAATCCCTGTTAGATCTGTAATCAAGGGAAAGCCAGATATTTCAAGAGATACTCTATTTTCGATATCGCTGGTGAATATTTGTCCATTCACCTCACCGTCTGAATCTATGCCAAATAACACTAAATATTCTTCAAATTCAGAATCAGGGATTAGCGTAATTTGTGAATAGAGACTCCCCACAAATAATAGTAAAAAAAAGGTTATTGCATTTTTCATCTTATAAAGGTATTAATTATTTTCTTTTAAAATCATTATATCTTCATCGGTGCCATCGTTAAATGTTTTTTGAATAGTATACAAACCAGGAGTTAAGTTTTGTATGTAATTGGCATTATTAATTTGTAAAGAATCTTGTTGGCTAATGGTTACATTAGCATTTGGTACTCCATCTAAAAATTTAATAAGCGTACCTCCATTGGGGGTTTTGTTAAAATTATTATAGCACATTCTAGGGTTATTATCTAACTGTAATATTTTAAAAGCAGAATGGTTTTGATGCACAATTGGAGTATTGTAATTGGAATTATAACTTTGTGTAACAATACCGTACCAAAACGAGGTGTCTTCATATGGAGAAGGTTGGTTGTAGATGTCTGCTTGTATGGTATCATAAAAAACATAATCAAATCCATATTGAAATAATGGAGGATTGTGTGCAGTACTCGGTCCCGCATTATAATACTCTCCTTTATATGGCTTATATAATATTTCGGGGTCATGATTTATGATAGCAGTAATTTCAGGAATACCATCTATTTGATTTATATACCATCTCATAAAGGCAATCTGTCCTGGAGTAAATTCCTGCTGGCAACCATGTGCATAACTCATAAAATTTTTTGCTTGTGGTGGATGGGTTGAATAGGGTTCTCCTACTTGATCCACTAAAATATCATCATAAACACAATCATTTGTTCTATTATAAGATTGAGGGCTAGCATAGGTGTCTATGATTTTATCTCCATAAGTATCAGCATTATAATCTGGATTTGGTGTAATCCCATCTGGTAAATAAGGCTCACGAGTTACATTTTCACATATAAAATTACCAGACTCTGGCGGGCTTTCTAAACACTTAAAAGTATGAGCTAATTGAAAATTATGACCTACTTCATGACTCATCACAAATGGGTATTCAGGATTATCAATATAATCCCATCTGCTGACTATTGTGGTAAAATTTGTATAATTTCCATTAAGTTTAAAATATGCCCATATATTTTGAGTAATAAAATCTACTGAATAAACATTTATAGCCCCTTCGGTATAATAATTATTATCATTAGTGAAATCCATAAAATCGCCTCTTTCTGAATTCTCATCATTTTGATCAACTCCATAGTAAATTTCATAAAAATCATCGCTTAAAAAACTATCCATGCCATCGTATTTAAAAAAAATATTAAAGGCATTATAATTTCTATTTAATTCAGCCACCGCATTTAATGCAGTAGTTTCAGTTAAAAAAGGATGTTCTTGATCGTCTTGATCTGGTCTCACATCGTAAAAGTGAACTTTTAAAACTAATTGGGGCGCGTTTTGAAAAGATTCCATGGTAACATTTTGGTTTGCAAATGTAGTAGCGTCACTAATAAAAGTATCGTTTACCTTATTAGACCCACACCAGTTATTTTGTGCATTGAGAAACATTGCATTTGTGATAAAGAAACAAATTAATAAAAGTTTGATTTTATTCATGTATATATATTTTAAGTTATTATTCATTTTAATGGCATTCTTTATTATTTAAAAAAATGAATGCATTTACCACAATAGATCAACTATTATGTATTTAAAATAACTGGGGAAAGATTTGAAGATAGAAACTTAATTAATAAAAATAAAAGCCTAAGTAAATAGCGGGCTTATTTTGGATTTTGTTGTCGTAATTCGTGAATTAAAGGTTCTAGTCCCCCCTTTAAATTATATTTATTCTAGCTAAAACATTTAATTAAAAAACTAAAAAAAGCCTAAAAACTTACGTTTGTAAATTTTTAGGCTTTTATGGTTTAATAAAAGTATCATTAGAGATTCTTCGCTTTAGCCTGTCTTGAGTGACAGCCAAAAGGCTCTGAATGACAAATTATAAAATGTACAATTGCTTTTTAGAAAGGCAAATCGTCGTGTTCTTCCGTTTTTAAATCGCTTGCAGGCTCAAAAGCATCTGCTGGAGGCATTGGAGGCATATCGTTAGAAACCGATTGGTCTAAACTTTCGATTCTCCAACCATTGATCGAATTAAAATATTTAGTTTCCCCTTGAGGGTTCACCCATTCGCGACCTCTTACGTTGATGCTAATTTTTACATTTTGACCTACTGAATATGCGTTTAATAACTCAGATTTATCTTGTGTAAACTCAATCATTATACTTTGTGGATATTGCTCTTCAGTTGTAATTACTACTTCACGTTTTCTGAATCCATTTGCTCCAAATGTTTGCGTTTCTCCTATTAATTTAATTTTTCCTTGTAATTCCATCGTTCTTATATCTATTGTTATTAATTTTTATTTGCGATTAAAAGTTTCCAAGCTTCATCTACTTTTTCTTCTTTTAATAATTCTTGTGCTTTTTTATGTATTTCTTCTGAATTAGCTGTTTTTAAATGCGGACATCTTTTTGAAATGGCCTCAATAAATTCGTCTGCTTCTTCTTGAGAAGGTACTTCTGAAACATTACCAAGCATTCCTAAGTCATTTCCAGTTAGAATAGTACTTGTTCTAATTGCTTCAGGTAAAGCATCTACACCAATTCCCATGGTTCTAATTGGTTTTGGCACTTCAAACATTCCTAATTTAGAGCGATTGTACCAATTACCTCCCATACGAGCTACGGTATCAATTTTTTCAGCATCAATTTTACCTTCTTCATCTAAAATGGCTTCATTGATATGAAGTTTAACCACTTCAGCAATAATTAAATTACCTGCACCACCTTCATCACCTAAAGAAATCACCTCATTTACTTTACATTCAAATTGAACAGGAGCTTCACCTACTCTCGGAGGAGAAATGAAATCTGAAGCAACTTCCGTAAAGCCAGCTTTTGTAAATTCATTAATTCCGTCAGGATATTCAGTAGAAGACAAAGACATTTGTTGTACCATATCGTAACTCACGATGTTAACAACTACTTCTTTCACCTCTAGTACATTTTCTAAGGTATGTTTTGTGGTGTTGTCTCTCACTCTACGCGCAGGAGAAAATATCATGATGGGCGGATTTGCACTAAAAACATTAAAGAAACTAAAAGGAGAAAGATTGACTTCACCCTTAGCATTTATAGTACTTGCCAAAGCTATTGGGCGAGGAGAAACGGCACTTAATAAATAACCGTGTAATTTTCCAGTTGAGATGTCTTTTGGATCTATTGATATCATGATTGCAAATGTACCCAAACTAAAAACTTTGTAAAAGTAAGTTTGTACAATAATATTAACATATTTCCTTTATATTTAAAACCAAATTGTTTTTTTATATGTTCAAAAATACGGCGCTTACTCGTTGGTTTTTCTTAATTGTTTCCTTATTAATTATTTCATTGATTATGTGGAATACGTATTCGTTTTTTAATCAGTTAAAGGAAAATGAACGAGAGAAGATGGACATTTGGGGTGCAGCTCAAAAAAATATTGAAAATGAAGACGAATCTAATGATCTTATTTTAAAAATATTACAAGGAAATACAACCACACCAATGATTTTGTATAGTCATAAACAAGACAGCTATAACAATAAAAATATTCCTGAAGAAAAGTTTAATACACCTGAAAAAATCCAAAACTTAATAGCGCAATTTTCAAATGAATATGAACCTATTGAAATACGTTATAAAGAGGAGTTATTACAAACGATTTATTTTGGAAATTCACCTATTATCAATAAAATAAAATTTTATCCTGCAGTTTTAATTTTGATAATGCTGTTGTTCTTTTCAGCAATTTATTTCTTTTTTAAGACCGCAAAAGCTTCTGAACAAAATAAACTATGGGCAGGAATGGCAAAAGAAACTGCACATCAAATCGGGACACCATTATCCTCTTTAACGGGTTGGGCTGAAATTCTGAAAATTGAAAATGTAAATCCAGAATACATCGTTGAAATCGAAAAAGATATAGATCGATTACAAACTATTACAGAACGTTTCTCGAAAGTTGGATCGGTTCCATTAATGGAGAAAAACGATGTTGTATTTGAAACTAAAAAAACGTTCGATTATTTAAAAAGTAGAACTTCAAAATTAATTGAGTTTGAATTGGACGTGCCAAATGATCCGCTGTTTGTGAAAATGAATCCTCAATTGTTTAGTTGGACTTTTGAGAATTTAGTAAAAAATGGAATTGATGCCATGAAAGGGAAGGGTAAAATTACCATTACCATTGAAACAAATCTGAAAAGCGTATTTATTAGAGTTTCTGATACTGGGAAAGGAATTCAGAAAAAGAACTTTTCTAAAATATTTGCACCTGGTTTTACGACTAAAAAAAGAGGCTGGGGATTAGGACTTTCACTAGCAAAACGTATTATAGAAGATTATCACAAGGGAAAAATCAAAGTGCTTAAAAGTGCTATAGACAAAGGAACAACGATTGAAATTAGTCTGAAACTACTTCCTTAATTAAAGGTTTTTTTGAACTGCTACTGCTAATGATTTAAATTCATCATCTGTCAGCGAAACTTTATGAGAAAAAGTCATTTCCTTCATATTGTTTAAAGGAATAAGATGCACATGTACATGAGGAACTTCTAGTCCAATTACTGCCATCCCAACTCGTTTACAAGGAATAGTTTTTTCTAAAGCGATTCCTACTTTTCTTGAAAATTGCATTAATTTAAGATATAGTTCTTCTTCCATATCTAAAATTTTATCTACTTCTAATTTAGGAACACAAAGTGTATGTCCTTTGGCATTCGGATTAATATCGAAAAAAGCAATAAAATGTTCATCCTCTGCTATTTTATAGCAAGGAATTGCACCATTAATTATTTTTGTAAATATTGACGCCATGACTAATCTCTTGATATTTCTACTACTTCAAATTTCATAATACCATTTGGCACTTGAACTTCAGCTATTTCTCCAGCTTCTTTTCCTAAAAGACCTTTTCCGATAGGAGAATCTACAGAAATTAAACCATTACTTAAATCTGATTCACTTTGAGCGACTAATTTATACACCATTTCCATTCCATTCACTGTATTTTTAATTTTTACAGTAGAGTGAATTAATGCTTTTGAGGTATCTAATTGTGATTCATCTATAATTCTAGCATTCGAAACTACTTCTTCTAATTTTGAAATATGCATTTCTAACATTCCTTGCGCTTCTTTGGCAGCATCATATTCAGCATTCTCACTTAAGTCACCTTTGTCGCGAGCTTCACCAATAGCTTGCGATGCTTTTGGACGTTCCACATCTTTTAACTGACTTAATTCATCTCTCAGTTTTTTTAATCCTTCTTCGGTATAATAAGATACTTTACTCATAAATCATCATTTGTGTACTATCAAGTACTTGCTACATATAATTAAACTCCTCCTTACTGAGGAATAAAAAAATCCCATATACAACGGGATTTAGTTAAACAAAGATACTAAAAAATTGTTTTGTAGGAATCAAGTTACTGTTTTTGTAAATGTTATAATGCTATTAATATTTAAATTACTTCTAAAGATAAAGCTTAATTCGTGTTATAATTATTAATTTTAGTTTTTTAAAATATGTTATGAACAAATTTTTATTTTTAATCTTCATTAGTATTTCGATTAATCTTTTCTCGCAACCAACTATAGAATGGGAAACTAATCTTGGGGGGAGTGATGATGAATGGGCTCATTCTATTCAACAAACTACTGATGGAGGCTATATTATTGCTGGATATTCTCAATCTAATAACAACGATGTAGGAGGAAATAATGGATTTGAAGACTATTGGATCGTAAAGTTAGATACAAGTGGAGCCTTAATGTGGGAAACCAATCTCGGAGGTAGTGGTCATGATAGAGCTTATTCTATACAACAAACAAACGATGGGGGCTATATTGTTGTTGGAGAATCTGAGTCTAATGATGGCGATGTTGGTGGTAATAATGGAGGTTATGATTATTGGATTGTAAAACTAGATGCAAGTGGGAGTTTAGTCTGGGAAACCAATCTCGGCGGAAGCAATAATGATTTGGTTCAATCTATACAACAAACTACCGATGGTGGCTATATTGTCTCTGGAGAATCAGCATCTAATGACGGTGATGTAGGAGGAAATTATGGGAATGTTGATTATTGGATTGTAAAACTAGATGTAAGTGGAGGTATAATCTGGGAAACCAATCTTGGGGGAAGTAATAGTGATTCTGCTCAATCAATACAACAAACTACCGATGGCGGCTATATTGTTGCTGGAGTTTCTGTTTCTGATGATGGTGATGTAGGGGGAAATTATGGTAGTTGGGACTCTTGGATTGTAAAACTAGATACAAGTGGAGATTTAGTCTGGGAAACCAATCTTGGAGGTAGTGAATGGGATAGAGCTTATTCTATACAACTAACCACTGATGGCGGTTATATTCTTGCAGGATTTTCTTGGTCTAATGACGGCGACGTAGGAGGAAATAATGGAGAAAGTGACTGTTGGATTGTAAAGTTAGACGCAAGTGGAGACTTAGTCTGGGAAACCAATCTCGGAGGTAGTGATTGGGATTGGGCTCATGATATTAAACAAGTCGCAAATGGCGGTTATATTGTTGCTGGAACATCTAGATCTAATAATGGTGATGTAGGAGGAAATAATGGTTCTGCTGACTATTGGATTGTAAAATTAGATGAAGATGGAGGCTTAGTCTGGGAAACTAATCTTGGAGGGAATAATTATGAAAGAGCTTTTTCTATTCAACAAACCAACAACGGTGGGTTTATAGTCGCTGGAGAATCTAGTTCTAATGACGGCGATGTAGGAGGAAATCTTGGAATTAGAGACTATTGGATTGTAAAGTTAGGTACTGATTTATCTGTAGGGGATTATTTAATTAGTGATACTATTGAAATTTATCCTAATCCAGTAGAAAACAATTTTACAATTAATAATATTTTAGAAGAAATTACTAAAGTAGAAATATTAGATCTTCAAGGAAGAATTATTCTTATTAAAAATAATCCACTTAATAACTTAGTAGATATAAGTAAATTACAGCCAGCAATTTATATTGTAAAAGTATACGCTTCTAAAAATATTTATACTCAAAAAATTATTAAGAAATAAACAAGCCGAGTTTGTTAATAATAAAATTAATTCTTTAATAAAACTTAATTCGTGTCATAATTATTAATTTTGACCGTTTACTTTATGTTATGAAACGAGCATGCTAAAAAGTTTATCACCAAAGAGGAATGAATCATAGCGAACAGCATGTGATCAGTAAAAAAAATATTAAAGACACATGAAAAAAATAGTTGTAGTATTATTAATGGGAATGTTTATTATGTCATGCAGTAATAGTGATGACTATAATAACAACAACCCTTATTTATTAGACCCTTTAGTAAGCTTAAATCTAAATTTAAACCTTCCAGAATACAATGCATTAAAATTCCCTGGGAGTAGCATATTTATTACGCAACAAGGCATTAAAGGAATTGTTATTTACAATGTAAATAATGAAATTTATACTGCTTCTGAATTGAGTGACCCAAATCATACTCCAAGTGATTGTTCAAGTATGAGTATTTCAGGAATTATTGCAACTTGTCCTTGTCCAGATGATGATCATGAATATGATATAGTTACAGGAAAACATAGAACAGACGAAACATTATACCCCATTCAGCAATATAGAATAGAACGAAATGGGGATAATATATTTGTTTCAAATTAAAATTTTATACTAGCTCCAACAAGAAAGTTTGTGGTTGCTTGTGGAAAATACCCAGCACCTTCTATGGTTGTTATAGTATCTGGTTCACTCCAAGTATCATCATAGGTATAGAAATATCCGTTCGACACATATTTTTCATTAAAGATATTATTGACCATCCCTGAAATAGCGATAGACTCAACAAAAGGAACCTTATCAAAGATATAAACTACGTTAATGTCGTTTGTAAAATAACTGTCAAGTTTAGAGTTTTCACTATCTATATTTCCCATGAACTGCTCTCCTACAAATTTTGAAAGCCAATTAATTTGTAGGTTTTTAACAGGACTATATTCTATGACATTTCCGACAACTACAGAAGGTGAAAATGAAATATCTGTGTTTCCTAAATTTACTAGTTCGCCATCTCTACTTGTAATGAAGCCTTCATTTTTATTCTGACTTACGGCTAAATTTGGTTTATAAGTAAAGTTTTTAAGTAAAGAAATTGAAGCGTCAATTTCAAGCCCAACGCGATAACTTTTTCCGCTAGTGGTTCTTATTGGAGCACCAACATCATCTAAAGCACCTGTTAATACCAATTGATCTGTATAATTCATATAATACAAGTTGGTGTTAAGATGAACTTTTTTAGAATTAAACCTCCAACCTAATTCAAAATCATCTAATTTTTCTGGAGTAGTTACACCGTTTTCAAAATCATTTCTGTTCGGTTCTTTATGAGCTTTTCCATAAGATGCATAGAATTGATTTTTTGAATTCATTTTAAATGAAATACCTGCTTTCGGATTGAAAAAACTATATTTTTCATCTACTTCAAGAAGTTCTTTATCTGAAGTTAAACCTGAAGTGCTATAATCTACAAATCGTTCTTGTAGATCTCCATAAACACTCCATTCATTGTTGATTCTATACGTTGCTTTCGAAAAAATAGTGAACTCTCTTTTTTCCCCATTTCCATCATAATAATGATCTCCTTGTTGGGTGCCACCAGCAAATTGAGACCAGATAACTTCACCAAAATGATCACCATCATAATAGCTGTATGATGAACCCGTTGTTATATCTAGGCTTTCATTTTTATAATTGATAGAAGTATTCATCACATAATAATCATTATCCAACCATCTTCTTCTAATTAAATCGGTAGTGTTGATAGTTTCTTCGCCAATTACGATAGGTTCGAAATTGTAAAAATCGAAGTCTTGGTCTTCTTTATATTGCTCAAAGTAACCTCTTCCGTAGGTGTAATTTAAACCTAAGTTCGCAGTCCAATTATTATTGAATTTCTGGTTCCAATGAAACTGATAATGATCTTGCGAATAATGATCTACTTCATTGTCATGAAAACGTACCGTTCCATCTTCATCGGTATACATACCACCAGAATTATAAGTTCGATTGCTTTCTAAAGTTTCAGCATCAATACCATTCCAGGCTTGGTAGGTTTCTTCAACACCACCAAAGGCGATTGCCTTTATTAATGTTTTATCACTTTTATAGGCTGCCTGCAGGAAATACGATTTTAAATCTGATGATGCTCTATCGATATATCCATCCGATTCAATTTTAGATAAACGACCAGCAATTTCAATATGATCTTTTAATAACCCTGTGCTAAATTTAACAGTATGTTTACGTGTATTGTACGATCCAAATGAATTTGAAATCTCTCCAGAGGCCTCTTCTGAAATAGCATCAGTTAGAATATTTAAACTTGCTCCAAAAGAACTTGGACCATTCGTTGATGTTCCAACCCCTCTTTGTAATTGAAGACTTTCAATTGAAGATGTAAAATCGGGTAAATTTACAAGAAAAGACCCTTGACTTTCTGAATCATTAAAGGGTATACCATTTAGTGTAATATTTACTCTTGAAGCATCACTTCCTCTAACTCTAAATCCTGTGTAACCCACACCAGCTCCAGCATCGGAGGTAGTTACAACAGAAGGCAAATAATTGATTAAAATTGGGATATCTTGTCCAAGATTCCTTTTTGCTAAACTCTCCTTATCTAAGTTAGAGTGTGTTATTGGAGAATCAGCATTTACACGAACTGCTTTAATGAGTACTTCCTCAAGTTTTTCAACATTGGTAGTATCCACAACAGGTTCTTGAGCTAACATAAAAGCTGAAAGACTCAGTGTTGTTACTAAACATAATAATTTTTTCATTCGTACTAATTTTTCTACGAATAAAAGAGGTAATATTCTTTACATTAAATTTCTAAAATCCCTAAACAGCATTATCTGTTCTAGGTTCATTGGGTATGATCTCAGCCGATATAGGCACCCCTTTTTTGAGAACGGTACAAAGGTATATTAGAAATTATTAATAGTCTAATCTATTTTAGGATTTTTTCTATTGGCTTTTTTTAAAGCCTGATTTCGTTTTGAAGTAAGACGTTTTTCAATCGAACCTTTTGAAGGTTTAGTTTTTCTACGGGGTTTTGATTTTACGAGGCTTTGTTCTAATAGGTCAATAAGTCTTTTGATAACAATCGCTTTGTTTTTGTGTTGACTTCTAGTTTTTCCACTTTGTAAAATGATATTTCCTTCAGAAGTAATTCTATTTTTTAATTTTTCAGAAATGAGTTTTTTTTCTCTTTCTGAAAGAGATTTAGAATTTAAAACAGAAAATGTGACTTCAACTTTTGAAGCAGTTTTATTAACATGTTGTCCTCCTGCGCCACTGCTACGAATGGCTTTAAATGTAAATTCTTTTAGAAGAGTTTCAATGTTCATTATGCATTTGGACGGTGCTCTTTTTTCAACAAATCATTCACCGTTTTTACTGGATTAAAAGTAAATAAAGGTACTTCAACCAATGCAGTATTCCAATTAGACATAGCTCCATTCCAAAGACCTGGAAGTTCTAGAGCTTTTAACTCTTTTCCATCTTGAGATTTTTCAGAAATAATACCTGAATTTGGATCTGTAAAATTTGACAATTCAAACTTATCACCTTTATAATCTCGAATACCACAAACGATATCTACTGGATTAAAATGGGTAGCTTCATTTACAATAGTTTGTTGATGATTATCGTAGGTATTTATTTGCGACATTTCAACTATTTGTAATGTCGTTGTTAGGCTATTTGAATCTTTCACCCAAAATGGTCCTCCACCTGGAGCTCCCGTGTTTTTTACAACACCACAAACTCTAATTGGTCGATTTAAGACATTCAATATCGTTTCCTTTTCAATTTCAATATCTTTAATATTTAATTCATTCCAAAGGAAAGATTTTATTTCTGCTGATAATTCTGGAGAGAGTTCACTGTTTTGTAAAACCTTTATATATGAAAACACTTTTTTCTGAAGCCATAGCATTTTACCAGCTAGCACTTTTTTATAATACGCAATAGGTTCTACATATTCTTCGGCAACAACATTGTCGATGTTTTTAATAAAAATTACATCGGCATCGACTTCGTTAAGATTATTTAATAATGCTCCATGACCAGAAGGTCTAAATACTAATTCTTCTTTTTTATTTCTGAAAGGAGTATTGTCGAAATTAACAGCAATAGTATCTGTTTCATTTTTTTGAAATGAATAAGAAATATGAAAATCTTTTTTAGTTTTTTTACTGACTCTAGTTTTTATAGACTCAAACATTTCTTTAAAATAATCGACATGATTTTTTGAAAAAGTAAAATGTAAATACACATCATTGCCTACAGAAGCAAAATAAGCCGCTTCTAATAATTGCTCTTCAAAAGCAGTAGTTGCATATTTTTGATATTTATGAAAAGGAATTAATCCTTTAGGAAGATTACTAAAATTTAGCCCTTTCTTTCCTAACATGGTTTTTACGAATAATTGGTGACGCACACCTTTTGTTCCATGTTTATAATCTGGATATTTTTCTCGAATTTTTATTCGAACAGCATTGACAAATGCAAATTCCTTGTAAGATTTTAAAAAAGTTTCAAGGTCTTTTTTATTTCCTCCATTTAAATAAGAATTGATTGTTTCTTTTTCTGGATTATAATCTTCTAAAAAAGAATGTAAAAATTTAAACATTCTTGAAGCTGCACCTGAAGCAGGAACAAACTTAACGATGTCTAGATTATCTTTTTTACTATCGTAAAAATCAATAAGTTTTTGTTGATTATTTTCAGAAATAACTTCGATTCCATTCCCTACTGAAGCAGCTGTAATTACTTCAACAAAAGGAATACTATTTTTAAAAGTCTCAATTTGCTGACTAACTTTTTCTAGTGTTAAATCGTGTTGTTTTATTTGTTTTAGATCTTTTTCAGAAAACATTAATTTCTTTTTCAATTTCTTTTTTAATACAAAATGATATTATCCAAAATTAAGAAAGATTTTTACCTTATAATCGATTTTTTATGTCCTATTAACGAAAATATTAAAAAATGTAAATTTATTTTTTTTCGAGAAGTGCATCGATATGTTTTACAGCGTTTTGTAGACGTTCTTTTTTCGAGCCTTTTAATAAAATATAAGGCCTGTTATTGTTTTTTAATGCAGATTGAAAAGCCAAAAACATTTCTTCTCTCTCATTAGGTTTGTCTCTTAAATCATCTGCTTCCCAAGGAGTATCAATATAAGTTAGTAAATATAGGTCGTAGGTGTTTTCAGTTGCGTATTTTTCGAGCAATGGATCACAAATACCTTCGTAATATTCTTCAGAATATACCTTTGTTTCGAGTAAATCGGTATCACAAATTAAAACAGAATCTGTTTTTTGAGCAGATTCATTTTCAAGTTTCATTTGACCAACAGCAATTGGGAGTAGATCACTTTGTGTACAAGTTTTACGTTCGTTATTCCATTTTTTTTGCAAATAAGCACGCGCATATTCTGGCACCCACACCGAATGATAATGATGTGCTAATTGTTTAGCTAGCGTTGTTTTCCCTGTAGATTCAGGGCCAAATAGTACAACTTTTATGCAATTACTTTGCTGCTGTTTAAGTGTTTTTTCCATGCGAGGTATCCAAATATTGCGATGAATGTAAATCCTAAGTATTGAAAGCTAGTAAACATAAGTCCTTTATAAAAATATAAGGGAACTGAAATAATATCTCCAAGAATCCAAAAAATCCAGTTTTCTAATTTTCGTTTTGCCATTAACCACATACCTACAAAGAAAATAGCAGTAGTTACTGTATCTGCATAAGCTACCCAACTCGTCCATTTGTCGAATGTTTTATATACAATAAAAACAAAAAGCAAAGTAGCGAAAAAGATAGCTATAGAGATTTTCTTTTCTTTTGGTGTTGTGCGTGTAATTGGAGTAATATGATCGTTGGTTTTATGTGTCCAAATATACCATCCATAAATACTCATGATGAAATAATATCCATTAATCATCATGTCTCCGAGTAATTCCCATTTTAATAACAAGTACACAAATATTATAGTACTTATCATTCCGGTAGGGAATACAAATATGTGATTCTTTTTTGAAAACCAAACTGATAAAAAACCAAAAATAACAGCAACAATTTCTAGTACAATATCACTTGTGTCATAGGTTGCATATTGTTCGAAAAGGAAATCAAAAATCTGATTCATAATTTGAAAGGGGAATGTTTAATTATCTTCTTCCCATAAATATACTAATGAAATAAAGCAAGGTTGCTAATGATCCTAAAGCCGCTACCACGTATGTTCTTGCTGCCCATTTTAAAGAATCTTTAGCTCCAGCATATTCTTGTTGGGTCACCATATTATTAGTTTCTAGCCAAACTAGAGCTCTTTTACTTGCATCGAATTCAACAGGAAGTGTTATAAATGTAAATAAAGTGGTTACTGCAAAAAGTAAAATTCCTATTAAAAAGATTCCATTTCCTAAAGCAGATCCAGTAACGGACAATACCAATCCTGCCATAATGACAAAGTTGGAAAGTTTACTAGATACTCCTACTGCTGGAACTACTTTAGATCGTAATTGCAACCAAGAATAAGCGGTAGCATGTTGTACTGCATGACCACATTCGTGTGCTGCTACAGCAGCTGCGGCTGCATTTCTTTGAGAATACACTGCTTCGCTTAAGTTTACTGTTTTATTCGCTGGATTGTAATGATCTGTAAGCATTCCATTTACAGAAACCACCTTAACATCAGTAATTCCATTATCTAAAAGCATTTTCTCTGCTATTTCCTTTCCGCTTAAACCATTTTGAAGATGAATCTGTGAATATTTTTTAAACTTACTTTTAAGCTTATTACTCACATACATGCTCACTAAAAAAATGGCTCCAGCTAAAATATAGTATCCAATCATTGTTTTTTTTTTAATAATTCCCTGCGAAGGCAGGGATCTAATATTTATAAATTTTATTTACCCTTTAGGTATAGCAAATATTATGCAAAAGTTTTAATCTTACTCTATTCTATCTCCAACTAGGAATAAATTAATATAGGTTTCGACTGCGCTCAACCAGACAATTAGATTTTATTTGTTTTTCAGGCAGCCTCTAATTAGCCTACAATATTGACAATTTTTCCAGGTACTACGATTACTTTTTTAGGAGTTCTTCCTTCTAAATAATGAATTGTTTTTTCATGAGCCATTACTTCAGCTTCAATTTCATCTTTCGATAAACTTAAAGGTAAGTCTAATGTAAATCTCATTTTACCATTAAATGAAATAGGATATTTTTTAGCGTCTTCCACTATATGTTTTTCATCAAAAATTGGAAAAGAAGCAGTTGAAATACTTTCAGTATTCCCTAATTTATTCCAAAGTTCTTCAGAAATATGTGGAGCATATGGAGAAAGTAGAACTACTAATGGTTCTAAAATTTCTTTCTGAATACATTTCTGAGCAGTTAACTCGTTTATTGCAATCATAAAGGTTGAAACTGATGTATTAAAAGAGAAATTCTCAATATCCTCAGTAACTTTCTTAATGGTTTTATGTAATGTTTTTAAACTCTCTTTTGAAGCTGGTTCATCATTTACATTAAATGATTCATCGGCTCCAGTATGAAATAATCGCCAAGCTTTCTTTAAAAATGAATGCACACCAGTAATTCCAGCCATATTCCA
>Ga0209345_10000689_pt1 | contig 43445 bp, 41 predicted proteins | sample Cruoilmetagenom7_FD_187294 | JGI IMG/M metagenome (GOLD analysis project Ga0209345, IMG submission 187294) | Oil polluted marine microbial communities from Coal Oil Point, Santa Barbara, California, USA - Sample 7 (SPAdes) (version 2) | ecosystem: Environmental > Aquatic > Marine > Oil seeps ...
CTGGTGAAATCCCCGAGCAGGCTACCTACCCGCGCCTCTGGCGAGTCCGGGGCAAGAAAAAGATGGGCGAGGTGGTTCAAGGCTCAGTTCCCGGGTTGTGCATGAGTATGTTAACTACCGAGACTGCATCAAAGTGCACGGCTTTTCCACATCCAGGGCCCGGATTGAGCCCTAACTGACGGTGTTTTAATATCGGGTTAATAAAGCGACAGCTCGTCTGTTACCTTGCGGATGTGTTTTACCGCAGGTATTCTGACGCCTCTCTCGGTTCAGCTGGTTCGGGCATCCATTGAGAAACCTCTACCCTGTTGTTTTTATTGTCAGCCTCATGTTTGTGCTGTTGAGCATATTCATGACGTTGCCGATATTCCTGTTGCTCGGCTCGGAAGCGCCGAATGCCGCTTCGTTTGTGGAATCCGCCGCCATTGTCTTCGGCATTGGCATGCTGGGTATTGCCTCCACATACCGGCAGCCCCGGGACCTGAAACCAAGGTACATGTTCGTACTGACTGTCTCTTCGTGGTTCATCATTGCCCTGCTCTCGGCTTTGCCTTTCTATCTCAGTGACAACGGCATTTCTATTGCGGACGCATTTTTTGAGGGCGCCTCCGGCATAACAACAACGGGCGCAACGGTGTTCAGCGGCCTGGACACCATGGACAAAGACCTGCTCCTTTGGCGTTCCATTCTGCAGTGGATCGGCGGCATAGGAATAATCGGCATGTTCGTGGCAGTACTCCCGTTCCTGCGTGTTGGTGGCATGCGCCTGTTCGCGACAGAATCGTCGGAATGGACAGATAAAGCTCTTCCCAGAATGAAATCTCTCAGCCGTGGGCTGCTCTTTGTCTACCTCGGATTCTCAACCATTGCGGTCGGCACTTACTGGCTGTCTGGCATGACATTGTTCGATGCGTTTAACCATGGAATTACCAGTATTGCCACCGGCGGATTTTCTACCTCGGATCTGTCCATGGGTAAGTTTGATGATCTGATCCTTATGGAAGCTTCGTTTTTCATGATGATCGGCAGTTTGCCCTTCTTTCTTTTTGTAAGAGAACTTCACGGGCAACGTGGAGCCCTGTTCAGGGATCAGCAGGTCAGATTGTTTTTAACCATATTGCTGGTTATACCGGCGCTTCTGACATTGTACCGCTGGGCTGTCTCTCCGGTGCCGTTTGATCCTCTCCACAACTATGTAGCTACGCTGTTCAACGTTACTTCCGTGGTTACGACTACCGGCTATGCATCAGAGGATTATTCTGCCTGGGGCCCTCTGGCGTTTGTCCTGTTTTTCTTCCTGATGTTTATCGGTGGGTGTTCCGGCTCAACATCGGGCGGCATGAAGATATTCCGCTTTCAGTTGTCAGTAATCGTGCTCCGTGAGCAGATGATCCGCTTGCTGCACCCACGTGCCGTGTTGACCCGTAACTACAACGGCCGCGCGGTCAGTGACGATATTATCGCGTCCATGATCGCCTATACCTTCATTTTCCTGCTGTGCCTGCTACTTATCACCGTATCCCTTGCAGCTATGCAACTCGACTTCGTAACGTCCTTATCCGGTGCGCTGACAGCGTTAACCAATGTAGGCCCGGGGCTGGGAGACATTATCGGACCTGCGGGGAACTTCGGCCCCCTTCCCGATCCCGCCAAATGGGTCCTGGCAGTTGGTATGTTGATGGGGCGGCTGGAGATTCTGAGCGTGGTAATCGTGCTTTCGCCGGCATTCTGGCGTAGCTGAATGCCGGCTGGTTGATGCAGATGCCTTACAGGGCGTTCTTACGAATAAAACGCCCGATATCCTGAACTTCCTCAAGACACACGCTATGTTCCATGGGGAAGGTCATATAGGCGGGCTCGTGGCCCATCCCCCTGAGCGTTTCCACCGCACGGACGCCAAGCGTCTCAGGGACCATGGGATCAAAGGTTCCGTGATAGATATTGATTGGTATGCCGGCGCTTGCTTCTGAAGGCTTCACTGTGTCTGCGGTTGCAAAGTAGGTGGAGAGCGCGAGAATGCCAGCAAGCCGCTCAGGATATGTCAGGCCGAGTTCGTAAGCGACTGCCCCACCCTGTGAAAACCCTGCAATAACGATATTTTCGGAAGGAATACCACGCTCAATCTCCCGGTCAATCAGCTTGCCCACAGCCCGGGCCGAATCCATCAGCTGTTCGGTGTCGACAACGCGGTCAATATCCATCGCTTTGATGTCATACCATGCTGGCATAGTCATGCCACCATTGATTGTGACCGGTATATTGGGGGCGTGGGGAAATATAAAACGCACGGCAGCGTCGTCTGGCAAGCCAAGCTCCGGCACTACGTTTTCAAAGTCGTGGCCACTTGCACCAAGCCCGTGCAGCCAGATAACAGCCGCTGTCGGGTTAGCTCCGGTTTCCAGCTCAATATACTGAAGATCCTGCACGCAGTACCTCGTTTGTAAGGGGAATGTTGGTCCGGATCAATCCGGAATGCTTTGGCTTTTAGCTGCATCCAGCGCGGTCTGAACCGGGTTGGCATACATATCCAGTAAATAAGGGCGAGAAGCGGGATCACAAGCCTCCAGCCTTTTTTCCATCTCTGAGCGGGCAGTCTGCATCTCTTCGGCAGACCAGTTCCCAGCGGTTACAACAGATTTACGAAGTTCCGCCTCGTCAACTGCGCCCTGCGGATGAATTCCACGCATCTCATAGGCAACCAGATTGGAGGGGTGGAGATGGTAATTGGCATGAATTTCATGGTCGATCAGCTTTGCAAGTTCTTTGGCGTTTTCCGGTGCGTCAATGATCGGTGCACCAAAGTGCACGTGCACATGGCCTTTGAACTCGGTCAGACCTTTCATTATCTGCTCGGTATCTTCACCTTCTGCCTTCGTATAGCTGCCAGCACGGGCCTTGGTCTCCAGTTCCCGGGCTTTGTCGTTGTCGCAGGGGTCATATTCATAAGAAATGGAAACCGGAACAATCCTGAGCTTGTTCATTGCCTCAGAAAAACTGAGGCCGCTCTTCTTGCAGCTCATATAAAACATCTTGATGATTGCCGGATCAGTGAAGTCCAGGCCATCTTTGGCGCGCCCTTCCCGCTGGGCTATCCAGATGTTCTCATGGTTGGCAACACTGTGATTGATAAAGCCGGAAAGTGTCAGGTACGCGTCGCGCATTTCGCGAGGGCTGGTCATGTCACGGCGAACTATAAAGCTCTTGTTCAGGCGCATCATTTCAGCAAAGACACGGTTGGCGAGCAGATTGTCACCAATGGCTATCCGCGTGGTACGCAGGCCATTACGGAACAACAGGTAATTGACCACCATAGGGTCAAATACAATATCCCTGTGGTTGGATATAAACAGGTAGGCACCCTGTTTACTCAAGTTCTCCACGCCACTTGTTGTTACCCGGGTAGTGGTGTGTTCAATCAGATCGCCGATGTATCCGGATAGCCCGGCCTGTAGCTCATCTACCTGAGTGAAATGTCCAAAATGGCTGGTCAGCCAGCGTTTGGTAAAAAAGCGCAGAACGGCGGGGGCCCAGCGCGCAAGCGCCGGCGACTTGAAGCGCCCCACCATGTCCAGAAATTCCTGGTCATTGACCAACCGCTGGATTGCGGGGCCGGTTTCTTCGTCCGAATAGGGACGGATGGCGTCAAATTCCTGCATGGAAGCCCTGTTCTTGTAGGTAAAGATTATGGTGAGCCGTGAAACGGTAGTTTGAAAACGCGGTATTGTATCGTTTCTTCTCTGGTTTTGCCTCCCAAAAGGTGGTCTTCCGGGCCATTCGCAACGCTGAATCTGGTATGATCCGCTACCAGATTTCACCTCAGCTTCGCGATTAACCGGTTATTCTATGTATCCCGACCAGGACTTTGAACAGCTTTCTGCACAGCGGCCAACTACCTCAGGCAGGAGCCCTGAGCAGGTTTTGCACGAAGTGTTTGGATACGAATCCTTCCGCCCGTTGCAAGGGGATGTTATTCACGAGGTTGCCGCCGGCGGCGACGCTCTCGTATTGATGCCTACCGGTGGTGGTAAATCCCTTTGTTATCAGGTTCCGGCCCTTGTTCGCTCGGGTACAGCCATCGTTATTTCTCCCCTGATAGCATTGATGCAGGATCAGGTTGCAGCGCTCCGGCAACTTGGTGTCCGGGCGGCCTTCCTTAATTCCACCATGGATTTCGAGCAGGCTCGCGCCACCGAATATGCCCTGAGTACGGGTGAGCTGGATTTACTTTATTGCGCCCCGGAGCGGCTGATACAGCCTCGTACCCTGGAGTTGCTGCACGATGCGTCTATTTCACTTTTTGCCATTGACGAAGCGCACTGTGTTTCACAATGGGGACATGATTTCCGTTCCGATTATCTGCAACTCGCGGTACTGGCCAACGAATTTCCTGCTATTCCCCGCATTGCACTGACGGCAACCGCTGATGAGCGTACCCGAAAGGAAATTGCTGAAAGACTTTCACTGACTGAAGCGCGACACTTTATCAGTGGATTTGACCGGCCAAACATTCAGTATCGTATAGCTCCGAAAACGAATGCAAACAAGCAGTTGCTGGAGTTTATAAAAGCAGAACATGAAGGTGATTGCGGAATCGTTTACTGCCTTTCGCGAAATAAAGTAGACGCTACAGCAAAGATGCTGGCACAGAAAGGTTACACAGCACTGCCCTACCATGCAGGGCTTCCGGCAAACGACCGGGCTCATAATCAGGAGCGTTTTCTGAGGGAGGACGGTGTAATTATCGTTGCTACCATCGCTTTTGGTATGGGTATCGATAAGCCCGACGTTCGCTTTGTAGCCCACCTAGATCTGCCCAAAAGCCTTGAAGCCTACTATCAGGAAACCGGGCGCGCAGGCCGGGACGGCAAGCCTTCTACTGCCTGGATGGTTTACGGCCTGCAGGATGTTATCAAACTGCGACAGATGCTGGAGGCGTCTCAGGGGAATGATCACTTCAAGCGTGTAGAAAGGCAGAAACTGGATGCGATGCTGGGTCTTTGCGAAGTAACAAAATGCCGGCGGCAAGTCCTGCTGAATTATTTCGGTGATGAGCTTGATACCCCTTGCGGGAACTGCGACACCTGCCTTAACCCGCCCGAAACCTGGGATGGCACGGTTGCGGTGCAAAAAGCCTTATCCTGTGTCTTTCGCACCGGCCAGCGCTTTGGTGTTACCTACCTGATTGACGTATTACGCGGCTCGGAAAACGAGCGGGTTCTACAATCGGGACACCACCAGGTTTCAACCTATGGAATCGGGACTGAGCTTTCAGTAAACGAGTGGAAATCCGTATTCCGGCAACTGGTGGCAAACGGGTATCTGAGGGCAGACCCTGAGGGTTACGGGGCCCTGCAGCTCACTGAACAATGCCGGCCTTTGCTGAAAGGAAAACAAAAGGTTGAGCTGCGCAAGGATCCTGTTGTCAAAACATCTTCCGGGCGTTCTTCGGGCGGAAGATCCGGAAGTGCGGTTAAAGATCAGGTTACGGATCATGCTGGATGGGAAGCGCTCAGGGCATGCCGTAAAGAGCTGGCAGACAAACAGGGTGTACCTCCTTACGTGATATTTCACGACACCACTCTGTTTGACATGCTCGAACGCAAGCCCAAAACACTGGATGAACTTGCCGGAGTCAGTGGCGTAGGGGCTGCAAAGCTGGAGAAATACGGAGAAATTTTCCTTGCCGCCATCGCAGAACTGGCTCAGCCCTGAGAACCCGCCCCTGTTTTGAAGCCGGTTACTCTGCCGACTGAAAACCCTTCTTGCGAACCCGGTATTGCGCGATAGAGGTAGCAACGTGGTTGCCTTCCATGTCGCGCAATTCACCCTTCAGGGTAAACTTTGCCCGGCCGGTTGCGTCAGCGTCTGCAAGAATTGCGGCAACGTCTTCCGGGGACAGAGAGAACTCAACGGTAACATCCGAATTTGCGGGCTGCAGAAACTGAAGCGTCATTTCTTTGAGGATTGGTGTATACGCCGGGCCCAGGTCAAAAAGGGCCAGCACCCCGCCCGAAATTTCCGCCACCAGAAAATATGCTCCGGCGTACAGGCTGCCAAAATGGTTCTTGTTGCCCTTGAGCTGAATCCGCGCCCGGACATAACCAGGGCTGACTTCTTCAACACTGAACCGATTCCGGGGTGCGAAAGGAATCGACAGCCCAACAATACGGTTGACGGCAGCGTAGCCTCCGATTTTTTTCAGCCATTCAACAGGCTGAGCAAGCGTGGCTTTGGGGTCTGTGGCAGAAACCCATTGCCCGGTAGCACCAATAATATTGTCAATCAATGCCATGATTCAGCTCCAGAGTTGTCGTTGGTGCAAATAATTGCAATGCTAACTACATAGCGCAACACTCTTTTACAATATTTTAGGCGAGTTAACCTTTCCCCGGTTCTTTCTGATCTACAGTAAAGGGAATTAACTGACCGGTTGTGCTTTATAACCAGCTTTCCTGATGGCAGGGAAGATTCGGCAAAGCCGGCGAAAAGGATTCCGATATTGCAATATGCCCGCAGTTTCTGTTGTTGCGATTATGAAAGACCTGGAGGGCAAACAAAGTTTTTGCTTTCACTGGGCTTTCTGTATGCCGTATTTTTTTCTGGCGCAGTTAACGCAGATGCGCCCCGCGATCCTGTTGAAGTGCCCTCCCCAACAGAAACTTCTGCGGCATTTGCGAACCCGGTCAGCCCCCCTCCCAGAGATTATCTGCTCTGGTACCGGAACTACGACAGCCCTGCTATCTACGCCCTGGTTGATCTTGCACTGAGGAAAACCCTCGAATATGGGGAGTTCAGTATCCTCCGCAGCGGTGAGCTGAGCCAGGGGCGCGCTCTCAAGGAACTGGCTGATGGCAACAGTCGCCTTCTGGACATTGCCAACGTAGCAACTTCAGCAGAACGTGAGCGTACTCTCACCGCCGTCCCCGTTCCGGTAGACGGAGGCCTGCTTGGCTTTCGCGTTTGCGTGGTTATGCCTGAGAGCCTTCCGCTGTTCGAGGGTATCCACTCCCTTGAGGATATTCGGAAAAAAGGTGTCCGAATTGGTCAGGGAGAACACTGGCCCGACACCCCCATACTCAAAGAGAACGGTATAGCAGTGGTAACCCATTCCCGTTATGAAATCCTGTTCGGGATGCTCCGGAAAAAGCGTTTTGATTGCTTTGCCCGAGGAGTCAGCGAGGTTGCTAACGATCTCACCCTGGAGAATGATCCCGGGCTGACCATAGAACCGGGTATCGTGCTGGCCTACCCGATGCCTTCGTACCTGTTTGTGGGGCCCGAAGACCAGCAAACAGCTCACCGGCTACAACTCGGAATGGAGCGTGCAATCCAGGATGGAAGTTTTGGTGTTTACCTTAATCAGTATTACGGTGCTGCGGCAGCAGATCTGCACCTGAACAGGCGAACCATCATTGTTCTGAACAATCCGTTCCTGAGTGAAGAATCAGAGCGCATCGGGCGTCAGACACTTAAAGACCTGCGCTGGCGCCTTGATATGCTCAACCATTGAGTTATACCCGGAAGCGGGAAACATTGCCCTCAAGAGTACGGCCAATTTCTTCAATCTGGCCGCTGTAGATATCGTTCTCACTCGCCGCCTTTGCGGCTTCCTGGCCCTGATCGGCAATGCGTGTGATCGCCGCGTTCAGCTCTTCGGTAACGGAGGTTTGCTCTTCCGAGGCCGTCGCGATCTGGGATGTCATCTCATTGATAGAGGTGATGGCTTCGGCGATTCGGTGTAGTGAATCCATCGCATCCTGTGCCTTTTCCATACTGACGTTGGATACTGCGGTAGATGCCTTCATAACATTAACCGCATCGGTTGCACCCTTCTGCAGACGCTCAATCATGTTATTTATTTCTTCTGTGCTGGCCTGGGTACGCTGAGCAAGGTTTCTGACCTCATCGGCCACAACTGCAAAACCTCGTCCGGCCTCTCCTGCCCTGGCTGCCTCTATGGCAGCATTCAATGCCAGTAGGTTGGTCTGCGCGGCTATGCCCTGAATAACCTCCAATACGGACGTAATGGAAGTTACGTCGCGCCCAAGGGCATCTATCACGTTTGTTGCGGCACTGACTTCGTGAGACAGCTTTTGCACTGCATCCCTTGATGAAGCAACCGTTTCCAGTGAAGCCCGGCTGTCTTCATCTGCGGTGTTTGCGGCATCGGCAGTTGCCAGTGCGTTCTGGGCGATTTCATTGGCAGCTGCAGACATCTCGTTAATGGCTGTAGCCACCATATCTACTTCCGACTGCTGACTTTCAACACTGTTGCGACTGTTTCTGGCGGTATTTCTCAAGGAAGTTACGTTACCAGCCAGTTCGTCGCTGCCCTGCTGCACTTCAAGGACAACATCATGAATTTTTTCAACAAATTGATTGAAGCTTGCCGCCAGTTGCCCGAACTCATCGCGGGCACTGGCATCGAGGCGCTGGGTAAGATCGGCATCGTTTGAGCCGATGTCCGCCATGGCTGCATTCAACCGTCGAACCGGAGCCATCAATGTACGGATACCTACATGAAGAATCGCCAGAGACACCAGGAGCCCGATGATCGCGATAATCATGCCTGTCTTGATAGCGCTATGAACCGGAGCATTTATCTTGTCTTCATTAACGAAAGTTCCCAGGTACCAGTCAACTCCGCGCGCCTGGCTGATAGGGTGAAAACTAGCTTTCCATGGAGTATCGTCTTGCTGGTAACTGTGCTCACCGCCCTGAAGATTCGGAGCCTCACCCAGCAGTGTACGAATATCTTTGCCAATCAGGGCTTTTTGCGGGTGGTACAGCACTGTGCCCTCGCGGCTGATGAGAGCTGCATAACCTGTACCTGCCAGATTGATTACAGAAAGCATGTCATCAATAGCTTTCAGCGTAATGTCAGCGCCCGCAACACCTGCGTATGCACCACGTTTTACCGGTGTTAATGATGAAATCACGGTTTCACCGGTACTCGCGTCCAGGTAGGGTTCGGTAAAGGATGAGCTGCCCTGGTCCATCGCCTTCCTGTACCAGGGGCGCGAGCGTGGGTCATAATCCGATGGCAAGGTGGCTTCGTCAGCTTCGGTTTTCATGAGCATAGAGCCGTCATTCCTGCCTACATAGACATCCTTGAAATCACCACCGCTTGAAATTGCCTGGAGTAGCGTGCGGACGTGTTCGTCCCCAGTCATTGTTTCAAGGGATCTGGCAGTGGCCTCGGTCATCGCCAGCCGGGTATTCAGCCAGTCAGCAATACTTGCCGCATTCTGCTCTGCCGTATTTTCAATCAACGCGTCCACGTATGTTTCTGTGGTGTTTTGCAGCCGCAGGTTGCCAGCAATAGTAAACGCGGCCATAACCATAATCAGCAGAACACTGAAGGTAACCAACAGTTTTTGACCAAATGTAAGATGCACCACACACTCCTGTAGTTTGCTTTCACTGGTTTTCGGCGGACTATGCGAAGTCTTTAATACCTTCTGATAAACTTGAGTGGCAAACTCATTTCACCGTCATACCGGAGCCCATCTGAATGGCCCATGAAGAACTGCATCTCAACCTCCGCAACCTGACACTTGATGATTACGAACAGCTTCAGGTACTGATGGATCGTGTGTACGACGATATCGGTGGTGCCTGGCCAAAGGACACTATCAGAGCGCTGGTTGAACAGTTCCCGGACGGACAGATCTGCATTGAGGACAAGGACCAGCTGGTTGCGGTTGCGCTCACTGTATCCGTCAAATACGAACGGTTCAGTAATCCGCACACCTATGATGACCTGATCCTGCTTAACGAGCAGATCCTGCATAACCAGAACGGCGACTCGCTGTATGGACTGGATGTGTTCATCGATCCGGAATATCGGGGTTACCGGCTTGGCCGCCGGCTGTATGAAGCGCGCAAGGAACTGTGCCGGTCGATGAACCTGCGGGCTATCCTCGCTGGTGGACGGATACCTGGTTACTACAAGTACTCGGATCAGTATTCCCCTGCCGAGTATATTGACCGGGTTGACCGCAAGGATATCTATGATCCGATTCTGAGTTTCCAGCTGTCCAACGATTTCCAGGTCACCCGCCTGATGCACAAGTATCTCCCGGAGGATAAGAAATCCCTGGGGTATGCAACCCTTCTGGAATGGCGGAACATTCTTTATACGCCGCCCTCCTCAGTACTGAACGAAAAGAAAACCCAGGTTCGCATGGGTGCTGTCCAGTGGCAGATGCGTGAATTTGGCTCAGTGGAAGAAGTGCTGGAGCAGGTTGAGTACTTTGTGGATGCGCTATCCGATTACAAGAGCGACTTTGCACTCTTCCCGGAGTTTTTCAACGCACCTCTGATGGGGCTGACTGACCAGATAGACCAGACCCGTGCCATCCGGTTCCTTGCTGGCTTCACCGACCAGTTCCGGGAGCGCATGTCCGATATGGCTGTGAGCTACAACATCAATATCATTACCGGTTCCATGCCACTGCTTGAGAACGACCGGGTTTACAATGTTTCGTATCTTTGTCACCGGGACGGCCGGGTGGATGAGCAGCGCAAGATTCATATTACCCCCCACGAACGCCGGGATTGGGTTGTTGAAGGCGGGGACAAGTTTGAGGTCTTCGAAACGGATGCAGGACGTGTCGCGATTCTTATCTGTTACGACATCGAATTCCCTGAACTTGGGCGAATTGCAGCCAGCAAGGAAGTGGACATCATTTGTGTGCCCTTCTGGACAGATACCAAAAACGGATATTTGCGGGTTCGCCACTGTGCTCAGGCCCGGGCAATCGAAAACGAGTGCTACGTAGTCATTACCGGCAGCGTAGGAAACCTGCCGAAAGTAGAAAACCTGGATGTGCAGTACGCCCAGTCCTCAGTGTTTTCGCCCTCTGACTTCTCTTTTCCACACGATGCCGTGATGGCGGAAACAACTCCTAATACCGAGATGATCATGTTCTCGGACATGGATCTGGAAAAACTGACACTGGTGCGTAATGAAGGGTCGGTTACCAATTTAAAAGACCGAAGAATTGACATGTATGAAATTATCACTCGTTAAGTGTTGAACAACCGCCTCAAAGGTTTATCGTATGACACTGATGGCGTTGCAAAACCTTCTGTCAGTGTCTATTGTTTAATCAATATCAAGTCAGCCTTTTAGAGACTCAGTATTCATGAAGGACGCATTACCCGATCTTGTCGCCCAGTTCATCATCCGGCACGGCCTTTTCCGCAAGGAACGGGTCGAGGCCGCTCTTTTTGAGCTGGACGCCTATGGTTGTGTTATGAAGACGGACAAGGTCTTTAACCCCGGCGATACCGTTATGCTCGATCTGGTTATGGACATGCCGTTTGATAAAATTCGTGCAGAAGGCATCACCGGGTTAATCACCGAGCGCAGAAAGCACTGCAGCAACTTCTTCTACTCGATTGACTTTGTTGATTTGAAGTCTGATGGTGGTTCTGGACTGGAAGATAAGCTACGCCGCATCAGGGAAGTTCTTTCCAAAAAGCAGTCGTTAAAATCACGTCGTTCCCCAGGGTCTATGTCCGGATTCCGGCAGATGGCCTGATCACTGTTATCTGTTCTATCTGTCTGCAAGGAGACAATCCCATGGCGAAAAAAGCCAAGCCGAATGTTGATAAAATTGTAAAAAAGGTCAATAAAGAATTTGAGAAAACGTCATCCCAGATCGAAAGCCTGATCAGTGATGCACTGAAGCAGTTTGATTCCCTGCAACATCAGGTTCAGGACCCTATCCGCAAGCTCCTGAAGGAAGTTGACGAGCTGCGCGAACGGGAAATGAAGCGTTTTAACGACGAGTTTGAGCGTCGTATGGAAGAGTTCCACGAACTGCAGTCCAATGTGCTTGAGCGTCTGGGTGTCGCTTCGAAAGAAGATATCCGTAAAGCTGAAAAAGAAAGCAAGAAAGAAAGCAGCAAAGCGCCGGCCAAGAAGGCAGCCAGCTCCACGAAGAAGTCTGCTGCAACCACCAAAAAGCCTGCTGCGAAAAAGGCACCGGTACAAAAAGCCGCAGCGAAGGCCCCGGCAAAGGCCGCTGTGAAAAAAGCACCTGCGGTGAAAGCTAAAAAGCCTGTCGATAAAAGTAACCTTACCCTCGTGAAAGGTATCGGGCCCGCTACAGCAGAGAAAATGAAAGCTGCCGGAATCACTTCTATCGATCAGATTGCCAACCCATCCCCAGACGATCAGGAAAAGCTGAAGGCTTTTTCAAAGGTCAAAGGATTTAGTCAGTTCACGGCAGAAGCCAAGAAAATCAGCTGATGCAAAAGCCTGACCAGCCAGTTCTACGGGACATTGTCCTGATTGGCGGTGGGCACAGCCACGTCGGGGTACTCAAACGGTTTGCAATGAAACCGGTTCCCGGCGTCCGGCTGACCCTCATCTGTCGTGACACACATACACCCTACTCCGGGATGTTGCCGGGCTACGTGGCAGGACATTACAGCTACGACGATGTACACATCGATCTGAGCCGTCTGGCAGAGTTTGCTGGCGCACGTTTTTACCGGGCAGAAGCCAGGGGCATAGATCGCAATAGCAAGCGTGTTATCTGCAAAGACCGCCCTGATGTGCCCTATGACATACTGTCGATCAATATTGGCTCATCACCAAGGGTGAATGAAGTCGAAGGTGCGGCAGAGCATTCGGTACCTGTAAAACCTATTACCGGGTTCAATAATCGCTGGCTTGCCCTCCTCTCCCGTATTGAAACCCATGAAGGCCCACTCACTATAGCTGTTGTGGGTGCAGGTGCAGGCGGTGTTGAACTGACACTGGCGATGCAGTACCGGCTAAAAAACGAATTTGAGCAACGCGGCAAGGATTCCGGGCAACTGCACTTTCACCTGTTTGATACCGCAGAGGAAATTCTTCCTACCCACAATCCCAAAGTACGGGAAGTCTTCCGGAAAACCCTCTCTGAACGTGGGGTAAAACTGCACCTTGGCTCTCCTGTGGAAAAAGTGGCCGAAGGGCTCTTGCGCACAGCTGCGGGTGAAAACCTGCAGACAGACGAAGTCCTTTGGGTGACCAGAGCCGGTGGCCCGTCCTGGCTGGAAGAAACCGGTCTCGCCCTGGATGAAGGCCTGTTCCTGCGAGTGCGGGACACCTTGCAGGTTGAAAATGATGACAATATTTTTGCAGCTGGTGATATTGCCAACGTAATCAATCACCCCCGCGAAAAAGCCGGAGTGTTTGCTGTACGCCAGGGGCCGCCTCTAGCGGATAACCTGAAGCGTTTGGCTCTTGGTAAAGCGCCAAAGGACTTTCACCCGCAAAAGAAATGGCTGGCATTGATCAGTACTGGCGACAAATACGCAGTAGCCTCTCGTGGTGATATGCACTTTGACGGTGCCATGGTGTGGCGCTGGAAGGACTGGATCGATCGCCGCTTTATGGAAAACTTCACAGACCTGCCCCCTATGGATGAGGGAGCGGCCTTGCCAGATACCGCGGCAGCACAGAATCCTGAAGATGCGTCCCAGGCCATTTCAGCTGTTGCAATGCGCTGCGGTGGCTGTGGCGCCAAAGTGGGCAGTACCGTGCTTTCCCGGGCTCTGGGTGAACTCAGGCCTATTGAGCGGGATGATATTATTATCGGCCTGCACGCACCTGATGACGCGGCTGTCCTGAGAGTTCCGCCTGGTAAAGCCGTGGTGCATACCGTCGATTTTTTCAGGGCGTTTATTGATGACCCCTATATATTTGGCCGCGTAGCTGCCAACCACAGCCTCGGCGATGTTTTTGCAATGGGGGCTGAAGCTCAAAGTGCGACCGCTGTAGCTACTGTACCCTACGGTATTGAATCCAAAGTAGAAGACGTGGTCTACCAGATGATGTCTGGGGCCGTAGAGGTCCTGAATGAAGCTGGTTGTGCGCTGGTTGGAGGTCACACGGGTGAAGGTCGTGAACTTGCTCTGGGCTTTGCAGTTAATGGCCTGATCAATCCCGATGAAGTTATGAGCAAAGGCGGCCTGCAGGCCGGTGATGCTCTTATTCTGACCAAACCTATCGGCACAGGAACTCTGTTTGCTGCCCATGCCCGCCTGGAAGCCAAGGGCCGTTGGATAGACTCCGCCCTTGCCTCCATGCTTCAGTCCAACAAGTCGGCTACAGACTGCCTGCGGCGCTTCGGGTGTAAAGCCTGTACCGACGTGACCGGGTTCGGATTACTTGGTCATCTGGTTGAAATGACGCGGCCCTCGGGTGTGGATGCGGAGCTGGACCTCTCTTCAATTCCCGTTCTGCCAGGTGCGGAAGAAACTGCCGCAGCCGGAATCCTGAGCTCTCTTCAGCCAGCTAATGTGCGCCTGCGCCGTGGTATCCGGGATCAGGGAAACTGGGTAAAGCATCCTCGTTATCCGCTGATTTTTGATCCGCAAACGGCAGGAGGTTTGCTTGCGAGTGTTGCGGCAGACAAGGCTGAAGACTGTGTCCGGGAACTCAAGGCACTTGGTTACCCCCATACTGCCATTATCGGCCGGGTAACAGCTCAGGATGAAAACGGGCCAATTGAGCCAATCGCGCTCAAGGAATGACATACAGGGTGACGTTAAAGACCATTCCCGGAGCTGCGCTTCACAGCAAGTGAAAGCGCCTGCTCCAGGGATTCCTGTTCTTTCTCTGGCCTAAACTGACTCGCAAGTTGGCCGACCTGCTCTCGCAGATGTTCCAGAAATCCCGCATCGGTCTCTGCGCGTTCAAGAACATCTGCAAGGGCCCGGGTATCACCCCTGGGATAGTAGCCCGCATAATCCTTGCCCAGCAGCCCTGTATTCCCGGGAATATCAGATGCAATAACAGGCAGACCAGAACGGCAGGCTTCTGATATTACGTTTGCCCCACCCTCCATCAGTGAACTCAGAACAAGCAACTGGCTGTTTGTCATTAGCCTGGCAGTGTCGTTTTTTGAAAGCTCACCAAGCCATCGGAATCTTGGGTTTTCCCGGACTTCCTGTTCGGTTAGGTTCGCCCAATGTGCATCAAGAGGCTTTCCTGCACAGGACACACGAATACAGGAATTTTGGCGCAAGAGCCTGGCGGCCTTCGCTGCGCGAAGAGAATCTTTTTCATCCCGAAGGTGGCCGATAACGCACACATCAAAAAAGGGCGACACAGAGGCTGCTTTTTTTGTGCCTGCAGCAGGCACACCGGCAGACTGAAAAAGCGTCACCAGCTTGTTTACAAAACGTTCCGGGATGTCATTGCCAACAGACTCGTGCAGGCCAATCAGCACATCAGCCGCATTCATGGACCAGAGAGTCTCCTCCGGGTAAGTGTATTGGTGCTGATAGATATCTGTGCCGGTTAACGCCACAACCAAGGGCTTGCCCGGGTTTGCCTCCCGGAACAGACGAATCGCTTCATGGCTGCGCCAGGCATGCAGGGCAAGGAATAGATCGCAAGGCTCACCGCGATACTCTGTAACAACAGATACCTTGTGTCCTGCCTGCATCAGCAGGGTTTGCCAACGCTCTGCGGTTGCGCGGTTGCCAGCTTTCGATTCCGGGCCAGCCGGTGTAATCATAATGATATACATAGGGCTCTACAGTATCTTGATAGAATTGAGAGGGATACCAGGAGACGGGATTCTGAAAAATAATGCGCAGATATCTGACTTATTTTACCCGGTAAACCTTATACCGGTTCAGGGTTAAACGGAATCAGAGTATCCTTTAGTCTGCAGATACTGACTGCCACAGAAAAATATGGCAGCTCTGCCTTACCAACCAGATAACCGACCAAGGATTTCAAATGGCTTTGAATATTATACGGAAGTTGATGCTTTCCAGCGTTTTCTGTTTCACCGCTGCTGCGGCATCGGCTGAAACATTTGTATTCACGGCAATCCCGGATGAAGACGAAACCAAGCTGGTAGAACGTTTTCGTGGTGTAGCGGATTATCTCTCTGAGCAGCTTAACGTGGATGTTCGCTATATCCCTGTGAAGTCATACGCTGCTGCTGTTAGTGCGTTCCGCAACAATCAGGTGCAACTGGCCTGGTTTGGTGGTCTTTCTGGTGTTCAGGCACGCCGGCTGGTGAAAGGTTCAGAAGCTATCGCCCAAGGCGTTGAGGACGAAGCGTTCGAAACCTATTTCATTGCCAATACCAATACCGGGATAGAACCAGCTGCTGAATTTTCAGACCTGGAAGATCAGCTTAAAGGTAAAACATTTACCTTTGGTTCCAAAGGCTCAACCTCTGGCCGGCTAATGCCCGAGTTCTATATACGCGATACTTTCGGAGTCAAACCTGAAGAGTTTTTCGATCGTGTTGGTTTCAGCGGCAATCACACACGCACGCTTCGCCTGATTGAAGCGGGTACTTACGATATAGGCGCACTCAACTTCCAGGTCTGGGAGAAAGAGCTGGGCGATGGAAACATTGATACCGACGCGGTTCAGGTAATCTGGAAAACACCTGCTTACCCCGACTATCAGTGGACTATTCGTGGTGACGTGAACGAACGCTTTGGTGAAGGCTTCAAACAACGTGTTAAAGAAGCACTGTTAAACCTTGATGACCCGGAGCTTCTGAAAAGCTTCCCGCGCTCAGGCTTTATTCCTGCATCCAACGATGATTATGAGCCGATTCGTATAACAGCAGAAGAGATCGGAATCCTCGATTGATGTCAGGTTTTGATCTTTCCGGCCTGACGGCCTCCTTCAGCGGAAAGCGGGTCATTGGCCCGCTTTCGCTGCAAGTTAATCCGGGCGACAAAATTGCGCTTGTGGGTAAAAGCGGTGCGGGAAAGTCGACGCTGATCCGCCTGATTCACGAACGGATTAACCGTAACTCTTCGCTCATTCCTCAGGATCTGGGCCTTGTAAATGCTCTTTCGGTGTTCCACAACGTGTTTATGGGCCGGCTGGACAAACATTCCACCTGGTACAACACGGTAACACTCGCCAGGCCATTTGCCGGTGATCGCGCAGAAGTGCGCAAACTCCTGGAATCTCTGGGCATGGCCGAGAAACTCTGGGTGCCCGTAGCGTCACTTTCCGGTGGGCAGCGGCAGCGCGTCGCTATTGCACGCGCCCTCTATCGCAACGCGGATGTGCTTCTGGCAGACGAGCCTGTTTCCGCACTCGATGGCCCTATGGCGAACTCAGTTATGACATACCTCCGGGATTGCTTCTCCACCAGTATCATTGCGCTGCACGATGTAGACCTGGCGCTGAATTATTGCAACCGGATCGTTGGCATAGAAAATGGCCAGATTGCCCTGGACCAGCCAAGTGAAAATCTTGCAGCCACAGACATTATGTCTCTTTACTAGTTAACACGGCCCGTTTCATGTTCGCTTCCCCTACGGTTCGTATCAGCTTTATTTTCCTTGCCATCGCCTTGGTCGGGCTTCTGTTTGCGGACATTGCCATCACAGCGTCCAACCCCTGGCGGGATCTGGGCAATTTCTTCCTGGGAATGGCAACCCCCAACTTTTTCAGCAGCGAAGGGTTGATGACAGCACTGCTGAGAACCGTCGCCTTTGCTTTTGTTGGTGTGGCCCTTGGCAGTATCGTTGGCTTTTTGCTGGCGCTGGTTTACCAGTCCCTGCCCGTGCGCATATTCTGTGCCTTTATCCGCGCCATTCACGAGCTTTTCTGGGCGCTGATCTTCCTGCAGTTCTTTGGCTTTCATCCGCTCACTGGTGTGCTGGCCATTGCCATTCCCTATGCCGGAATCTTTGCCAAGGTATATTCGGAAATTCTGGAAGAAGCTGATCCTGAGCCGGGCCGTGTGTTGCCTCCGGGCACAGGGAACATTACAGCATTCCTCTATACCCGGATTCCGGATTGCTGGGTAAAGATGCGCACCTACACAGCCTACAGGCTGGAATGTGGCCTGCGTTCCAGTGCGATCCTTGGCTTCGTTGGCTTGCCCACACTAGGCTTCTACCTGGAGGCTTCGTTCTCTCAAGGACTTTATTCCGACGCCGGTGCGATGCTGATTCTGTTTTATGTCCTGATCGCCACCATGCCCCTTTGGGTAAGACCAAAGCTCCTGCCGGTATATGTTCTCGGAGCACCCTTTTTTCTTGGTGAGGGCATGCCGATTGTATGGGGCAATGTTCAGCGGTTTTTCACAGAAGATATAGTCCCGGCACCCATACGTAACGGCGAAGGCCTGACCGGACTGATGCCCTGGCTAAGTGATCTGGCAGTAAACGAAGCTATGCCAGGCATCTGGAATACCATAGTGCTCACCCAGATTGCGCTGGTGGCTACGGGTATCCTTTCGCTGCTGGCATTCCCCCTCATTTCCAACCATTTCGGTGGCCCCATAAGACGCAACGCCGGCCATGTGTTTCTGGTTATAGCGCGCTCAACACCTGAGTACATTCTGGCTTATATTCTGCTTCAACTCTGGGGGCCATCCATGTTACCTGCGGTGGTTGCCCTGGCGCTGCACAACGGCGGAATTATCGGGCACCTGATTGGCAGGCAAACCAATTCCCTCAAACTCCGCCCGGATGCAGCAACCGGTTTTAACCGTTACAGCTGGGAACTGGTACCTCGCGTGTATCGTTCATTCCTGGCGTTTCTGTTCTATCGCTGGGAAATCATCATGAGGGAAACGGCAATTCTGGGGATTCTGGGGATTTACACGCTTGGTTTTTATGTAGACAGCGCCATACAGAACATCCGCTTTGACCGGGCCATGGTACTGATTCTGATAACCGCCCTGCTCAATATTGGTGTTGATGCATTGGGGCGTTATATCCGCCGCAAGCTTGCCCTGCAGACCATGCCGACCTGCTGAATGTCCGGAGCCTAACGCCTGACCCTGTTTAAAGAACCGGGCCAATGGTTGCGATAACGTTGTGCAGGATGCGCTGATGGTAATGCCAGGCCAGAACCGCAGGTAAGGCCACGGCTTCAGAGCGGCTTATATAACTTTCCTGGCGCTCTGTGATGGCAAGAGTTGTTGCTTCATCCTGCAAAAGAATGTTGTTTTCATAGTTCAGATCAAAACTGCGTAAATCGAGGTTCGAAGATCCGATCAGGCTGACCTTGCCATCAATCGTGAGGGTTTTTGCATGCAGCAGCCCTCCCTTGAACTCGTGAATAGCGCACCCCGCATCAAGCAGCCGGTGGTAGTAACTCCGGCTCGCCGTCGCCACAATCCAGCTATCGTTCACCTTGGGAAAGATCAGCGATACGGCAACACCACGATGGGCGGCTGCACACAAAGCCTCCAGAACCGTCGCATCGGGAACAAAATATGGCGTAGACAGGGTCAGCCTGGTCTGGGCGCAGGCAATGAGGTTTGCAAAGAGCTGCGGTGTGGCGCCGTGACGTTCCGTTGGCCCTACCCCCATAACCTGTGCCGGAAAGCCGCCCTCAGTGGGGGCAGAAGATAATGCAATGCAATCCAGTGACTGATTGGTAGCCTGCATCCAGTCACTGGCAAACAGCAGCTGATTCTGCACCACAACCGGCCCGGTAAACCGGAGCATGATATCCACCCAGGGTGCGTATTTTGCTTTCACGCGAAACTCAGGGTCAGCCGCATTCCGGCTCCCGCAGTAGGTGATTCGCGAATCAATTACGGTGATTTTCCGATGGTTTCGCAGATCCAGCCGGCTGGTCAGAATAGTGCGGATGGGAGACTTCAGTGGCAGTGCAACCGCAAGATGAACTCCCGCATCTTTCATGCGTTGCCAGAGCCCGGAATTGATCATTGCCCGGGAACCCAGCCCGTCAGCCATGGCCCTGCAGGTAATTCCTCTCTGGGCTGCACGGATCAGTGCTTCTGCCAGGGCATGGCCTGTATTGTCATCAAGCCAGATGTAAGACATCAGGTGGACGTGATTCGTGGCGGCATCAATGTCAGCGACCATCCGGGTAAGCGTTTCTTCGCCGTCGGACATCAGTTCGGCAGTATTACCCGCGGAAGGATAGAAGTTGTTGATCGAACCTGCGTAGCGAAATGCGGGCAGATAAACCGGATCGATCAGTTTCTCTGTGTTGGCCGCTTCACCCATAAACCAGGAAGCTTTCGCTCTGATCTCCCCGAAAATCTCCCTGTGCCGCCTGCCGGCCCGGTTGCCCAGATCTGTTTCACCGAACAGGAAGTAAATAGCGCTGCCGAAATAAGGAAGCAGGTTAAGCACCACAAACCAGGCCAGCCGCCCGGGTGGCGAAAGGTCATCACGAAGCAGAATCCGGACAGTAAATGTAACCACCAGCAGTGTGTGGAGAACCAGAATAATAGTCATCAATTCCCGTTGTGCGGTTCCAGAGCCCAGTCACTCCCCAATTCAACGATCTCTGTCTGGTCTGGCGTATCAACAGGCACTCCGGCAACAGCCGGGCGACTGAACTCACCTTCCTCCGTGGAAACCATGGAATCGACATCAACCGAAAGAACCAGGTAGGTTTCACCCCCTGAAACAACCCTCGTTCGCTGGGCCAGTCCAAAAACGAAGCGGCAGTAATCCAGCTTTAGCTGCATAAGATCCTGTTCTGCTTTGCGAATTTTTCGTAGCAGCACTTTTTGTACACTTTCACCGTAATCCATCACGATTTCTCTGAAGTTAGCGTAAATTTACAAGGTATCTCTTTCATGGGCGCGATATATAAGTTTCAACGGAGACGGCTCTGAAAGAGCAATCTGGCCTTGTTGCAGATCGATGCGCCAGACCATTTCGGAACCCGTAGTGCACAGAGGGGCCGTGAAGTGGGCGGAGTAACTTCCATCATTTTCACCTCGCAGCGGTACCGGGTACTCCCCCATATACATGGATTCGCCCCGCAACACGGCGAGAAACCGGTCCGGTTCTGCCGGTGCATTCACTGTAAGCTGGTACTCTGTACCCTGCCCTTTATCGCCCAGAACTTCCAGATCAACTTTCCAGAGACCGGAATCTGTCTGCCACTCACATGGGCCGGCCAGCAGGTCGCAAACGGGCTGATCTGTTTCGGAGGCATCGTTTTCGGCAGTTTGCAGCCAGTCAGTCCCTAAAAGAACTGCTGAAAAAAGGCCGATAATGAAACCCACAATAACAATCGCTCGTAACATACCCTCACCCAGTTGAAACCAATGAGGCATTATGGACACAATCTTCCTCAAGGCAAAGTTTCTAAACCAGCGCCAGACATGAGAAAATGTCGCGCTTTCATCACTGACTCACTTTCAGGAACAGGATACGCTCGTGCAGCCGGAGATTTCCGTTAAAGGCCTCAACAAGATTTACGAGGGCGGGTTCCAGGCCCTCAAAAATATCAACCTGGAAATAAACCGGGGTGAAATATTTGCCTTGCTCGGCCCAAACGGGGCGGGCAAAACCACGATGATCAGCATTATTTGCGGCATAACCAATATGTCTTCCGGTGAGGTCAGAGCCGGTGGTCATGACATCGTTAGTGATTACCGCAAAGCTCGTGAAACCATTGGGCTTGTGCCCCAGGAACTCAATACCGATTCGTTTGAAACAGTTTGGAACGCTGTGTCGTTCAGCCGGGGTCTTTTCGGTAAAGCGCCGGATCCCGCGCATATTGAAAAGATACTCAGGGATCTCTCGCTCTGGGACAAACGAAAAAATCGCATAATGACTCTCTCCGGCGGTATGAAGCGCCGGTTGATGATTGCCAAGGCTCTCTCTCACGAACCACGGATTCTGTTCCTTGATGAACCTACGGCAGGTGTAGACGTAGAGCTGCGGCGCGATATGTGGGAGATGGTCCGAAAACTCCGGGAAGACGGTGTAACCATCATACTGACAACCCACTACATCGAAGAAGCCGAAGAAATGGCCGACCGGATCGGGGTTATTCGCCAGGGAGAGATCATTCTGGTGGAAGATAAAACCCAGCTGATGAGCAAGCTCGGTAAAAAAGAACTCCGCCTGCAGTTGCAGAACAGGCTCGATAAAGTACCAGGCGAACTCATACTCGAGCCCGTTGAGCTTTCAGACGATGGCTACGAGCTGATTTATACGTTTGATTCCCAGCAGGAGCAAGCCGGCGTCGCCCGTTTATTACGCACCCTGGGAGATATCGGGATTGATTACCGTGATCTGCGTACCCGGGAAAGTTCCCTGGAAGAGATTTTTGTCGGCCTTGTGCATGAACAAGCTGAAGGCTAACAGGAGAAAGGCATGAATTTTTACGGTGTTAAAGCCATCTATAGTTTTGAAATGTCCCGCATGGGACGCACCCTGATGCAAAGCGTGCTCTCGCCGGTCATCTCTACCTGCCTGTATTTTATTGTCTTTGGCTCTGCCATTGGTTCCCGTATGGGTAATATCGACAACATTGAATATGCTGCCTACATCATTCCCGGGCTGGTGATGCTATCCCTGCTGATGCAGAGCATCTCAAACGCCTCTTTCGGCATCTATATGCCAAAGTTTTCGGGAACCATATACGAGGTGTTGTCTGCGCCAGTGTCCTATGTTGAGGTTGTCCTGGGTTACGTGGGCGCTGCTGCCACAAAATCGGTAATACTGGGCCTGATCATACTGGCCACAGCCAGACTGTTTGTAGACTACAGCGTTCTGCACCCCTTCTGGATGCTCTCATTCCTGGTGCTTACCGCAGTAACCTTCAGCCTGTTCGGCTTTATCATCGGTATATGGGCGGATGGCTTCGAGAAACTCCAGATAGTTCCGATGATGATTGTGACTCCGCTGACCTTTCTTGGAGGCACCTTTTACTCCATCGATATGTTGCCCGAGATCTGGCAGACCATCAGCCTGTTCAACCCGGTTGTATATCTGATCAGCGGCTTTCGCTGGGCCTTTTATGGGGTTTCGGATGTACACGTGGGCGTGAGCGTGGGCATGACCCTGCTGTTCCTGGCGGCCTGTATGGCAGGTATCTGGTGGATTTTCAAAACCGGCTACCGGCTGCGCACCTGATGCGATATCAATGTGCCCTGCTCTGTTTTGCCACCTTACTGACGGGCTGCTCTTCAGGCTCGGGCGCTGAGCCTTCGGCTGGCTTGCCGGTTGCTGAAGGGTGCTTCGTGACAGACACAGGCACAGTCAGTGTCAGCCTTGAACTCGCAACCAGACAACCGGAGCGCAGCAAAGGCCTGATGGGCAGAGAGAGCCTGGCAGCCAGTTCTGGCATGCTGTTTAAATACCAGCAGCAACAGACTGCGGAACACGGCTTCTGGATGTACCAGACGCTCATTCCGCTGGACATTGCATATCTTGATGAAAATGGCGCAATCGGCAACATCCTGCAGATGGAGCCCTGCGCCTCATCCAACGGGATGCGGTGCCCCAGCTATCCGGCCGGCGTTAAATTTACTTCTGCAGTAGAAATGAACGCCGGCTTTTTTGAGGCGAATAAAATCGGGCCCGGGGATCACCTCAAACTGGGAAAAGAGAACTGCAAAGCCCCTTAGCAATCCTTCCAGTCAGGCTTACGCTTATCCAGAAATGCACATATGCCTTCCCGGGCATCATCGGCACGCATGTTTTCTGCCATAACCTTGGCCGTATAGCCGTATGCTTCGGCCAGAGGCATCTCCAGCTGCCTGTAGAAAGCGCCCTTTCCTATCTTAAGCGTATGCCCGGATTTTTCAGCAATTGTGCGGGCCATGGTATATACAGCATCGTCCAGCTTTGCTTCATCAACAATACGATTAACCAACCCTAGCTGCTCTGCACGTGCTGCACTGATCAGCTCACCTGTGAGCAGCATCTCCATGGCATGTTTGCGGGATACGTTGCGGGACAAAGCCACCATAGGCGTTGAACAGAACAGCCCGATATTCACACCCGGTGTCGCAAAACGTGCCGTATCCGCTGCAACAGCCAAATCACAACTGGCAACCAGCTGACACCCAGCCGCGGTGGCAACACCAGCCACACGGGCAATTACCGGCTTAGGCAGATTCACAACCTGCTGCATTACCTCACTGCACCGACGGAACAGAGCGAGCTGAAAATCATTGCTATCAAGCTCACTGCGAATCTCCTTGAGATCGTGCCCGGCACAGAACACATTACCTGCCGCTGCAATAACCACCACGCGGGTCCCATCGTCTGTTGCAAGAACCTTAAGTGCGTCGTAAAGCGCATCAAGCATAGCCATGGAAAGGCTGTTACGACGCTCAGGCTGGTTCAGCGTTAGCGTGGTGATGCCGTTTTCGTCGGTGGTTTTTAACAGCAGGTTGGACATGATTCACTACCTCTTATTGTTGGGAATCGGGATTATTTGAAAACAGTTCATATTTTAATATTCAGGCCAATCAGCCGGACAGCATTTTACGTATTTTTTTAAGCTCGCGTTTCCTCTCCGGAGAGACCGTCGGGTAAGCCATAGGCAACCCCTGAAACGTGTTGATAATGATCCGCGCAATTATCAGCCTGGCGTTTTTCTTGTCGTCAGCGGGCACCACATACCAGGGAGCACGTTCAGTACTGGTGTTGCTCAGGCAGGCTTCATAAGCCTTCATGTAATCATCCCAGAACTGCCGCTCTTCAATATCAGCCATGCTGAACTTCCAGTTTTTGTCTGCCTCATCAATACGGTCCAGAAAGCGACGGCGCTGTTCGTCTTTTGACAGATGCAGAAAGAACTTGCAGATACGCGTGCCGTTGCGATGCAGGTGCGATTCCATATCGCTGATGGACTGGTAGCGGCCCTGCCAGATGGAGCTGTCATCAAGCAAGGCATCCGGAAGGGCTTCGGTGTGCAGAATCTCCGGATGAACCCGGGCAATCAGCACCTCCTCATAATAGGAACGGTTAAAAATACCAATGTGACCACGCTCCGGCAGTGCCTTGTTAGTGCGCCAGAGAAAGTCATGGCTAGCCTCCTTGGCGCTGGGATGCTTGAAGCTGAAAACCTGACAACCCTGGGGATTTACGCCGGACATCACATGGCGAATAGCACCATCTTTACCGGCGGCATCCATTGCCTGGAAAATAAAAAGAACCGCATAGCGATTGGAAGCATAGTGCTTTTGTTGAAGATCACTCAGCTCAGTAACCTGGCGCTGAAGGCGTTTTTCATAGTCTTTTTTAGAGGAGTAAAAGCGGCCCACCTTTGTTGGCCACTGGCTGAGATCCACAGCCTGCCCCTCTTTTACGCGGAATTTTTCCGCATCGAACTTCGCCTTCATGGTTAGCTCACTCCAGGTTCAAAGTAACAGGCCGCAAAGCGCTGATTACCATATGTACTCGAGGTTCCTATGCGGTGGATCTGGCAGTTCAACGGTAATCTGGTCATCCGGATTCACACGACCACCTGCCGTTACTACACCCATTACACCAACCTTACGAACAATTTTACCCTGATCATCCTTGCTGATGACTTGCTTCAGCATACCTTTCTGAAAGTTCTCAATCTGAACGCATGGATTACGCAGCGCCGTTAATTCAACGACGGCCGTTTCACCAATATGTAATTTACACCCTACAGGCAAGCTGAGCAGGTCAATACCCTGTGTCGTGATATTTTCACCAAGCTGGCCAGGGGCAACAGAAAAGCCTTTAGCGTTCAGCCCCTCAAGGAGCTCCATTGGTATCAGATGAACTTGCCGGATATTTCTTCTGGAGGGGTCTTTTTTAGCCAGAAACAGATGTTTTACGGTTTTCCCGGCATGGGCATCACCTTCAACACCAAAATCCTGGATCAGATTAATCGATTCACTGTTTTCCTTACTGAAGTTGTGCTTTTCGCTTCTGCTAACCGCAATCACTCTGCAATTCATGTTATTGAGACCTTATCCCAAAGGTTTAGGTTACCGCTTCCACTGGTACATGATGAAATCACTCGGCCCCGAGGTGTACCTGTCGTAGAAGGCGCGACCTCGATCATTGAAGTGCTGTGTAATCCAGCGCATGGTGGTTTAGTAAAACCAAACCCTCCTTCAGATAGTACAACTACCACATCAGGAGCTCCAAGTATATTTGACTGTCCAAGCAGCCGATTAACCAGATATACCTTCAGCGGAGTCCAGTTCAAGATTGCCAGGCAAGCTACTTATTTTTAACTGCCCGTCACTTACAAACATAAGTAACACTGGCATGCCAATACCATCATCTTCACAGGTAATTGCCCCTACATATCCAATTGAAGCGCTAATTGTTGCAAGCCAGCAAGCAAATGGAAGTTCGCTAAGAGCACCCTCTAATTTAGTACCAGGCAGATGTATATTTACACCATAATTCATTTCACCATCTGCAATGCAACCTGGAGAGTACGCTGATTTCCAAAACTCAGAACGCCAGCTTCCTACTGAAAAATCCTTATATGATTTCCAGTAAACATGTTTTGGCAGCCCATTATCAAAAAAATTGTGATCTGGTAAATCAGTTGGTGGAGCCCCTTCACCATTAAGAATATATTCCAATACCGTGAGATCTGTATGAGTTAAATTTCGCTTGAGTTTTAAATTTAAAGTAAAGGTATAGTAATTTGACATAATATGACTTATTTCCCAAAGAGGCTGTAAATGGTTCTCTCCTTTTCGCTGTCGCCCCGCTGCCTCATCTCACAGCTGGAGATAATGCCCTTGAAACAGGTAGACAGGATGATCATCAGAAGAATGGCAGGATCGTTTTCTCAATCTTATCAAACCGGGTTCGTTTGGTTTTTTTTCTACAGCCCCAACTCCACCGAACAGGATCACCTCAATTTTGTTCAATACTTAGCACTGACGCTATCGCAAACTTTAGCAGAAGCCAATGAACAAAGAGACAAAAATGACAATATCATTGATTTTACCAATGACGGCATTTGCCCTGGCGGCTTCCATTTCGCCCGGCCCCGTAAATCTGGTATGTCTGAGCAGCGGTACCCGCTACCCCCTTCCCAAAGGGCTAATCTTCGTCACCGGTGCGACCCTGGGGTTCATCGTCCTTTTCGTTACTATAGGTCTGGGGCTTTATTCTGTGCTGACGGTTGTACCAGGGTTCAACGCATTCTTGCGCTGGGCCGGCGTCGCATTTTTGCTTTATCTTAGTGTGCAGCTGTTTCGCGATGACGGGCGCCTACCAGAGGACGAAACCCAGAAGGCTCCGGGGTTTATAACCGGCGCGATCATGCAGTGGCTCAACCCGAAAGCTTGGCTAGCTTCAGCTTCGGGGATCGGGGCTTACACGAGTGGTCACGACTTCCGTGAAGTCATCATGTTTGCGATGGTCTATATGCCCATCTGCTGGTTGTCACTAAGTTGCTGGGTTTACGTTGGAGTTTATCTGCGACGGTACATTCAACGCCCCATTGTCCTGATTATACTGAACCGGGCACTCGCACTGTTACTTGCCGCCAGCTGTATCTATCTGCTGATTGAGTAATGACTGTCGATATTGCTTCGGCGTGGCAGCCAGCAATTTCTTGAAGGTGCGTTGAAAATGTGGCTGGTCCGCAAATCCGGCATTAACTGCAGTTTCAGCAATAGGCTTGCCACGTTTCAGCTCCCGTTGTCCGTATTGGATCCGGTAATTGATCAGGTACGCGTGTGGAGTGAAGCCAAAGTGATGCTTAAAGGAGCGTATTAAATGCCCCGGGCTGTATCCGGAGCGCTCGCACAACGTATCCAAAGACACCTCCTCTGATGCGTGAGCCTTCAAGTAGTCAGCCACCGCTTGCAAGTTATCTGGTGCCTTCGATCGCGGTTCTGCCGCTTGCCCTGACAGTTCGTGCATCAGGGCTGTCAGGTATTCCACGACAGCCGTTTGCTTTTCCAGCAACTCTCGATCCGGCCCCAGCAAACATTCTGCAATCCGACAATAGCCCGCATACCACTCGTGATCAGGTATGGTGGCTGTCGAGATATCCTGCCAACAAGGTGTATCCAGGAGGCCCGCCTCGTATCGCAAATTGGTTAACCAATCGGTGTCAACATACAGCATCAGGTAGCCCCAAGGCTGATTGTCGATTGGATTACAGGCATGCACCCAGTCAGGATTCACAATTACCAAATTTCCTGCACTGACCTTAAACTGACCGCCCCGGTAGAGAAATGTGCTCTGGCCTTCAGTTATAGCACCCAGGGACCATTGAGTATGGCTGTGTGGGGCGTAGCAGACCTGTCTTCCGTCCACGACTTTCCGGAGCTCCACATAAGGCATGCGCCAATCTCGCCAGAACACAGGTTTGCCTGGATCATTCATATCCTGCTGACACTCTCAGTGTATTGTTTCAATACTAACGAGCCTGTAGAGAAACGCTTCACAGAGCCCTCATAGAAAGTAGAAGGCACTGTAGCTGTTGCGTTGTGGCTGTTTGTGCTCATCGTTTCTAAGCGATATAAATAGCACGGTGAAAAGTATGCACGTATGTTTAGCCATGCGTTTTCTCATTCACCCAGTGATATCGGCCCGGGTCAATGGCGAACAAAGACTCCCTCATGGAATCACGCAGGGCCGAGTTCGCCCGACGGAAGATACCTTTCAGCTCATTGTCGATGCTCTGTTTGGAAGCGCCCCGTTCTTCAGCCTTTGCGTACCAGTCATGCCCCTCTGAAGAGTTACCTAGCTCAATGTTCAAAGCACCCAGAAGCGTGCAGGGCCTGAAATTTTTTGGCTGTAACTTATGAGCTTGCTCACCCAGTCGCAAAGCTTCGCAATGCTGTTTCAGGTCGCGTAATGCACCGCCGAGCGTAGTAAGCATGGCCGAGTGGATCTTGGGAAGCTTTAAGCTTTTGGTAGGTATGCTTTTGAGTAGGTCCCTGGCTGATTCTGGCTGCTTGCACTTTCGGTAGTGACCACTAGCGTTTATGGCTTTCCAGGGACCTCGAGTGCGCATGTATTCGCTGGCATAAAATTCAGCCTCACGCAGATGGTAAGCCTCCTCCAACTCGATCGTAAAGTACCGCTTGCCGTCAGTGTTAAGCCAAACATAGTCTAGTTCGGCAATTCGGTTACCAGCATCAATGTTCTGGAGAACATCCATCAACCGCAACACCGAGGGCTGTTCACTATTGTCGACAATTCCGTACTTCTTGCGCAGGATGTATGCAGGATCCCGCTCAAGAGCAATACGCGCTGCCTCTTCTTTCTCTCGCTGGAGCCTTCGTGCTTCAAGCTGTGCAATACGTGTTTTTTCTGCGGCTTCGGCTCTTTCCAAGCGGGCTATCTCTGCAGCTTCAGCTGCATGGATCGCTGAAATATAGGACTCGTAGGTTATTTGGCCTATGGCCAATTCAAACAACAGGGGAAACCCTTTAACCTTGAGGTAGTTAATATAGGCTGGCGAAAGAACACGCCCCTGATATAGCGCCCACAAAATATTGCTAAGCGGCGACCGAACCGCACTAGGATGGCTGTCAATGTGATAGTGACAAGCAATATCGTGGGGAGTAAGGGGACTATAATCAGGGTCACGGATTCTTGCCTCATAAAAGGCTTCTGCAGCGTCCCGGTTAGGCTTGCTCTGCTCTACCCACTTGGCTAAGCGAGCCGCCTCTTGTGCTGCGCGATCATTTTCCTGAGCAATGCGATCAGCTTTCTGGGCAGCACGATCAGCTTCTCGTGCTACCCGAGCAACTTTTATGGCACTTCTTTTTCGCTCGGCCTCTTGAACCCACCTATTCGCTTTAGCTCGACGTTCGATCTCAAGAGCTTGATGCTGCGCGTTAGCAGCCCGCTCACGGGTAACCAACTCTGGTTCCAAGCCTTCGATATAAGCCTCATAGGTCATCTGGCCGCTTGCGAGTTGGTGCAATCGAGTAAGGTTTAGCTCTTGCAGATATTTCAGCGACAGTGCAGTGAGTGGTCGCCCGTGAAACATACTTTCGAGGACTTTGCCCAGACGAGTGCCTGGAATAACCGCACCATTGATGTGGCTGACGTAAAAATGATGGGCGATGTCGTAGCAAGTTGGGCGATGCGATTCCATACAGTAAAAAGAGTCCATTCTAGTGAGAATAATCTGATTCCAGTTCTTCCCAAATTATCAGCGACCTGCAGTGGTCGAAAGGTCGCGATCAGGGCGACAGCCTGTTAACGAGCTTTGTTTCACTGTGTTGAGAACTGCTTCCGAATTATGCTGATCTTGATTTAGCTCGGCAACCTTCATGACTGAAGCGGTCAATTTAATCTCGAACACCGCAATCCCCCCAGAAAATAATCGAGGTTGTTCAGGAGTCTGAAATCGGAATGGGTACCAGCGTTGGGATACCGAAGCCTGCCAGAGGCCCAGAAAGATGTTGGGAGTTACTTGATGGACTACTACAACCGGCAGCGGCCTCACGCGTTTAACGACGGCATTTCGCCGGTTGCGGCAGAAGAAAACCTTAAACACTGTCCGGGATTAGTTGACCACTACATGTGGATGCCAGCCTACCAAGAAATAAACCTTGCATTAAAGGTCCCAGCTCTGAAAATCAGGGGCTATTTTGTGCAGGTAAGATGGATCTACATCATTGAGATAGCAAAGATAGCCTTTTAGACGCACCTTATCTTTCGACGAAAGATTACCATTTTTTAGATTATGAACCATTGCTCTAATCTTTCTCTTTAGCCTTCTTCCGACAGTTATCTCTTCATCCTGGGTAATATAAAGCCCTGTGACCTTTTTCACGGTATTTTCTTTAATAAACTGAGTTTTATTAGGATTCAACAAAAGGTTCGGGTTTTCCATCTCAAACACTTTCTTTTTCATGAAGCGGTCGACAGACTCAAAGATTGAGTTATCATTTCCAGAAATGCAAATATCATCGGCATATCTAGTATATGCCAACGACTCAGAAGAACAAAAATCGCAAACGGCATTGTCAAATTCAAACATGACCGCATTGGATATAACAGGAGAACTTGGTGCGCCTACACATAGCTCCAGTCCGGGTTTATTTCCTGGGTTCCAGAAAATTAATCTACTGAATATTTCGGCTTCGTACGCAGATATACCGATTTCATTCCTACTGACCAACTTCAGGAAATCAACGGGCTTTATCGATGGAAAAAAATCCTTGAAGTCATATTTTACGAGAACCTTGTTTCCAGCATGTTTTTTGGCGTTATCGAGGATACTTTTTTCAGCGACGTAAGCGGCGGCTGCATCGTGTATCGGAAGTTTTGACAGGTATTCAGACACGAGCCAGCGCTGAACTTTCTTCAAGGACTTTGCAGGTTGTGCAACAAGGCGCCGTCCGGCCCCATTCTTTTTGGGGATAGAGAATTTTTTATAGCGATGGGGAGCCAGAGAACAAAATTCTATGAATTTTTCCTCAGTGAAACCGAGATCCTTACAAACCTTTTCTATAGCTGTAGTCATTTTCTCAGTCCGAGGGCATTAAAGCGAAAGTTGTCATTTTCTCTATAATGTTCTAAAACGGCATGGCGCAGAACGACGTGATTCTTCGTGGGTATTATTGATTCTGACTCTTCATCATATCTAAACTTAAAACGTTCAACATACTCTGACCCAGGAATGTAAAAAGTATCAGACATATATTCAAGAACATCTATAATATTAAGCTTTCGCAAAAGGTAAATTATTTCCTTCGCCTTTTTCCTATCTAGATTTACGCCTAAATAATCCAAATAAGTTATTATTTCGGTCAACTTTAGGGCATGAAAGAAATATGTAAGCTCCGATAACAATAAAGCAACGTGGCCGTTATTGGATTTATCAAATTTCGTCAGTTTTGGTCCGTTCTTCTTAAATTCGATATCTATCGCTTCAATACAGTCTCTTGCAAGGTTTCGATATACCTGCTTAGCCTCCTCAGAATCATCTAACTTACTAGAAACAGAGCGCCCCCCGTTCTCGACGTGAAAGCGTGTATTCCAATTAAGCTTCAGCAAGTGGTCTGGATATCTTTTCTGAATCAATCGAAGGGGGCCCAGCTCCACAAAGCTGTTTTCCGGTAGGGCTTGTTGGTTAACTATCACAACTAATTTTGGAGAAATTCGCTTTAGCGCAGTAAAACTTCCTAGCTCAGCGTAGGCTCCCGGCCCCTCCAATACTAGTACGATCAGCGATGAAAGATCCGCAAAATCGAGCTCAAAATCGATTAGATTTTCAACATTCGAATGGTGCAGCCAATCGTAGAACTCTTCTGCATTCCAAAGATCCCGGGCGAAGTCCGGGGACAACTCTATGGGGTGACGTTCACTCTGCATGACCTTCGGCGCACCTTTATCACGGCTGCTGAGCGGCTTGATATACCAGCCTATGCACTGAAGCGGCTAATGAACCACAAAGATCCAAACGATGTGACCGACGGTTACATCATTTTTGACGTTGAGCGGTTGAGGGTTCCAATGCAAAAAATTACTGATTTCTTTCTTGGGCATTTTTCCAAGCAAATTCTTAATCACGAAGTTATCTCAATTACCGCACAAGGAGAGGCGAATGCTGCTGACAGACATTAATCACTTGAGCGTCTGGGAGGTTGCCCATCGTTGGCACGATGCTGACTCTAACCTGACTGACCCAGCTGCCCTCCCCCTGGCCGTTCAGGACACGCTACGTACCATCACTCGCTTGCAGTACCGGCACGAGCTGCCGGTATGCAGCACCAACGGTGTTGTCCGAAAGAACGAGCGCAACCTGGTCAGCTTTGAAAACTTCATCATCCCGGAGTTCATGCGATCAGACATTTCGAAGACTGAAGTCGAAACGTATGGCGACGAGCGAATGACCAGCCAAGCACTTGTACTCTCCGAAGACCCAAACTGTGGCCTTTCCGAGGACGAACGGTGGGAACGTTATGATGCATTCTCTACAGATTGGTTGAAGCGGCATAATGCCGCGGTCGAATACTTCCCTCGATGCTTCGATCATCGGGAGTTCGACAAAACCATACTGGAAGGGGTACATATCGATCAGAAGTCGGTTCGTGAAATGTGTGAACTCTTGGCTCAGCCCTTGCCGGCCTTTTGGTTCTCCAAGCAAGAGATTAAAAAACACAATCAACAGCTCGAAAGTACAGATTCCCCCGACGCCGACGACGGTTTTGACGGACGGATCAATCAGTCACGAATCGATGCATTCTGGGCCCGACTCGCGTCGAAGCAACAGCATCGCCTTTTGTGCCGAGCGATTGCGGCGGAGATGTGGCGAATCAACCCCAGCAAGTCTATCGCGGAAATTTGCCGGGACGAGGTCATCCAGAGTTTTGGCGGTGGCCGTTACTATACAAAGCCGGACACCCTGCGCGAGTGGATTAAAGACCTGGACCCAAGACCCGAAGCGCTGAAGAAAGGCGGCCGACCCGCGAACAAATAAAACTACCCGTCTCGAAGCCACAACTCCCCGTCTGGAATAGACGGGAATATTTCGCCCTTCGAAATACTGTCAATTTGTCTCCAACAACCAGAAAGCCTGTTGGAGGCAAACCATGACGCAACCACTGTATACCACTAAAGAAGCTGCTCAATTCCTGGCAGTCAGTATGGCCTTCCTAGAACGTGACCGCTGGGCCGGTGCCCGCGTTCCTTTTATCAAGATTGGTAGCCGAGCAGTTCGTTATCGACTGAGCGATCTCAACGACTACATCAATAAGCAGGTTCGACTCTCAACCTCCCAAAAGGTCGCGTCGTGAGCCGCACTACGCTGCCAGCTTGGGGGCTGGCGGTTCTCATGTGTGTGGCACTCGAACTGATATCCCGAGGCGAATATGAAGCGTCGCCTGACGTTACCTGGGTATCAGCACTCTATGCTGAGGTCGTTGTACCTGGCTGGGTGGGTTCTACCCCAACCGCCCCAAGGGGTAGCGCGCAGATGCATACCTCGTTTCCCCAACCAGTTTTGTACCTAATAGGGAGTGGGGAGCGGGTTCCCCCACCTTTCTCGTACCTAACCTTACCCTTACTAGGTTCAGGTTCGTCGCAACACGCAGGATCATCATTCAATAAACCATCTAAGCCGGTGGCGGTGTGATATGAAACCCAGCTATACCAGCCAAGAAACCTTGAACCGGGCGCAGGAATCTGCAGCCCGGTTTTTTGATGGGTCTAATGGACCTTTTATTGATCGAGTACACCCAGAGCTGAAACTGAAACTTCAGGAGCAGCGAGCTGCTCGCCAGGCGGAAGTGCGCCAAAGGCGCGCTGAAGCTAATAGGCTAGTCAAGGCGACGAAAAGTCCGACAGACCGTTTCCCAGGTTTGACCGGGGCATTCTTCAACCGGAAACCACACGGGCGCAAGCCCGTACCAATACAGTTGGAAAAGGCGAAGCCTGGATACGCACGTGACCTTGATCAGGCGGGCACGTGGACCGTTATTGAGCGTCGTGACTGGGCGGGTGAATACCGGATACGGATGGAAACCAGGCCGGGAGCCGGTGCACAGACCCCGGACAACGCGGGGGATCGTATTACCTCGATGCTCACAGAGCGTGGTGCACGGAAAATATCGGAATCCTGTTATTACATGGCTTGCCAACGTGGCGGATTTTCGACGTTCGCAACACTCACATTGAGCCCGGAGGCACGTGAAAAACTTGGGCGTCGCATCATGGTTCCCATGTTTCCCGCCAACGAATCCGGTTTCCCGGTAATACCACTGGAACACGCCAGAGCAAAACAGGGCCCGCTGGGGGTCCGTTATGATTTGGAAAGCGAAACCCCACGGTATAACGTTGCCGAAATAAACCAGCAAGCCGGAAAAATTCGGCACGAGGAAAGCGGCGCGCTTTATACGCCGCTGAAAATGGAGTGGAAATGGTCAGTACAAAAAGAGGCAAGCCGTTTTTTCGAAGCCGCAAATAAAATGTATCAACGCGGGTGGCAGTATCAGAATGACCAGGGAGAAACGGTAAAGGTTGCCGGCTCCGGAAAGTGCTTAGCCAAAAAACGCCCGGCATTGAAGGGTGACCAGTTCGACGAAGTTGCGACCCCGATAAAATTTGAGCCTGAACCCCTGGCGTATTTATGGGTAGCTGAGAATCCCGACCGGATCGACACGGAAACCGGCGAATACCTGGGCGAGAACCCGCACGTTCATTTAATGATGAAATGGCGCGTAGACTTTCGTCACTTTGAGGCTTGGGCCGCTCGACTTGAAAAACTATGGGGTCACGGGTTCGCACATTTGGAGAAAATCAAGGATCCGCAGAAAGCCGGGGGTTATGTAGCAAAGGCGGCGGGTTATCTAAGCAAAGCTCAAGGCAAAACCGACCAGGGAGACATCAGAGGCAACCGTTACGGCATAAGCGCCAGAGCCAGGGCGCCGGGCTGGATTGAATGCGAACGGCACCAGGTCGGGCTCATGGGGTGGCTCCTGGCTGAAGCACATGAGAAATGGCAGGCCAAACATGGCCCTAAAATAGCGCGCCGTGATTACCTGAAAAAGAAGCTAACTGGTGATATTAGCGTAAGGGCCGGAAAGGTAGTCCAGATCCTCGCAGCACAACCTCACGAGCGCAAAGCCATTGGCAATGCGCTTGAGACGGTACGCCGTGAGATCGAACTTTTACCAAGAGTAAGCAAATACGGAGCTGTGTTTAAAAGCGAGGAACAAAAAGACCGATTCATAATTTGGGCCCATCGCCAAGGGTGGTCAAAGCGACCGCAGGAAAGCCTATGGCTGAAACAATGGCGGCAGAATCAGTTATTGCGAAGGAACGGGTCTCGCCTCAACGCCAGGGCGGAAGATGTTTCTGCCTGGTGCAAGCAAGCTGATTCAGGCGAGTTCACCCTTGATGATGAATATCGTGGATGGGAGCCGGCAGATGAGACATGGTACTGCAATTGCGAACTGCCTATTCGTGAAGCGTAAGCTCGATCTCCGTTATACGCGTCGCCAAATATTCGTTGTACTCAGCGCTGTCTTTACTGAAATGGGCCCTTCGATGACAGTTTGGGCAGATCGCCGCCACATTTTCAGGTTCATCTGGGCCACCGTCCCCCAAACGATGAAGATGATGGACCTCAAGAAATGGCCCGGCCTTCGTTTCAAAAGGTGCTGGCTGCAAACATCCCTCGCAAATTCCCTCAGAACGCTTGAGAGCGTACAAGCGAACCGCCTCTGACCGAAGATATACTGCCTGAGCCGCCTGCCTTGTTGTCGCCTCTATGGGCAAAGTTTTTCGTGCGAGTGCTCGCAGTTCAGCAAGGGTCCTTTTGGGAGAGGGCTTTGAGTGATTGGTGGGTACTTGATTTGGTTGAGTGCCGTGATCTGCTGGGAGCAACTCAAGATGAAAAACGATTACATCGCGTGTCGAACCTTCTCGATCAGGGCGCTGAGCAATGTGATGGCCAACGTATCGGGCCTCTCCGACATAGCGAACGTAGGCGCTTTTTACGTATTCAAAAAGATGGAGCTGTTTTCCGTTTTTGGTATGGTCATGAATGGATGCATTTCCACGCAGCATTTCCATGTTGCCGACCTGCCCTTCACCGGTATACCAAAAGGTACCGTCGCTATGGAACTTGTCCTCATACCCGTACTCGGAGCCGGAATCGCCTGTAAAAAGCAGAATAACCGAGTGTGCTGAAGGTGTGCTGATGCCTCCTCGTCTTTGACCACCAAGCCACAAGTGAATGTCTTCTTTTCGTTTATAAATTTTTCCAATTTCGAACATTTTTCCCTCACTGGACTGGAACAACTCGGATGGCTAACACCCATCGTACGCGCGGCTGCGTAATGGAGGTGAAGCGACAATGGAGTAGCCATCGCTATGATTGCATGGGTGAGGTATCTTTCTAATGTTCATCATCAACTTTAGAGGCAGTAACTTCCGCGTTTACTATCCTGTTAATCTTCGCTGACACTATCTTGTCCTGAGCAGCCCAAACCTTCGGTGCTGCGTAACCAGCCAAGATAGACAGAGCTGCTATTTTTGCTAAGGTGGCGGGATTTTCTTGTATTGCGCCGACAAAATAGAGGCCAATTACAAGACCCAAAATTGCTCCGAGGAGCAGCCTTAATCCCAGCCAAGCGCCGCGCAACTCCTGCAGTTTGGGCGATGCCAAAGTCATATCTGACTCATTTGTTGGCGGTCCTTTCAAATCGATAGTTTGAGCAATCGCTTGTGCGAAACTACCAAGAATAGCGCCAATGGGACAGATGACTAACAGTGCCACATCGTAATTATTTAATCCTAAACCAAGTAAACTCATTCAAGGTCCTTTTATCTTACGCGCCTTTATCGCTGCCTCAGTCATTATCAAAATATCGGGGCAGATCATCGGCAATATTGAATCAGGTAGCCTTGTTACCAAAAAAACGTGGTTCCCGAAGTATAATAACTTCACACTGAAATCATCCCATCTATTTATTATATTTTTTTATCTCAAATAAAGGTAATATATCGACCAGATCTACCGATGCTCGATCTTGGAGTTCTGTCAATAACTGTACGAATGGCTTCTTTAAATATGCATTAGGAGACGGATAACCTATCAATCTTTTAACGAGAACCAAGACGTTAAACAATCAATGCATCAACGGTTAAGCTCAAAGACAATGAATGTTGCAGAGATGACGGGAAGCCAAGCCATTGCGCGAAAAAACCTGAGTGTCCATTTTAAATTACACTCATTACTAGCCAGGTTGGCATTCATGCTATCAATTGCAGTTTGTAAATCCTTCGGATAAGACGTCTTCTTACCCATAAAGGAATTCATGACAACTGATTTTGCATGGGAAATACGGCCCAACTGCCGCTGCTGATTGTCCACAACTCCCACTATCAACAGTGAACTCACTAGTAGCCCGACACATATTATAATGTGCTCGAAAACATTATCCGCTCTGCCAATTGCGACCAATGCGGCGAAGCTGACCGGGATGGCTAGAAGCTTTCCAGTGATGTCACTGATGATTTTGGAAAATTGCGAGGCTAGATCAAGCTCGGCTTCAGCCACTTCACGTTTAGCCTTGTGAAACGCAAACCCGCTTAAATACGTTTCCAGATTATTTTGAAATAGAGCTAAGAACTCATTCCAATATTTTATTAAATTAGTGAAAGCATCATCTGGTTTCGGCGTTTGCTGTGAAAATTCGGCTAAAGAAGACCAAAAAACACCTTTCTTTGCGACGTAATGGGGATCCCTTTTCGAATCATTATCCGTAATATCTCGAAGTATCGAACAGTCAATTGGGTCTACGGATAACAACTCAAAGTCTATATTTGTTTCTAAGACAACAGCGGGCTTATCGCTTTTACCCTCGGGATTAATAAAGACCAACTTGCGATTGTCAGAAACCGTTTTCTGATCGTGGTAATGGGCTATCGATGAAAGCAGCTGTATAGCTTCACAAATTGATATTAGCGTCTCGAGCTGCTTTGGAGGATTCTGTTCTCCATAGAGGTAATCGATATCAACTATGTAAAACTCTTCTGGAAGGAGGCCCTTACAAACCGCACCAGAATTATCTACCAGGTCTTTAGTATCCTTATAAAACCTAACGTCCGATGATGCCGGAAGTTGAAAGGTGAACTCTACCACGGTCCCGGAGAGGTCAAGCTGGTCTGACCTGAGGACTTCGTCATTATCTACCAACAGTTCCCGGAACGATCCCTGACTCGCCTGGCAAACAGCCCGAACTGCTAGCAATAATTCCTCATTAGCTGGACCGGAAACACTGAATAATCCGCCCTTGAGTTCAGGTCGACCACACATTCGATACAGTGAAACGATCGCAGAAAGCGACATTCTAGTCAGCCTCACTTAGCTTTCTTGCCTCAAGCTCTTCTTCTATCACTGATCTCATATCTTCAGGAATATTCCGCAAAACGAGCTTTTGTGAGTCTTTATCGTAAAAAACTTCGGCCGTGTCAGTTTCTCCGAGGGCGCTTTTTTCAAAGTTAATCTGCCAGTTTTCCGCTTTATATCGAATCTGCTTGTGACGATTCAATGCCGTTTTACTCAGAGTGAATTCTGATGGAATCGCGTTCTCTTCTCCATTAAGAAGCGCCATTAGCTCTTCGCTCAAAGCATCTTGGACACCGGGCTCATCAGCAGGCAAATATTTTCTAGCGAGAGCATCAACCTCGCTCAATTTCACGAATTGCCCACTCTCCTTCTTCTCATCAAGATATGCCAGCAAGTCACTCCTAAAATCGTGACGCTTGGATGACAGTTCCTCCTTACCTTTGAAGAACGTGTTCGTGGCCTTGATTAGATTATCTGTGGCTCTTTGCGAGGTTGCGCCTGCCTGGCAACCCAGCGCAGTAACAAAGTAACCAGACGCCCCCTTGCCCGGATGCGGACTGATAAAACTAAGGTAGACAAGTTCTGCCTTTTCTTCCTCTGCGGCAGCCAAATACGCGTGGTATCTCGAAAGATTGATTCGGGCTGCTTGGTGGAGCTTTTTTAAATCCAGCTGCATCAAGGCTTCAGGGCGCAAATCCTCGTTTAGGGTAAGACCTTCTTTTTGCTTGACCATTGCAGCTATCAGAAAGCTCGTATCGCCCTGCGAGTACTCTGCAAATAACATGTACCCCCCGGAAGATGCAGGCGTAGCATCAGCTTTACGATAAAGCTCGTCCATCGCAACTTTGGTCAGTTCGAGAAATTGTTGCGTCGTAGATGCTTGCGGAAGAGAGGCAAAACTGTGGTATGCATCAGGGAAGCTTCCCCGCCCTTCACCAACCTCGCGGAAAACGCCATAGTGCGCGCTATTATTTCTCGAACCATAGGCCTCTACGACCCCCTCGACAAGCTTAATCACGTCGTCGTCGTTGGGGTTCAAGGTTTGATCTTTGATGATGGATTTTTCTATCGCTTGGTGTTGGTCTTTTACTAAGGCATGCACCACAGCGTGCTTCACAGCGACCATTGGATTCCCTTCTAATTATTCTGCGAACTTTGGAAATATCTTAGGCTTCTTGTCGTTAACAAGCAAACGTCTACATAGCGTCTACATGGAGAAAAAGATAAGACTGGAAAGTCATCTTAAAAGAGGTAACTTATTGAAAGTATTGGTGCTCCGGGCCGGAATCGAACCGGCACGACCGTGAGGTCGAGAGATTTTAAGTCTCTTGTGTCTACCAATTTCACCACCGGAGCATTCGGGGGCAGGTTTTAAGGGCCAGAATTGTATAAGGCCTCGGATAATAACGCAATTCAAAACGCCGCCGGTGAGTTTTCCCGGCGGCTCCTTTACCTGCTACTGGCTGGCAACACCGGGGTTTTCGCCGTAGTTATCGTGATCCCCCAGGCGTTTACCATCTACTTCCTTACCGTAGAAACCATCGTGGTTGTGGAAGGTTTCAGCCGTGCTGTCCAGGGAATCCTGGCTACGGCGGCGGGGATCCTGGGGGCGTTCGTGGCTGTTGATGAAAGCGGCCAGATCCCAGGCGTCCTGATCGCTCAGGGTGTATGGTTTGCCCAGTGGCATACTGGCTTTGATGAAACCTGCTGCGGTGTTTACACGGTGCATCCCGGCTCCCCAGTTGTAGGCTCCGTCGCCCCATAAAGGTGGAAATACAACCTGCCCTGCCACACGCTGGCCGTTGCCATCATCACCGTGGCATACCGCGCATTGTTCTGTGTAAAGCCTGGCACCGCGATTGCGGTCGTAACCGCCCTCCGGTTTCTCAAGTTTCTGGTAGCCACGGCCCGGGAGAGCCTGGTTGACCGGTGCACCGGTTGATAGCCAGTGAATATAGGTCTCCATAGCAACGAGGGTTTCACTGCCGGCTTCCGGTGGGATGCCGTTCATGGAGTAGGTAAAACAACCCTGCAGGCGCTCTGTAAGAGTGTTTACCTTGTCATTTTTGCTTCGATACGCCGGATACATTCCGAACGCTGCCCACATGGGTGCTGAGTGAGCCGCCCTGCCAGCGTCCAGGTGGCAATTCACGCAGTTCTGGTCGTTAAACACATTCTTGCCGCGCAATTGCTGGGTATTTACGAACAGGTCACGGCCGAGGCGTACCATTTCTCCGTACTGGTTGTCGGGTATATCCCGGTCCAGAGGTGGCTCGAAGGTCGCCTCGCCTGCAGGCCCGGCGGGCAACTGCTTCTGATAGTCCACTTTAGTGTCTGCAGCCTGAACATGTGCAGACAGAACCAAGAGGGTGAAGGCGCTGAGTGCAACCGGAAAGGCTGGTTTCCAGAGGTTCATTAGCGGCTCTCCTTTTCATTGCTCCGGGCTGCCAGTTGCCCGGGCAGTTTCGCGTAATAGTCGGCTATAACAGAGATTTGTTTGTCGCTGAGGCGTTCAGCAATGACTTTCATCAACTGGTTCGGATCATTGTCGCGGGTTCCCCTGCGCCATGCATTGAGCTGGGCTTTCAGATAGCTTGAATGCTGCCCCGCCAGAGCCGGAAAGGATTTCCCTACCCCCATGCCGTTGGGCCCATGGCACTGGTTGCAGGCAGGGATCACATTATCCCAGTCGCCACGCATTGCCAGCCATTCGCCCTGGTTATCCGGGTCTGCGGTCTGGTGAGTAACGGCCGTAGTTTGTGATCCGAGGTTCTGGTAGTAAGTGGTTACCGTCTGAATGTCTTCGTCGCTCAGCGCTGATGCAAAAGGCTGCATGATCGGGTTTTTCCGTGTGCCTTTGGCGTAGTCATGCAGCTGTTTGCTCATATACTGGGCATTGAGGCCTGCGATATTGGGGAAGCCGGCAGCATCGTTACCCTTTCCGTCCGGGCCATGGCACATACTGCAGGCCAGAGCGCCTGCGCCATTACCCTGTGTCGCAATGGTCTGCCCACGGGACGAATCTCCGGCAGCTATAACTAGGCCGGCGTTCAGCGCTACGGGAACGGCCAGCGCGAAGAACGCAGCTTTTATGGTTTTGGTCATAGGTTTGCTCCTGACTCTGTTCTGGCAATCTGCACGGATAACCTGGTTCTACTTCCGTGCCATGCCCATATAAATATAGCCTGCTATTTTAGGAGCATTGGGAATGTAGAGGTTCTCAAGCTCCTCAAGCTCAAAACCGGCGTGGCGGATCAGATCTGCAATATGCCGGTTCAGGTGGCAACCACCGGATATTTTTTTCCAGCCGGGGGTGATCCTGTGCTGCCACTTACGGGTAGTTTCATGGGGTGCCTCGCCATGTTCCAGAAACAGGAGTTCGCCCCCTGGTTTCAGTACACGTTTCATCTGCAGCAGTGCGGTGTTCCAGTCGGGTATGGTACATAGCGTGAAGGTAAGCAGAATTGTATCCACGCTATTGTCGGCGAGAGGGATCTGTTCTCCAGGCAAGCCCAGCCATTCCACATGTATGGGCGAGCGCTTTACGTTGGGAATTGCTTTGCGCCGCATACCCTCGGAAGGCTCAAGCCCGTAAACCATGGAAACGGTTTCCGGGTTGTAGAATTCCAGGTTGATACCAGACCCCATCCCTACTTCCAGAACCCGGCCTTTGGCTCTCGGCACAAGCTGGCTACGCAGCTTCATTACCTGGCCCATAGAACAGGCCCGGTCTATGATGTGTGGCAGGATCCGTTCTTCGTAATAGCTCATGCGTTGCACCATAATTGTCTTAAGTCAACGAGTGCGACAATCTGTCCTATCGGTTTTGTTACCATATCCGGTAGCATGCACCGTATCTGCTGGTAATAACAATATAACAATACAAGCTAAGGCAGCGACCGAACGAGTTTGCTGGGCTCGTTTATTGTGAAGTTATCATTACCGGAGTGTTCCTATGGAACTAGATCCTCTCATTCTGTCGCGAATTCAGTTCGCGTTTGTTGTGTCTTTTCATGCCATATTTCCGGTGTTTACCATCGGCCTTGCTTCCTATATTGCTGTCCTTGAGGGGCTTGCGTACAAAACGAGAAACCCCGTTTGGGCAAAGCTGTCCTCATTCTGGACCACTGTGTTCGCCGTGGTTTTCGGGATGGGTGTGGTATCCGGTATCGTGATGTCGTTCCAGTTCGGTACCAACTGGAGTAATTTTTCCCAGGCGTCCGCCAATTTCCTCGGCCCCATGCTGAGCTATGAGGTGATTACAGCGTTCTTCCTGGAAGCGGCATTTCTTGGTGTGCTTCTGTTCGGGCGCGATCGGGTGCCTGCGGGCGTCCACCTGTTTGCGGCGATCATGGTGGCAACGGGGACCTTCATTTCTGCATTCTGGATTCTCTCCGCAAACAGCTGGATGCAGACTCCTGCGGGCTTCGAACTGCGTGATGGTGTTTTCCATGTAACTTCATGGACAGAGGCAATATTCAACCCGTCATTCCAGTACCGCTTCGCTCACAAGGTTCTCGCGTCTTTCCTCACCGGCTCTTTTGTTGTCGCCGGCGTAAGCGCGTGGTACCTGCTTAAAGGCCGCGAAGTAGAGGCAAACCGCAAGGCTCTCTCAATGTGCCTTTGGCTGATTCTGTTCATCGCACCGGCACAGCTGCTGGTAGGTGACGCACACGGGCTTAACACCCTTGAGCATCAGCCAACCAAGGTGGCCGCCATGGAAGGTAACTGGGAAACCTCTTCACATGTGCCGCTCCTGTTGTTCGCCATTCCAGACCAGGAGAACCAGACCAACCACTTTGAAATTGGCATCCCGAGCATGGCGAGCCTGATTCTGACTCATTCCTTCGATGGTGTGGTACCAGGCCTGAAGGACGTGCCACGCGAAGAGCAGCCGCCGGTCGCTATTGTGTTCTGGTCATTC
>Ga0209345_10000690_pt1 | contig 43309 bp, 60 predicted proteins | sample Cruoilmetagenom7_FD_187294 | JGI IMG/M metagenome (GOLD analysis project Ga0209345, IMG submission 187294) | Oil polluted marine microbial communities from Coal Oil Point, Santa Barbara, California, USA - Sample 7 (SPAdes) (version 2) | ecosystem: Environmental > Aquatic > Marine > Oil seeps ...
CAAAACATTATAACATCTTCCATAATTTTACCTCCAGTGTTAATTGTTAATTTATCTACTTTCATATAAATATATTATATTAAATTCTTAACCAAAAGTAAATATATAATGCCAAAAGAAAACAAAAATAAGTTTAGTAAAATGTGATAATGCTGAGTCTTTTTTAAAAAATAAAATAGCAACGCCGGGTAATTCGTGTGCTGAGGAAAATGAAGGAATTGGCTAAAAAAGTGCTGAATTTTTGCTGATTTCATCTGGCTACGCAAAAATTGGTATCTAAAAATAAATTGATAAAACTGGATAATTTTATGACTGAGGAAAAGCTCTTTTCAGTAAGAAAATATGGTTAAAAATAGTGGAAGTGATTGGGGGAAGAGGCTAAAATTTCGTTTTCATTATTTCATTTTATGTAATAAAATCAAGTACTTATAGGCTGGAAATGGCTAAAAAAAGTGAATAGTGAAAGAGTGACAAATTCTAAAAACCTCGCATGTATATAATAGGGCCTTTTACCAACCTTGTTTTAATATAGTATACTTATCATTTTCATTTAAAAGATTATATAAGTACTTGAATTTATTAAATAAAAGAAAAGAATGACGGAACGATGGGGTAATGATAATTTGTCAAAAATTGGTTATAAATTTTTCTGGTACTGCTATTTTTTGGTGCACGAAATAATGGAGTAGTGTGGGAAAATACCGGTACACATAAGTACTTGAATTTATTAAGTAAAAAAAATAGTGGCTGGGCTTTCTGTCAAATTCTTGAGTGCTGGATTTTTTTACCTATTTGGCTGGGTTTTGCTATACAATTTGGCTGGATTGGATAGTTAAAACATCATTTTTTTCGCGTATAATTATGTGCCAGTGAATAATTGGTGATGCTGGACTTAATTTATCATTTCTTTATGTACAGTTTTGTGCTAATAAATGGTTAGTGATGCTGGAAGAAAAAAGTGAAGAAAAAAAAATCCAGAAACTTTTCAGTTTCTGGATTTTTTCTTTTTAATAAATGTTATTCAACTTTTTCAAGTGATTCAAGAAACTTTTCAGTTTTCTTAAGTTCTTCAGATTTTTCAACTTCTTGAAGCAAAAATTTTCTTCCAGATTCATTTGTACAGATTTTATAACCGTCAGTTCTAAGATAAGTTAATTGACTTGAAACATTTTTTGTTGAAATGTTTAATTCTTTTGAAAGTTCAAGAATTGAAATTGATTCATTTGATTTTAATAATTCAAGAACTTGACTTTTTCTACCAGATTGATTATTTGAACTTTCTAATTTGATTTGCAAATCTAAAATAATTTGATCTTGATCTTCAATTAATTTAATCAATTGTTTTTTGTTTAATTCATTGTAATTTGTCATAATAGCACCTATAGTATATTTAAATTTTAAAAGAGCATTTGTCAATTAGAATTTCTCAGGTTCATAATTGACTTTATTGTTTAACATAATTTATATATATATCATAAGAAAAACACTTTGTAAACAGTTATTTTTTATAATTGAATTCTTTTTTATTACTTATGATATAAAATAAATAGCATTCATTGAGTAAAGATAGTAATAACTTATGAATGATATTCATTGAGTAAAGATAGTAATAACTTATGAATGATATTCATTAGATTAGTTTCAACAGAAATTATATCTATTGAAGTAATATCTATTGAAATAATGTCTATTGAAATAATATCTACTGAAGTAGTTTCAATAGAAGTAGTTTCAATAGAAGTAATATCTACTGAAATAGTTTCAACAGAAGTAATATTTACTGAAGTAGTTTCAACAGAAGTAATATCAACAGAAGTAATATCAACAGAAGTAGTTTCAACTGAAACAAAGCCCCTATGCTCCTTTTAGTAAAAACATTTGTATAAAAATCATAAGGTCAAGCAAAAATATTTCACCATTTTATTTTTACCAGCTATAAACTGATAGTCCAGCATTACTATGTCCACATTTACAGCTATAAACTGATAGTCCAGCATTGCTCTCATCAATACCACTAATACTCCTATCAAACCCAAACAAATCTGTATCCCGTCATCACTTTTTTATTTACAAAGACTCAAAACTATGATACAATATAATTAGAAGATATTATTAGATAAAGGACGATTATGCAAGATACAAATTGGGACTTGGTACAGTTTAAATACGAATTCTTGGGGTTTTCGTTAGAAGATTTAGCTAGTGAACACTCAATCTCGTTCGCCGTCTTAGAGTACAATTCCAAAAGCTGGAAACAAATTTCTTTGGGACAGGATACTCTAGTAGACATGAATGATGTTAAGTCTCTTGATGATGTACTAGAAAAGTTAAGCACACAAACCATAAATCAAGCACAGGCTTTCCTAATCCTCAAACAAAAGTTTCTTGGTTCAAAGTATGTTGAACTAGAAGCCATACTCCTCCAAAAAGCAATTTCTTTAGCAGCTAATATAAAAGATGATGATCCACGATCAGCAGCAATACTGAAATCGCTGACTGAGACACTGGTGAACTTAATAAACCAAAATCCACTACTGAAGTCTAAGGAAGTTGGCGGGGCCAGTGAAGGAGATAAGGTCTGGGAGGTTAGGGTTGTAAGTGCTGAACCAAAACAAGAAAAGGAAGATGAGTAAATGGCGTTGCAGTTACAGATACCTGAGAAACTAACTCCCTTTGTGAGTAAACCTAAGAGGTATAAGGTTGCTTATGGTGGGAGAGGTGGTGCCAAATCAATGTCCTTTTCGGATATGTTGTCTATGAAGGCTCAAACTGAAGGGGCCTTGGTAGGCTGTTTACGTGAATACCAAAATTCAATTGAAGACAGCGTTTTTGCGCTTCTCAAATCAGAGATTAATAAACTCAAGATTCCTGGATTTAAACATTACAACAATAAAATAGAACATGCAAACGGTGGTGGATTTCGCTTTCGAGGACTTGCAAGGTCTATTGAAGCTATTAAATCCATGTTTGGTTTTAAATACTTTTGGCTAGAAGAGGGTCAGTTTATCTCTGAAGAAAGTCTCCGAATTTTAACTCCTACCCTCCGGGAAGCAGATTCTGAGCTATGGATCTCCGCCAATCCTATGAGTGAAGCTGACCCCTTCTCCCAGCGATTTATAGTTCCCTTTCAAAAAGAGTTAGATAAAAATGGCTTTTATGAAGATGACTTACACTATGTTGTAAAAATTAACCATAGTGATAATCCTTGGTTCCCCATTGAACTTGAAGCTGAAAGACTCAACGACTATCAGTCTCTATCTAGAGCTCTTTATGACCACATCTGGGAAGGTAAATACAATGATTCAGTAGATAATGCTCTAATAGATGCCAAATGGTTTGATGCATGTATTGATGCTCATATAAAGTTAGGATTTGGACCTTTAGGGGTAAAAATATCTTCACATGACCCCTCTGATGAAGGAGAAGATTCTAAAGGTTATGCCTTTAGGCATGGTTCTGTGGTTCTTCAGATTGAAGAAAAAGTTACTGGAGATATTAATGAAGGATGTGATTGGGCGACTGGACTCGCCATACAAAATGAATCAGATGCCTTTACATGGGATTGTGATGGTGTAGGAATTGGCCTTAACAGGCAAATCAGTAAAGCATTTGGTGGGAAAAGCATAAGATTGATGCAGTATAAAGGATCTGAAAGTGTTGAGGGTCCAAATTCAATTTATGAACCAATAAATGCTGAAGGATCAGATATATTCTCAGTTCAGAATCAAAAAACAAATAAAGAAGTCTTTAAAAATCTTAGGGTTCAAAAGTACTTTGAGCTCAGGAATAGAATTTACCGAACTTTTGAAGCAGTTGTAAAAAAGAAATACCACGATCCGGAAACACTAATATCTTTTTCTTCTGGCATCGTTGAACTTACTAAACTTAGAGCAGAATTATGTAGAATACCAAAGAAACCTAATGCAAATGGGATGTTGGATTTATACCCAAAAGATGTTATGAAATCTAAGTTTAAAATTGCTTCACCAAACTTAGCGGATTCTGTTAAAATGTTGTGGAAAGTTCCAAAAGTTATAGTTGTAGGTGGCGCTAGAAGACCACAATCTATTAAACCAATAGGTTCTACTTATAGGGACCAAAAGAGAAGAGCGAGTCATTAATGGCACTTGAACTAAAACAACTTAAACAAATGCATGAAAAAGCTTATGTAGCTAATCAGATTCCCAGAGAACGATCTTCTAATGATTTGGTATTTTACTGGGTAACACAATGGGATGATGAAGTTCTTCAGTCTTCTCAATTAGCATATCGTGGTGAATTTGATGTATTACGTAAAGCTGGAAGGCAGATTTTATCAGATCTTGCCTCAAACCCTGTTCAAGTAGATTTTACTCCTCTAAATGAAACTAGACAAGATTCAGCAGAACTGGCAGATGGTTTATATAGATCTGGTCTTCAAAAAAATACCTCTATAGAAGCGTTTGAGAATGCTGAAACAGAGAATGTAGTTTGTGGGATAGGAGCTTGGTTACTCTATACAAAGTATGAAAGTCAAAATGTTGACAATGATAAACAAGTAATACTTCGTAAACCCATTTTTGAGGCTAACAATACAGTATACTGGGATCCAAATTCAAAACTTTTAGATAAGTCTGATGCGAAGTATTGTTCAGTTTTAACAGCATATACAGAAGAAGGTTATAAAAATTTAGTTGAAGAACTTACTGGAGAAGAACTTGAGAGTATAAATGTAGAATCTTTTAAACTACCTGAGCATTCCTATACATTTCCATGGCTAGGGGGAGAAGGTAAAAAGATTTATATAACAAGCTTCTATCATGTAGAAGAGATTGATGATGTCATTCTTACAATGGAGGATCCGTTTGGTGAAACTCTTGATTTACAAGAATCTGATCTAATGGGCATAATGGATGATATGCTTGATGGGGGTTATTCAATAGTTTCTGAAAGAAAAATCAAAAGAAATGTTGTTACAAAATATATAGCTTCTGGAGCAGAAGTGCTTAAAGAAGAAAGAATAGCGGGTCAATATATTCCAGTTATACCTTGTTATGGAGAACATGCAGTAGTTGAAGGAGAAGAATACTGGGAAGGTATAACAAGACTCGCCAAAGATCCACAACGTTTAAGAAACTTTGCTTTTTCTTATATGGGTGATATACTTTCAAGATCACCGCGTCAAAAACCTTTGTTCTGGCCAGAGCAACTCCAAGGATTTGAAGATATGTATTCCGAGAGTGGTATTGATAATGCATACCCATATTTACTCTTAAATAGGAAGACAGCAGATGGTGAAGAGTTACCATCAACTCCAATAGGAATTATGCCAGAACAACCTATGCCCACTGCTCTTCCTTTGGTACTGGGTTTAACTAAAGAAGCAGTTACTGATGTAGCTAATCCTGGTGTTCCTGATAAGGTTGCTGAACCAGATATTTCAGGAAAAGCTGTTCAAAAGTTGGAAGCTAGAATTGAACGCCAGTCTATGAGATTTCAAATTCATATGAAGCACGCGAAACGCAGGGATGGTGAAGTCTGGATTTCCATGGCATCTGAAGTTATAGATACTCCTAGAAAAGTTATGGTTGAGTTAGCTGATGGTACCAAAAAAGAAACTCAGGTAATGGATACTATAGTAGATAAAGAAACCGGTGACCTTATTACTGTTAATGACTTACGAAGAGCTGAGTTTGAGGTTTTTTCTAAAATAGGTCCAAGCTATTCAAGTCAAAAAGAACAAACAATTGACAGGTTAGAAACAATGATGGTTTTAATGGACCCACAAGATCCTGTAAGAAAAGCTCTACAACTTAAAATACTTGCTCTTACTGATGGTGTTGAGTTTGATGATATTAGAGATTATGTAAATAAACAATTAATGATAATGGGTATTAGGAAGCCACAAACACCAGAAGATGAAGCCTTCATGAAACAATCACAAGAAAAACCAAAAGAGCCTGATGCTGCTACAATGATAGCTATTGCGGAAAATAAGAAAGGGGATGCTGATCTACTTGAACAAAAACGTAAAGGCATTGAGATGCAGTTAAATGCACAAAATGATGAGAGACAAGCAGCTATTGATGCTTTTAATGCTGAGACAAAACGAATGGATATTTTAGCAGATATAAGGGAAACTAATGCAAAAATTGATATGACAAGTATAGAAGCTTTTGGTAAACAAGTTGATAATGCTACTAAACTCATTGATTTAAAAAGTATAACTAAAAGAATAAATAATGGATCCCATGAGAGTAGGGGTAGACAACAGAAGCAAACTGGTTAAAATGCAAGTACTTGTGCTTTCACAAGGTACCTTACATCAAGGAGGAATATGATGGTTGAAAGTAATCTGGATGACACAGTTGTTGATGGCATAGTTATTGATGACACAGTTGTTGATGACACAGTTGTTGATGACACAGTTGTTGATGACACAGTTGTTGATGATACAGTTGTTGATGACACAGTTGTTGATGACACAGTTGTTGATGACACAGCTGATTGGATGAAGGAGGATGATGACCAGACATTATCTGATAGTATGCCTGTTAGTGCACACATACGTGCAAAACGTAAGCTAAAGGGGAAAATCGAGGATAGAGATGCTGAGATTGAGAAACTCAAGAAGGAAAATGAAGGCCTTAAAAAACAAGGTTCAGCAACTCCTATTCGAGATAAAATCCTGGTAAGACCTAAACAGGATGAATTTGAATCCTTTGAGGCTTACCAAACTGCTCTGGATGAGTATGAAGACAAACGACTTGATTCTAAAATTTCTGTTATACATGGGCAAAATCAACTTCGTGATACACAAGCGAAGGCAATTAAAAAACTTAATTCAGCAGTAGACGACCATTATCTACGGGCTGATAAGTTGATTAAAGACAGTGGTATTTCAGCAGAAACTTATAAACAAGCGGATGAGATAGTAAGAAGTGCCATAGAGGCAATTAGGCCAGGGCAGGGCAACATAGTCGTTGATCAAATAATTTCTCTCTTAGGGAAAGGCTCTGAGAAAGTTATATATAAACTAGGAAGGAGCAATGCTCTTAGGGGTGAATTAATAACTCTTCTTTCAGAAGACCCCCATGGTTTGAGAGCAACTGCTTTCTTAGGTGAACAGAAAGCAAAACTATTAAGTACCACAAAAAGAAGATCAACTGCACCTGCACCTGCAAATGAATTAAATGGAGACGCTTCTTCTTCTAATAAAGAGCGAGTTTTCAAAAAGAAGTATGATAATGCTCACTCTAAAGGCAATTCTCAAGCTGCCTATAATGCTAAAAAAGAGGCAAAAGCTGCAGGTATTAATACTTCTAAGTGGTAGAAAGGAATATAAATTATGGCTTCCTCAACAGGTAAAGTCGCTGAAGTAATGTTTGAAAAATTTAAGGATACTTATGAACACCAACTATCTCTCCTTGATTTAGTTGATTTTCATGAACCAAACCAGAGTATGATGCAGAATGCCAGTAATGTGATTTGGTATCCTGTACAACAGCATGCCCCTGTAATTGCAGGTTGGGATCTTACAGGTCTCGAAACCGGAATCATAGAAGAAACTTATCCAGCTGTTCTTGGAACTCCTAACAACGATTTTGTACAGATGAGAGCAGATGATTTAAGGAGTATGCGTTTCTGGGAACGTCGAGCTGAAACATCGGGCAAACGCCAAGCTACTGAGTTGAACTCAGATATTGCAAGTGCAATTGCTACTCAAGCTGCTATGTTTTATAGATCTAATGCAACAAGTGGTTATGAGTTCATTGCTGAAGCCCAAGCAATGATGAATGAACGACAAGCTAATCAATCTAGTAGGTTTTTCTGTATTAATGACAGAGATAACCTCATTTTTGGAAGTGATTTAGCTGCTCGTCAAACTGTTCAAGGTAGACCTGCAGAAACTTGGAAAACAGGACAAATTGGGAAAAATGTAGCTGAATTCGATGTTTATGTCGGCTCTTTTCTGCCCAATATTACAGGGGGCGCTGATCCAGCTGTAACAATTACAGGTGATCAACTTTTTGTACCTTCAGGTGGTTCTGTAAATGCTACTACACGAGTTGTAACAAATGTTGATTATCGTGAAGCAGATTTGGTAGTTAATAACTCTGCCCTTCTTACGGTTGGAGATAAATTTACTATCCAAAATGCTGCAGTCGACATTGAGTCAATCGGCCTCGCAGATAAAATTTCTACAGGTCAAGCAATGATTTTCACAGTAATTGAGTTAACAGATGCAACTCATATTAAAATTTACCCAAAACCAATTGCAGCAGATCAAGCAGGGATTACAACGCTTGAAGCAGCTTATGCTAATATTGATACAGCTATTCTTGATGCAGCTACTATTACTCGTATTAATATTGATGCTACCAAAAAGACCAATCTCTTTTGGGATCGGGATGCTGTTGAAGTAATTGGTGGTACAATTCCTGGTGAGCTCTTTAAACAGTATGATGGTATGAGAGTTATTACAGATACTATGTCAAATGGTCTTACACTTTATATGGTTTATGATGGTGATATTTCTACTATGAATTTCCGGTTCAGACTATTTACTTGGTATGGAATTACTGTTAACAATCCTGGGAATTGTGGTGTTGCAGTTTCTTTCTAAATTTAACCTTTAAATAAGGTATAAAAACCTTTGGGCAGGACTTAAAAGTCCTGCCCAATGAATAAGGAGAAATTAAAAATGGCAAATGCTAAATTTCTTGAATTTGTGCATCATAATTTGGTAACAGAAAATGAGGCAGATCTTACTTCAACTGTTGCTGCTGATGTACTTGTTATTCCGACTTCTCAACCTTATGTTTCTAAGACGACAGGTGCTGATGCTGAAGCTCTTACTCTGGCAAATGGTGAACCAGGGCAGATTTTGGTTGTTAATCTTGTAACAGATGGTGGAGGAACAGGAACACTTACCCCGGCTACTTCAACAGGATGGGCAACTATTGCTTTTGCTGATGCTGGTGATCAAGCTGTGTTACTATATGTTAATGATACAATGGGTTGGATTATTTTGAGTACATTTGGTTTAACTGCTCAACCAACTGTTGCTTAACATTCTACCTGGTAAGTTTAATAACTTGCTATGAACAAGGAGAATAAAAACTATGGCAAAAGATTTTTATCATACAGGTTTAAAAACCTCTAGAAGTCAACTTAAAGGTTTGGTGGATATGCAAAATCCATCTGATAAAATTTATGTTGCTCCTTGGGGATCTAATGGGTATGATGGGGCTAATTGGGAAAAACCTCTTTATACAATTGTTGAAGCAATCAGAAGAAATAATTTAGCAATTGACTGGAGTGCAAGTCCATGGGCTCCAAATTGGGAAATTCATATTGCTCCAGGAAAATATACAGATGCTATAACATCTATGCCTTATGGTTCTGCATTAATTGGTCATGGAGATGCTTTTGATGCGGATGGTGAACGTAGTGTTCGTATTAAACCTGCTTCTGGTGGTGCAATTGCTTGTACTTCTATTATTAATACAGCAATGGTTAATCTTAATATTCAAGTAGCTGATGCTTCTAAAATTATTGAAGCAACTAATTTCAATAATAATCAGATGATTCATTGTTCTATCCAAGGTCCACCTGAAGCTACTACAGCTACTTGTGGTTTGAGTCTTACAGATGCTGTTTCAAATCTTATCCGTGATTGTCAGTTCTATTATATGGATTGTGGCATAGATTGGACTGCTGGTGGCGGTCCCACTTCTGTAAGAAATTGGATTGACCGCAATGTTTTTTCTTTTATTTCTGAAGCAGGTATCAGATTCCATTCAACTACTGTTTGCCCTTCAACTATGATTACCGAGAATTTTATTGATGGTGGTTCAGGTACTCTGGCAATTGGAATTGATATTAATATGGGTACTCCTACTGTTAGTTGTTATCGTAATACTATTTCAGCTACAGACGGTATTGAAGGTGATACTACCGGCAATTTCATTGGTGGCAATTACTGTAATGGAGTATTAGAATAAAATGGCAGATAACCTCAATGTTTATAAGTATTGTGAACGTTGTAAGGGAACAGGAGAAGTTGTTTCAAATCAACCTCCGCAAGAAGGACTTTATACACCAGTAATGGTTACTTGCAATCGCTGTGATGGTGAAGGAAAACATTTATGGGGAATTATGTTAGAAGAGGAAGATGAATAACCTTTTAATTTAAGGGGAGCATTTTTGCTCCCCTTAGGAGTAGTAATTATGGCAGTTGGTGATACTAAAGGAGATATTTTAAATAGAGCTTTTTCAGCTCTAAGAATTTCAGGAATTACTGCTGATCCTTCTCCTGAGGATTTAGAGTTAGCTATAACCAAGCTCGAAAACATGGCTGCTGAATTTTCGGGAAGAAATATGAGTACTGGCTATGCTTTTGAGGATGACCCTGACCCTAATTGCCCACATAATTTAGATAGAAAATTCTGGCATTCATTTGATGTTAACCTAGCTGTTAGATTAATGCCAGATTATGGTAAGGGGTTTAAGCCTGATGTTAGTCTAATAAGGCAAGCTTCAGCAGGTATTTCTTTTTTGGCATCAGCAACTGCTTTAGTTAAACAAGTTCAATACCCCGGTAGAATGCCTATGGGAAGTAGGTCAAAACTGGGTCAAAGATGGGGTAAATTTTATCGAGTGCAAAGTGAAGCTCCTAATTCATATTTGACTAAGACAATGTATATTGGGGACATAAATGATTTTGTAGAACATTTTGACTCATACCTTAATACTGGTGAAGATGTTTCTTCTCATACAATTGAAGCAGAAACAGGACTCACAATAAATTCAGATTCTCTTGTTACTCCTGATGTTTTATATAATATAACTGCTGCAGGGACTTCTGATGGGACATCAGTTAGTATGATAAAAGTTAAAATTGTAGCAACAACTTCAGATGGTAGGGTGGAAACAAGAATTATTAATTTTAGATTACTTGAGTCAGAAATAGATGATTAAGGGGGTTTGGTATGAGCAACACAGTTAAAACTACAAATAGAACTATTGAAGTAAGTGCAATAGATGAGGATTATATGATGGATCCAAATATCAATGTTCAGTCTGTTGTTTTTATACCAGGTGCAGCTAATGATGTAGTAGATATTATTGAAAATAGTATTCATGCTGTTAATCCTGTGAAAGTTAGATTAGTAAGTGGGGATGGTGAACCAAGAGGTTTGGTACTCAATCAACGATTGCAGTTGGGCTTTACTTTTGCTAATGGAACATTCTCTGGAGGATCAAAAGTAATTTTTAATATTGGTGAGTTAAAAGGGCAGTAATATGGCTAATACAATTAAAATCACAAATAGAACTATTGAAATAAGTGATATAGATTCTGATTATATGATGGATCAAAATATTGATGTTCAATCTGTTGTTCTTATACCTGGTACAGCAGCTAAACTAGATAATTATGTAAATATAATTGAGAATAGTATTCATGATACTGATCCTGTAAAAGTCTTATTAATTTCTTCAATAAGTAAAGCTGAATCAAGAATGTGGATATTTAACCAACGATTACAGTTGGGTTTTGTTTATAATAACTGTGTTTTTGAAACAGGAGCAAAAGTAATTTTTAATATTGGTGAAATTAAATTTGGTAATAATTATAGTACTACTCAAATGAAAATGCAATTTAGTGCAGAGAACGTTATACTATAGAGCTAAACAGACTGATAAAATGGCAATTTTCAGTAACGAGAAACAATGACGGATTTATTAAATAAATATTAGCAGAGAAGGCGTAAAAGAGGATATAATGGCAATAACAGCAGAAAAAGAACTGGACTATCCGGAAGCTGCAGATTCAGACATTAAGAAAATGGAATACCTTTACAGTCTAAAGGATAAGCTAAAAGATTTGTACAATCTATTTAGTAAGTGGGCGAGCGTCGGGATAACGAAAGCCGAACATGGTACTATCCCTGACAGGTTAAAGGCCAGTTACCCTTACACTGAGAAAATTACCAGCGAGACTTTTAAGAAATATCTAGCTGAAGAAGCTGAAGAAGTCGAGACAGTTATTTTTGCGGACATAAATGCCATCAAAGGTAGGTTTCTGGCAAGCACGACTTATGAACTAACCACAAAGGACGTATAGTGGCTACAGAAGATTTTACAACTTATACTGAACAAGACCACGCTGCCAATGCAATTAGCATTGATGATGCTAACACAATAACCGTTACTGAACATCAGCGTGATTATCAAGACGAAACATGGGTTGTGAAAGATAAAACCGCCGATCATTTTTCCAGTGATTTTACTCATACGATCAAACTTATGATAACGGCTAAAAGCGGTGAATTCCCGTTGTTTATGCCCTGGCTGATAGCAAACCAAGTGGATAGTTGGGATGATATTCGTTCAGAAAGTGATGACGACCAAGATTTAAGTATCTATAACGATAAATTCAGAATAGGTGTTGTTGAGAATGGCGGGTATACTCACAGTGACACGGCTAACAGCTATACACAGGATGTCCAATATTATATAACCGTTGAGCGTGATGATGACGGTGGAGTGAATAATACAGGCCGACTTACAATGCGGATTCATACCGTTAATTATTACGGAGAAGCCGGTTCTGTAGAATTGGAGACTGAGACTGTTGATTGTGCGGCAGGACAGCAAAACGATTTCCAGTACATATATGCTGTTAATGGATATTATGCTGTGGCAAATACATCTTATTACTCTTACGTTGTTGAAGATTTAGACTTGAATGAAGGTGCACCATCAGGTGCAATCCCCCTACTTGTAGGTGGCGGAATGGGGCAAACAATGGGAAGTAACTGTAATTTAATGACAGGATAAAACTATGAAACAGGAAGTCAAGCAAGGACAAACAGATTATACAACATTTGTACTTGTAAGAGATACCTCTGGTAATGCAAAGACAGGACTTGCTTTTGGAGATATTGATCTTGCATATGCCAGGGTTGAGACTGACAACGACGTAACGACGACTGATGTAGCTCCAGCAGATTTAACAACTCCGGCTCTTACAGACCCACATCTTGACTGGGGTTTTCTTGAAGTAAGTTCAGGCGATCACCCAGGACTTTACAGACTTGACTATGCTGATGCTGTGTTTGCTTCAGGAGCTTGGAGCGCTGTTGTTACGCTAACGGGGACAGGACTTGAGCCCTCTCATATGGAATTTGTGCTTGTGCCAGAAGCCCCTTATGATGGTGTTCATGTTAATACTCTTTCCGCAGATTCAATTACAGCAGCAGCCATAGCTAATGCTGCCATTGATAATGCCACCTTTGCGGCTGATGTTGGTTCCACGGCACATGGCACAAATATAATAGCTCTTGCTTGCCGGAAAATTCTTGAAGAACTTAACCTTGACCATTTGCTTAAAGTGGATACAACTGTTGCCGCTGATGGAGATTTAGAAGATTATTGTGTAGCTGGAACAATATTTGCACATCTTCTTGCTGCGAGTGCAGATGCAACAGATTATAAGGCCTCTACTGATTCACTTGAGAAAATAGGGACAGAGATCGCTAAGATCGGAACCATACCAGCATTAGACGGAGGGGCACAAACAATAGGTGCTGCCATAGGAAAACTTGCTGATGACAATGGTGGAGCTACGTTTAACGCAGGCGAAGACAGCCTTAATAAAATAAGGGATGATAGAACACTTGCTGCTGCTGATTATGTTGTGGTCGGTGACACAATAGCAGGTGTTACGCTTTGTGGGACTACTACTACTAATACAGATATGAGGGGTACTGATGGAGCAAATACTACTGTTCCTGATGCAGCTGGTACTTTAGCTGCTTATGATCCACCAACAAAAACTGAAATGGATGCAGCTCATGCATTATTAGCTACTGAAGCCAAGCAGGACATTATAGATACAATTCTAGATAGAATAACCATTGCTTTAGTCAATAAAATGATTATTACTGAGGCCAATGGAAATACAGAACAATTTAATGATGCAGATGGCTCTCTTGGATCCATAGCAGCAGCCTTTAGTTCTGATGGGACATTTACAACAAGAAAACGGATGGTGATATGAACTATAAAGAATTATTTAAGCCTTATACTCGTGATGGACATACATTAGAAGCTTCTATAGCTTACCTTAAGAAAACTGCTGCGACTAGTAATATACCAAAGGAAGTAGTAGAAGAAGCTATTTATGATATATTTAGTCGCGTATCAAAGGGAGAAAAATTTTCATTAACTAAGTGCCCTTGTGGTTGTGGGATTGATAAGGCTGGTACAGCTATTGTTCATGCCATGCGTGATCGAATGTTTGAGATACTGTATGAAAGAATTAAAATATACTATAAAACTATAAACAAAGTACAAGGAGAAGAATTACAAATAGAAGAAGACTTATTTGATTTGCTCAATTTAATTTATGAAAAGGTGGATACTCAGAAAGATAGAGAAATAAGGCAGATACAGTTTGAGCAAAATAGATCTTCTTTGAGGCATCCAATAAAAGTAGGGTGGCCTAAATTAAAAAACAAATTGCCTGAATGGCCTAAAATAAAAACTGCATTAACTAGACAAATTAAATGGATTTAAACAATGGATTTTTTTGCAATAGCAAGTTTAGGAAGCTATCCTACTCCTACTCCTACTGATAGCGAACGGATGGCTTTTGCAGTTTCTTACGGTCTTTTAGATACTTTAGAAGAAGTTGTTTTTACGTGCAGTATTTTTAAATTCTGTCTTACATTAGACTTAGGTTAAGAGGTTTAAATGCCAATAGCACCTATTACATTAATAAAAGGGGATAAAGTAAGCTCTTTAATAGATTATAGAGATGCTTTATCAGTAAATATGTATGCAGTTGAAAAAAATATTTTAGGAGCTCAAGGGTATATGTTAGCGTATCCAGGACTCACTTCTTTTGGTACTAGTTTAGGTGTGGATCGTGGAGCAAATTATAATGAAAGATTTAGCAACCATTTTAGAGTTTCTGGAACAAATTTAATATCTGTATCTTCTGCAGGTATAGTTACTAATTTGGGCACAGTTCCCGGAATTTCTCAATGTCGTTTACAAGATTTTTATAGTTTTAATACTCAAGGTATAATAGCTGATGGAAAAATGTTTTTGTATGATACTGTTGGTGGTTTTAGAGAAGTAATTGATGCTGATCTTGGAAATCCTATTGATGGAGTTTGGGTTGATGGTTATTATTTTTTAACAGATGGTGAATATATTTATCATACTGATATTGCCGATGAAGAGTCTATTGATCCTTTAAAATTTGCTACAGCAGAATTTATGCCAGATCCTTCTCTTGGTATTGGAAAAACATCAGATAATAAAGTTATAGTATTTGGAAGATATACAATAGAATATTTTTCAAATGATGCTTCTGTAAATTTTGCTTTCACACGAATAGTTACTAGAGCTCAAAAAATTGGCATAGTAGCTACTCATGCTAAATGTGAATCTAAAAATGTTTGGTATATTACAGGTGGAAGAAGAGAGGATGCTATATCAGTTCATAGGTTAGCACATAGTATTTCTGAAAAAGTATCTACACGTGAAATCGATATATTGCTTAAACAGTATACAGAACCTGAATTAGCAGATATAAGAATGGAAGTACGAATGGAAGATAATATAACTTTTATACTTATTCATTTACCAAATGAAACACTTTGTTTTAATGAAACTATTTCATCAGTGATGGGTTTACAATATGCATGGTCTATTTTAAAAACTGATATAGATGGCAATGCTCCATATAGAGCAATTAATGGAGTACTCGATGCTAGAAATTCTTTATGGATATATGGTGATAAAGTAGATACACATCTTGGAAAATTAGATGAGTCAGTAGTAACCCATTACGGTGATAAAGTTGAATGGATATTATTTACCCCCTTTTTAAATTTAGATGGGATGTCAATTGATGAGGTAGAAATAGCAATTATCCCGGGATTTAACATAATCGATGATGCTACTATAGCTATTTCACTTACAAATAATGGTTTAACTTATGGAAGAGAGTATTTGTTAAAATATAGTGAACCTTTAGATTACGGTAAAAGGTTTTTTATTAGACGTCTTGGGTATATAAGAGATTATGTTGGTTTTAAACTTAGAGGTATTTCTACATCTAAAATGGCATTTGCATTAATGAAGGTTACTTATGACTGAGCTATATTTACCAGAACTTCCTAGTTCTTCCATGTTTGTCGGATCACAAGAAGTAATGACAATAGAATGGCAAGAGTTTTTTAGAGCACTTTTTAATAGAGTTGGTGGTACAACTAATTCTAATTCAGATGATATTTTTAAATTTATAATTGCAGAATTATATTCAATTCCAAAAAATTATGAAAAGCGGATAAACAAATTAGAAAAACAATTACTTTCTAATCTTTTTTGGACTAATGAGTCATTTAAGTATTATTTACCCCATACAGTATGGGATGATTTACGTTTTCCAGCAAGTTCAGTTAAAGGAGGAGGGGCTTTTGATACAACTAAAACAGCATATAGAGGCGGCATAGTTGAAGCATTTAGTACAGGTCCTAATGATGAAAGTGTACAATTTATAGGACAATTACCACATTCATATAAAGAAGGTTCTGATATTAATTTTCATATTCATTGGGTAATACCGGTAGCCGGCGCAGGAGCTGGTGTAGAGAATGTAAAATGGGATTTTACTTATTCTTGGGCTAATATTGATGACTCTTTTCCAGTAGAATCTAGTACAACTATAACTATTGATGTGCAAAGTATAGCTGCTCATAAACATATGTTAACTGATATTATTGAAATGGATGGTTCTGGAAAGAAAATAAGTTCAGTAATAATATGTTCTTTAACTCGTGATGTTAGTGTAGCAAATGATTATGCTAATGATGCGTATTTTGTAGAAGCAGATTTTCATTTTGAAAGTGATACTATTGGGTCAAGACTAGAAGTTGAAAAATAAAGGAGAATAATATGTCAGTAATAATAAAAAATGTTTATATGGCCCAACCAGCAGCAGCAAATACTACATTATATACTTGTCCTGCTAATACTCAAGCAAGGATTCTTAAATGCACTGTTACTAATGATACTATCACTGCTGCTACTATTAGTTTTAATAAAGTACCGTCTGGTAGTGCAGTAGCAGCTACTAATTTAATATTAAATCTTAAAGCCATTGGAAATAAAGAGACTTATGAATGTCCAGAAGTAGTAGGACAAGTATTAAATGCTGGGTACTTAATTAGTGCAATCGCAAGTATAGTAGATCAATTAACAGTAGCTCTAGATGTGGTGGAAATTGTATGACGAATTTTATATTATATTACGGGCCTACTTATGGTCTGAGAACAAATGAGAATTATTTAAATTTTAGGTGGTTACTTAAAGATACTTTAATGTTAGCTTCAATAACACAACAAGGGAATGCAGCTGTTTGTCATTTTTATTCTGATAAAAGAGGTCTTAAGTATTTGAAACAAGCTGTTTCAGAATGGTGTGAGTATGTATTTAAAACCTGTGATTGGTGTAAAATGATGTTAGGCGTTGTTGAAAAACCAAGTGTTGAAAAACTAATGAAGAGTTGTGGTTTTAGAAAAGTGGCTTATACAAAAAATAAAGCACTTTACATGAAGGAGAAGTAAAATGGGTGGAGATGGAAGTGGAGAGGTTTGGGAACAAGTATTAACACCTGGAAGACAAGTAGAATGGTTTGGCATGGGTGGTGATGGTGGTGATGGTGGTAGTGAAGCTGCTGATGCCGCGGTAGAATCTGCAGATATTTATTCTGATGCCGCTATTGATGCTGCAAAAATTCAAGCAGGGTCTCAAAAAGAAGCTTTAGATTACCTCAAAGAAAGAGAAGAACTTCCCCAGAAACTCAGAGAAGGAGCTTTAATATCACTAGGTAGATTGCAAGGATTTGGTGGAGAATACGGAGATCAAGAAAAAATGATTCAACGTTCAATTGATTCTCCATTATACCAAAGCATTATAGAAGGTAAAGAAGCCGGTGAAGAAGCTATTTTAAGATCAGCATCAGCGACAGGGGGTTTACGATCTGGAGATACAAGTTATAATTTATATGATTATAATACACGATTACAAAATAGTGCTTTGTTAGCATCATATAATGAACAACTTATGGGACTTCAAGGGCTAGCAGGATTGCCTTCTAATTCAAATACAATTGCTAGTTCTATGGAGGGTATTGGTGTGACAAAAGCTGGGGGGACTCTGGAGTCTGGTAGAGCAACATCCCAGGGAATTACTGCTGCTGCTCAAGCAAATATTATGGCTGAACAAGCAGCAACAAATAACTTAATGGGGTTAGCAAGTTTAGGCATTTCAGCAGTTGGTGCATTTTCAGACCGAAGACTTAAATCTAATATAAAGAAAGTTGGAACAGTAAGAGGGTTTAATTTTTACTCATTTGACTGGAATTCTGTTGCAAATATGTTAGGGCTTGAGGGTTCTACATACGGTTGTATGGCTGATGAAGTTTTCCAAGTTGCCCCAAAAGCAGTCACATTAAGAAATAACTTTATGTTTATTAATTACTCAGCAATAGGAGTGTTATAATGATGGAAGGAAATCCTTATTTTGTTAATCCAATGGGAGACTATTCTAAAGGTCTTGCTGGTCTAACAGGAGCTATAAATCAATTTGGCAAAGAAAGAAAAGCAGATCAAGCCAAAAAAGATAAAGAAACCATTTTTGAAGGAGCTGCAGAAGTTTATAAGAAAGGTGATCCTGAAGCTATAGCAGAGTATTCTTTAAAGTATCCTGAAGTTAGAAATAGTCTTATATCAGCTGTCAACTTTAGAGACCAGTCAACCAAAGAAAACTTTATAAATTCATCATTTAAAATTATACAAAATGCAGATAATCCTGAAGAAGTTGCTAATATAGTAAAATCGCGACAAGCTTTCCTCAAAGCCAAAGGGATTCCTCCTGAAGAAACGAGAGCAACAGATTCTTTTTTAAAAGCGTATGAAGCAAACCCAGAAAATGCCATTAAAAAGTTAAAAGGAACAGTTGCTGCCATGGCTCCTGAAAGATATAAAGCTTATAGAGAAACTTTAGGAACTGCTGATACTAAAAAGACTGGTGATGTAAAGAATTTTGAATATTATCAAAACCTTAAAGAAACCCATCCTGATTTAGCAGATAGTTTTGGTATAAAAACAGGATTTAAGAAAGATGATAAAACAGCAGCAGTAAAAAACTTTAATACTTTTATAAACCTTTTAAATACTGATCCAGAAAAAGCTAAATTATTTGGTGACTCCATTGGTATTAATAGAACTACACCTTATACTGATATGGCAAAGTTAAAAACTGATTTAAACAATGGCCTTATAACAGAAGAAGATTACCAATCAAGAAAAGAAGCTTTACTAAACCCAACAATGAAAAACAAAACAGAGTTAACTATGGCAGCTCTTCGCGGTAATGAAGAAGCTAAAAATGTTTTAAAAGCTTTAGCATTAGATGATGTTACAACAGCTGGTAAAAGAAGTCAAGCTTCGACTGAAGGAAAACTCACAGCATTATATGCAGCCATGGATTTAGATGGAGTAGCTCAAGCTGTTTTAGAAGGCAAAGAAACTATAGACAACGTGCGCAATACTTTTGGTGTTCCAATTCAAGAGGTTGTCCGGGAGAAAATTTTAAGTTCAGAACCAGATTTTAATTTTGTACAACCGAGAGCCATCCAAAAATCTCTTTCATCTTCTTTGGCACAGCAACAGAAAAATAGAGGTGCAATGGGTAGTTTTGTTAAGAATATAAATGGCCAACTTAGTAAAGTTGAAGATATAATGCGAAAAGTTATTAATAGAGTTGGTGTAAGAGCCTTAGATTACCCCTGGAGAGAACTACATACAAGGTTTAAAGGTTCAGGTCATGAACGAGTTCTTGAAGCTTATATGAAGGAAATAAGTGTTGAAATATATAAATTATCTCAAGGTTCAACTGCATCAGTTGCACTGCTTCCTGAAAAAGGTAGAATAGAATGGGAAGGAATTCATGATGTTACTTTATCTTACCCAGAACTTAAAAAAGTTCTTGTAGGCACAAATGATATGGCTAATATTCGTTTAAAATCTGTAAATGACGAAATAAAAGAAACTATTGACAGACTTGGGAATATCCGAGAACTTAAAAACGTTTATACAGCTGGGCCAGGAGAAGCAGGAGCTGAATTTGAAGATTCGAATACCATAACAGTTACAAATCCTGATACAGGTGAAGAAGAAGTCTGGGATACAGTAACTGAAAAGAGGATTAAGTAATGCCATTGCCAAAATATGTTCAAGATGCTTTTGACAGTAAAAATCTTTTTGCAGAAACTCCTCCTATGGAGAGTGGTATAGCAGAAACTCCTCCTATGGAGAGTGATATAACAGAAACTCCTCCTATGGAGAGTGATATAACAGAAACTCCTCCTATGGAAAGTGGTATAGCAGAAGATACTGTTCCTTTGGGTAGCCAAAGCCCTTTTCCACGAGGGAGTATTCCCAAAACAGAAAGCAGTCTTCCTGATTATGTTCTTAAGGAAATGGGAAAAAGAGAACAACCTGAAGAATGGGGCACTGACTGGATGAGAGAGAACCCAACTCTTGCAGGTTTATATGGTGCAGGTAAGGGGTTACTTGAACAAGCAGTTGTTCCGACTATTGAAACTATAGGAATGATTGGTGGGAGTGCGGGTTCTCCTATTGTTGGGACAGCTCTTGGTTATGGAATGGCAAGACAACTTAGTGACTATCTTGTAGATTCATATAAGCGTCTTGGTGGAGAAGATATTGAAAATAAAACAGTTGGCGAAGAGATGCTTCAAAGTGCTGCAGATGTTGGTACAGTTTTAGTTATGGGTAAAGCCATGGATATGGGGGTTAAGGCAGCGCCTTATATTGAAGATTACTTATTTAAAGAGTTGCCAAAGAGATTATATGCAAGAGCAATTAAAACTCCAATGTCTAAAAAGTGGATACAAACTCTTCCTAATGAAATAGTTTCAAAACAAACAGCTGCTATTGAAGAAGGACTTAGATCTAGGATTCCACCAAGTAAGTATGGACTTTCAAAGATAAAAAATCTTGAGAAAGAAGTATCGGGGTATATTGATGACATTACTAAAATACTTTCTGAGGACCCTAGTAAAGTTATTAACAGAGAAGATATTCTTAAAGAGGGTTTAAAGAAAGCTTATGCTAAAGCTGCTACTAGTAGTGATCCAAAAGGAGCTAAAGGAATTGTTGATGCTATAGCTGACAGATTTAGAGCACACCCTGGTAGTTTAACTCCAGCAAAAGCAAACCAAATTAAACGTCAATTGTATAAAGAAGTAAAGTATGGGGCTTCAGAACCTGGAGCAATTAAAGCTCAAATGGATATAGTTGGAAAGAAGGGTGTGGCTAGAGAAATAATGCTAAACCTAGAAAAAACATATCCTGCATTGGCAGAACTTAATGCAACTGATGCCGCAAGAATAAGTTTAACCGAAGCTATTGAAAAATCATATGCCAGGGAAGCTCAAAAAAGCATGGTTCCCTTGGGAGCAAAAATATTATTACGTCCCAAAACTTGGCCACTATCTTTATGGGAATCGACTATTGGGCACCCACAGATAAAAACAAGATTAGCTTTTGCTTTACATAAAGCTAATCCTGTTAAGTACCCAGCTAAGCCTTCAAAATATACTCCACCAGTTACTCCAAAAGCTGTTTCATTAACCACAAAACCTCCTGAGTCTCTTATTGGTTTAAAGGGTAAAGCTCTACCCGAAGGAACTTATACATCAAGCCAGTTAAACAGAATGCTTAAGTCAAAAGATGTTATTAAAGTAGATACAGCTTTAGAAAGCATCATTGAAAAAAGAATGGCTGATCATCTAGAAAGACAAAAGCATGTTACAACTGTTAATAAAATGCTGGGAATTCTTAAAAATGAAAAAGGTGCAGTTGGCCGTGACATAGGAAAAAAAAAATTAATTAAACCAGAGGTTAAATTAACTACTAAATCAGTTGTTAAGCCAGTTGTTAAACCAAAAATTAAGTTAGCTAAACTATTAGAAAAAGAAGATTTAGGTTATAAAAACTTTCTTGAAAAAATGATTAAAAATGCTCCAAATAAAATAATTAAAGCAGAATTAGAATCAGTTAGAGAGTTTATCCATCCTAATAGCATAGATAAAGTAACAAAAGCAGCAATAAAACACAGTGGAGGCAAAATAGCAAAGGGTAAAAACCATGCTGAAATATATAAAGCTTTAGAATTAAAAGGCATACCTTTTAAAAATACTGAAGATATAGGTTTTGTAACAAATAAAAATAAATTTATGACTAGAGATCAAGCTGAAATTTTATATAAGTCTTATTCTGCTGATGAATTTTTTAATCCAGCTATTAAAAATATGATAAATGAAAAAGCAGTAGAAACTATTCTCAAAAAAGGTTCAGTTAAACCAGTTGCTAAACCAACTGCTAAACCAAAAGAACCATTTGCTAAACCAGAGGTTAAACCAAAAGAAAAAATACTTTATCATACTTCTCATAAACTTTTAAAAAGTGGTAAACCAGTTAAAGATGCTTATTATGGAAATAAAGATTGGGCAAAAATGCATATAAGAGGTCGTACTGAAGAAACTCATAATTTTGGCGGTTATACTTATAAAGTAAAAGTACCTTCTAGTGCTAAAATTTTAGATTTAAGAAGTGGTTCTAAAGAATCTCGTGAACTTATGGCTAAATTTAATCATCAAGAGTATTCTTCGAATCCAGAATTTGCTAAAGATCTTTTAGCAGGTGATAAAATAGCTTTAGATGTTTTTTATGATGATTGGGCTGAATCAGCAAATAAGATTCTTAAACTTGCTAAATCTAAAGGGTACGATGGAATAAAATTTAATGATGAATATTTTTTATCTAAAGGTTTAGTTAAAGAAATTCATGAAGTTGGACAAAGAACTTTAAAACCAATTGCTAAATCAGTAGCTGAACCAAAAATTAAAATTTCTATTAAAGAGGAGCTTAAAAAATTAAAGGCAGATCTTAAAGAATTCAAAGAATTTGGAGATGATCTTGAATATATTGAAGATCTCAGTAAAGAAATTAAAAAGTTAGAAGCACTTGAAAAGAGGAGTAAGAAATGAATATTCTCAGCAAAATGTTAAGGATTCTTAAGAATGAAGGTGGCTATATTAAAGTTGAATTAGGACCTACTTATTTTCCACAAAGAACAATTGGTAGACCAATCTCAAATGCACAAATTTATGTTGGGGATCCTGATACTGATCCTGAAGTTGTTGGGAATCAAATATCATTATTTGTACAGGAAGAAGATGGAACTATTGTTGAGGTAACACAGCCTATTAGAACCAATGCAGGTGGTACTCCAATATATGATAGTTCTCCTGTTACTTTATTAGTTGCAAGCAACTACTCACTTAAAGTTTTAGATTCTACTGGAGTACAAGTATATTATATTCCAAGTACAGATGTAAGTACTTATAACACTATTCTTAACCATTGTACTCCTAATTATCTTGCAACTGACCAAGGACTTACTGGTGAATCAAACACTGTAAAATTTTGTGTAGATACAATAAACACAAGTGAAGGAACAATTTTTTTGCGTCATAATTCTGGTGGAGCAACTACAACTTATACTTTTTCTACAAACGAAACTATACCTGTTAACATTAATCTTGAAATAGAAAAAGGCGCAAAAATGTCTATTGATGCTGGAGTAACTCTTACTATTGAGGGTTTTTTTGGTCCAGGGTTATATCAAGTAGTTACTGGTGATGGCAATATACAAGTAGGTACAAGAGTAAAAGAAATTCATCCACATTGGTTTGGAGCTGTAGTAGATGGTTCTACAAATGACGCAGCAGCATGGAATAAGGCTTTTGGATCAGTTGATGTATCTGATGCGAATGAAAGTGGAGCAACAATAATTGTTCCAGCAGGCACAAGTGTGGTTAATGACTCTATTGATGTACCCGGGAATGGAAGATGGATAGTAAGAGGCCATGGTGATGTGTCAATAATAGAAGCTAATGGTCCTGATGCATTTACATTAGCTAGTGATGGTAATACTCACAGTGTTTTTGAGCATTTTAGAATGCAAGGAGATAATACAGCTGGAAAAGCAGCATTTAACTGTACTCCTGATGATCCTTTAACTGAAGTATGTACTGGAGTAAAATGGCAGCATTTGAGAATAACAGGTTTTAAAATAGCATTCAATGTCCCAAATACTCAATTATGTTTTTGGGAACATATTTCTATAGCTTTTACTGTTACAGGATGTTCAGTATTTTATATGAATACAAGTGGGGTGTATAGTCAAAGTAATTCTAATAACGTTACTGAATCTCAATTTACTGGTGCAGATGCACAAGTATATGATTTTACTTTTACCGCAGGTCAAAATAGAGCTACAACATGGGTACTTAAAGATACTGAAATTCAATTCTCAGGCACAACTATCCCAATTACTATTCAAGATGTTGGTTATATAGTAGACAATTGTGGGTTTGAGAATAGTACAGCTGATAATCTTATAGACATTGTTTGTACTGATGATTTTGTACCTCACAATATAAGGATTGAAAATAATACTTTTACTTTTACTCCTACAGGAGCTACAGCTCCTGTTAATATCAGACGAACTGGAGCAGTTCAATACCCTGCTATAATAAATATTAATAATAATAGTTGGAATCCTGCTCTTAATATTGTTGATATAGGAGATGCCCTTCAAATTCATATTGAGGGTAATCAAGGTAAGGTTAATAATACAGGTGGAAGAGTTATTACTGAAATAAACAACAGTGATACTTTAGGGACTGTTAGAATGAGTTCTGTTAATACAGCTTCTGACATGCTTCTTGTGGGTACAGAAATAGTTGCTGGTGCTAATACTGGAGGTTATACTAGAGTATTTGAGAAAGCTTTTTATTACCAAACTACTAATGCCAATGCTACAAATTTTATAATACATAATCTAGCTGAAGGCGAAGTTGCCACTGTTTTTGTTACAGCATCTGCTTGGAATACTACAGATGATAATGCTTGGGCTGGCTATATGAAAAGGGCTACAGCTTATAGAGCTGTAGCTGGTGCTGCCACATTACTTGGAACTGATGAAGATATTGGCACAGATAATGAAACTACTGTTGGATGGGATTTGGGTATAGGAGTTAATGGAAATGATATAATAGTTATAATGACAGGAGAAGCAGCTAAAGATATTAACTGGGGCTTTAGCGTAAAATTAGTAGTGGTTAATGATAGTTAAAATAGAATAGGAGAACAATATGCCATTAGGTGTAACAGAAGTCCAAATAACGAACATAGAAAAAAGTATTAGCTCTATTGAAGAAAAGCTGGGCATAATGCAAGAAACCTTAACGAAAGTCGCTGTCCAGAAAGAACGGCTTGACACCGTTGAAAAACGAGTTGATGGGCTATGGAAGAAATGGGATGACGATATTGTACCAGTACTGAAAACTTGTCCAAAAGCTCAGATAAAATGGTTGTGGTTCATTGTCATTCCGCAAGGGCTAACTTTAATAGCAATGTCAATAGCACTGCTAGTGAACAGGTATTAAAGTGGGTAATTTAACAGAAAACTTTGACTCAAGCGAGATGAAATGTGCTTGTGGATGTGGTATTTGTAATGTATCACCACAATTTATTGATAAATTGCAAACCACAAGAATGTTAGCTGGTATTAGATTTATAATAGTGTCCGGATGCAGATGCCCATCACATAACCAAGTTGTTGGAGGCAAGCCAAATTCAGACCATATCACTACAGATAGTATCCCATGCGAAGGTGTTGATATAGCTTGCCGTGAATCAATCCAAAGATTTAGAATAATCAACGCTGCTATACATGCGGGGTTTAAAAGAATAGGCATAGGCAAAACATTTATTCATTTAGGAATGTCAAATGAAAACCCACAAAATGTAATATGGTTATATTAAAGGAATTATGAGCTTATTCACAAGCATAAAAGCACTGTTTGCAACGCCTAAAACAATTGATAAAGCTCTTGATGTAGGCGAGAAAATAACAAATGGTGTTATATCTGGGCTTGATAAACTATGGCATACCGAAGAAGAAAAGTCAGATGCAAGACAAAAAGGAACTGAAACTTTGCTTGAGTTTTGGAAGGTTATCGCAAACGAAAATACAGAGCAAAGCAAAGCTCGCAGAGAACTTGCAAAAATGACATTTAAAGTTTATTTCTTTCTTCTTTTGGCAGGGGTAACTGTTTATAAATTTGACTCAGAATATTCAAAGTTTATATTTGAGGTTGCTGGAACTTTAACAACACTTGTTATGGGTATAGCTGCCATCTATTTTGGACCAAACCAAATATCAAAAGTATGGAAGAAAAAATAGTATTTTTATCTCCTTAAAGCATTTAATAATTTTGATTGTGAAGCATCTTTATCCTTTAAAACTTTAACAACTCTTTCATCGATAGTATCTTTCATAATCAAGTGGTTTATAGTTACACTTGCACTCTTTTGCCCCTGCCTAATCAAACGACCATTTAACTGTTTATAGTGTTCTAAACTCCAAGTTAACCCAAACCACAACATCATATGCCCCCCAGCTTGTAAATTGACACCGTGCCCTAAACTAGCCGGGTGGCATAATAGTAATGGGAGTTCACTGTTATTCCATGCTTTTATAAAACTGTTAGAATCTGCATTACTTGTACCTCCAGCAATACATGGAATTGATTTGTCAATAAACTCACGAATCATCTTCAATTCAAACTTAAACTGTATAGGGCACAGAATTGGCTGGCCAGCAGATGTTTCCAGAAGTTCCTTAAGAGCATTTATCTTGATCTGATGTAAAGGATAAAAACTACCGTCTTTTAAATCAGTATATACCGCCCCTTGAATAAACTGTCGTAGCTTCATAGAAAGTGCTGCAGCATTAAAAGCTGTAGCATCTGCACCAACAAATTCAAGAAAAAAATTCTTCTCAAGCTCTTTATACTTATCTCGTAAAGACACAGGTAATACCAAAGAAATATCATTATAAATAGTTTTTGGCATTTTCAGATAATCATTAGCATCTAACCTATAAGTTATTGGCTTAATCAAATCACGTATTAATTCATATGATCCTTGGCGTAAAGTGGTTTTATACAATGGTGGTCCAGTATAATGAAAAAATGTATTACGAAAATGGTAAAAAGTACTGAATAAACTTTTACCTTTGTCAAGCATATAATATTGTGTCCACAATTCGTAATATCCATTTGGTGAAGGAGTAGCAGATAAACAATATCTATATTTACTCCATAATGGCATCATCTTTTTGAGAAGCTTAAATCTTTTAGTTGTTGGTGATTTAATCATAGATGATTCATCGAGAATAAGAATTCTCTTTTGCCACTTAACACCAGGTTCAAGGACTTGTTTAGAAAACCACTTTAGCCCATCAAAATTTATCAAAAGTATATCTGCCTTCGACCTTCTAAGGACATTTCTTTTATCCGAACCATGTATAATATCATAAGTTAATTTAGGTGTCCACATCTTAATTTCATTTGGCCAAGTATTATAAATGACTCTAAGTGGCGCAAATACAATTGCTTTCAGCTTTAACTGTTGTATTATTTTCAAAGCTACTGCAGTTTTGCCAAGCCCCAAATCCATAGCAAAGAAAACAGCTTTATGCTTTATTCCAAACTTTATTGCTTTCTTTTGGTACTGATGCAACTGAAATTTCATTGATGTACCTCCAATACCAAGTTCGTTTATGGTCTTATAAAGTCCTTAAAGCATCTTTAAAATTCAAGTATAGGACTATATAGACCTCTTATATAAAGTCGTTTATGAACGTCTCAGTATATCAATTTGATTTGTGAGAGTCTTAAGTATCGTTCAAAAACAATATCTGAGACTTTTTAAAACTTTTATTTTGACTCAGCAAGTTCTTTGCCAAAGAAAGAAATAGGGCGATTTTCTAGATACCCCATAACATCATCAATGTGGTAAAGGATACATTTACTTGTTGGCTTGATATGGTTAATGAACTTGTGTTTACCGGTTATATGGTTACTACGAAGATCGCGAACTCTTTTGGTATCGACGTTTAAGAACTCTGCTAACTCACCTTCAGTTATAAACTCTTCTTTAATTTTATCAATCGCTTTTGTCATTATACCCCCTCCTCTTGTTCTATAATTTCAAGAGCCACTTCATAATCTTCTTTTGGTGGCATGCTAACACATTTCATACATGGTGGGTTGCCTAAATGACAAGAACAAGAAGCATATTCAAGATATTCATATGCATTTACTATATCTATTGCTTGAGCTAATGTCATTATTTATCCTCCTTATATTTTTCTGGACATTGTCCCATTTCATATAATCTACAAATCTTTATCCCATTACCAATAAATGGAGTAAAACATTCCCTATTATAGCATTCAGTTTCTCGTACTTGATACTTTTTTCTTTCCTTTAACTTCATTTATCCTCCCTTATTTTTTGTTTACCCATACGAGCGTGCCTAAAATTCATATCGTCAGTAAACTCAGTAACAACTACATGAATAGTTTTACCTATTATTGTTTCTGGTTTATTCCAGAAAGTAAGTCTTTCTTGATCCGAGAACCCTCCTCCTACTTTTTGGCCTGATCTATTAAATTTGGTGGGTATTGGTTCTTTACACATATATTTAACAATAACCCCGCCTAAACACTTTTCATATTTTTTTCCATCTTTGCCCTTATATACATCAATTACTTCGAGGTCTAGGTCTACAACGTTTTTAACTTTTTGCCAATTATAAGTTCTTTTACTTTCATATGGGTAATCTATTGGTCTAAGTATTAACCCTTCATGCCCAGCTTTTCTGACTGATTTAAAAAGATCAAATACTTCATCATGACTATGAACTAATTTATGATGAATTTCTAAAAGATGTTCCCCTAAATAAGATATTTCTTTCATAAGTTCAAGTCTTGTTTCAAAGTCTTCTTTTACAGTTGGTAATTCAATTATATGAGCTACAGCATCTGGAGTTTTATTGTGATCCCTGATTTTACCAGAACCCCATTGAAATTTACCCCCTTTAACAGCTAACTCAACATCAATTTTTACTTCTATACCGCCACTAGTTATCTCATCTACTATATGGTTCAGCCCAAAGTATTCATGACCATTGCGTGAGTAAAACTTTTTAGTAATAGGGTTATATATTCCTCTGACACAATCTATTTTTAGACCAGCATAACACGGAAACCTAATTCTATCAGGGTCATAAGTTTCTGCAAGCATTACATCATGAGTTGGTATTAATCCAGGAAATACCTTATTAATAGTTTTTACACCCATACCCATTCGTAAATCTTTATTAAGAATCATAAGAAATAGTTTATTAGACTTATATGATAATTCACTTGTATGTATATTAATGGCAATTTGAGCTTCATCGCCTGTTACTTTACGAGTAGATAATGCATCCAAAAGAAACCAAGTATCTTTGTCAAATTCTTTAAAACCTGCACTATTCCAACCTTTAGTTGCATAATACATAGTAAAAGGGTCATAAGTAGCTAGTAGGTATGGTTTAACATCTTGCCCTTTTAAAAGGTGCTGTTTACTATTTCCACTTGTATTAGCAATTCTAGTAAATAAGTCAAAAGCTTTATCACTTGACAGCATTTAATTCCTCCCTCCATATATTAATTAAAATGTCAACTTTTTCTTTGGTATCAACAACAAATACTTCATGACCAAGACTTCGTAAGTACTTGATTACTTTAGCCTGTAAGGGTGTTGGTTCTTTCCATGGAGCTTTGCATTCGACATACTTTGTCAAGCCTCGCGGGAGACAACAAATTCTATCAGGAATAGACCGATTTGATGGAGATGAAAACTTATAAGCTTTACCCCCGAGCTTAGCCACTTGTTTAACCAGATATCCCTCTACATCTCTTTCTAACATGTTCCTGATTCCTTTGCTATTATAATACCTGAAGTAACTTGTAGGTAAAGTTTTTCAAGTTTAGACATCCTTTTAACAGCCATAACTTCAACAATACAGTTCGATTGAATAACAATTGGTAAGTCAAAGAAAGTATCTAATGATAAATCAAATAGTTGTGTACCTTGTTGCCCATTTTGTGACATTATACCTTTAATAACACAACCTTTTTTAAGTTTATAAACTTTTGACTTATGGAATTCATCTATGTTATCTTCACGAGTTATATAAATATTTCCATTAGACAACCTAATCTGAAATAATTTACTCATTTACTACCTCCTTTACTTATAGATTGTGAGTTCCTTTCCATGCATCCATTTTCTCTTTAGATCCACGACACAACATTGGAGCTTCTAAATACATAAATTTGGCAATACTAAACATGCAAGCAGTATTAGTTTCATCAGCTAACATAAAACTATCTACAAGTTTGTCACAAATAACCGCTGTTAAAAAACTACCCGGATGCACACCTTCCTCAATATATTTTCTCATGCCTCCTCTAATGTGTTCTGGTAATAAATCATAATTAATCATTGCTACCTCCTTATCCTTTGCGGTATCTTTTTTCAATGAATCCCTCTGCACCAAGAGGAAGACCTGTTGCCCATTGGGGCACATCACACATTATCCTGAAAATATCTTTTAGTGTTTTTTCTTTATTGCAATCCTTAGAAACTTCAAAAATAATCTCATCATAGACTGAACCTATAATTTTGTATCCCTGTTTTTCTAAAGCTTCTTCACCATAAAATAATAAATCTCTTGACATTGCTTGAACTATATTCTCAACGAGTCTTCCAGGAATTATACTTAGCCTCATCCACTTTTTTGTATATGGATTTATTCCAAATGCGGAAGGTTCAGGTCCAAACTTACCTTCTCTAATAAGTGGTTTGTTATAATACATATTTCTTCCTGATGGTAAAGTTAACTGTAGCCACCTAGTTTTATTTCTATCAAGAACCACTTTGTATGAGGCACATGATGCTTCAAATTTAGTTCCTGGGTGTGTTATAGCATTTATTGCAGCATTTTTACACCTATACCACAACTTAACTACTTTATGATACTTAGTTCTGTATGCTTCAACTGCCTTACGTGCCTGTTCATCAGTAACTAGTAAGTCATTAGCTTCTGCATAGCCTATAAATCCTTTCCATCCAAGGCCATACCCGCAGCCAAGAACTAATTGTTTACCAAAGTACCTTTGTTGACTATCTATATCATCATATGGAACCCCATACAAGTCAACCGCCATATCAATATATTGATCAAGATCTTCACGAAATAATTGTAAAGTCTTTTCGTCTTGGGCAAGCCATGCAAGACCACGATTTTCTATTCCTGTATAATCAACTGCACATATCAGTTTTCCTTTGGGAGCTTTAATCATGGCTCTAACCAAAGATTTTGCAACATTTACAGGATTCTTTTCAATAATACTTAAATCAAAAAACCCTTGTATAAGTTCAACAGCTTCAGTTTCAGATTTGGCACCAACCTTTGACCTAGGTAAATTATATAACTGAAAACTCATACCTGCATCTCTGCCAGTATTAGCTCCATAATAACGGATATTGTCAAATATCCTACCTTTATGCTCAAGTTCTATAATTTTTAAATATTTGGCAGTTGAAGACCTACCAAGTTCTTGCCTAAGTTCTAATACAGTTTTAGCTCTATTTAAAAAATCAAGTCTCCTTAAACTTTTTTTCTGAGCTGTATGAGAAGGGTCATCAGCTTTAAGTTTCAAAAAAGGAATTTCTACTTCCATGTTTTTCATTATTTTAGGTATAGTTTCAGCTTGTAAATTTGGAACTGTTATACCATAAGATCTAAGCCATTTAACTATACGTTGGTTTTGAGTAGCTTTAGTTATCAAACCATCTGTTAAATCAGGTAGCAATCGATTTTGTTCTTCTTTATAAACTTCAGTTACTCTATAAATTTGTTTTGCAGATTCAATATCAATAGGCAACCCACGATTATTTTTTAAAACTGTTCGTTCCCAATGCCTTTGTTCTTCATCTGATAATTTAGAAGCAGGTAAAGCATTAAGCATCTCATACATTGTATCAACATCACGTTTACAATATTCGTGTAACTCTATTAAATCTAAATGAGTATAAACAAATGGTGGACAACATATTAATTGGATTAATGCTTTACCTCTTGGATTTTTTTGAATTTTAAGTTTGAGGTCTTCACCTGCATTAGCAAGAGACTGATGATATGTAAATCTTCCACAAATAGCCATAACATCAATCCACTGACTAATAGAGGATTGTGGAAATTTATACTTAACACCAAGCGTATTCCATACAGCTAAGTCAAACTGCGCATTAAAAGCATAAAATTTATGGGAGTTAATAGATTTCATAAACTTAGGAAGTGGGTTACCAGGAATCCAAAGTTGAGTTGGTTCATCATCAATTTTATACCCCATACAGATTATATCTGCTTCTTTGCCATTCAAATAATTCATTCGTCCATGCTTAACTAAAGCAACTTCACTTTTAGTTTCAAAGTCAATTCCTATTAGTGACATTAATCTTCCCTTTTTTATTTAATAATTTTTTTAGTTCATCATGTTTTTGTTTATTACAATTTTTACATCTTCTAGGATAACCAGGAGGATTTTTGAAAATATTTAATTTTTTATTAAAAACCTCAGGCATCCAAACACCACATTCTTGACAACAAATTCCGTTTAAAACATCTTCACTCACTTGCCCCATTATATTTCCTCCTATAAGATAACAACCATACCCCCCGGATGTAGCCCCATACCCCTTGTTATCATTTAAGGTTTATTCTAACTCATCTGAAGTTTCTTCAGTTGATTCTGCAGTAAAATCTGCAAAAGCATCTTCAGCTTTTTGACGACCATCTAGACGTTCACCTTCTTTAACCATCAGAAGGTTATTAAGTCCAACACCTACACCTCTATTACCTGCTTGGTTGTAAGGAAAGAAATTGATATCTGCTCGTCCATAGCAACCACTAAAAAAATCTTCTGGATCAAAAATAGGGGCAGGTGGTCCATCTACTTGAACTTTAACTACACCTGGTTTATTTACAGATGAAGAGTTTAAAAAGAAACACCCTTGATACTCTGCTCCTCTATTTCCGCTATCAAATTCCTCATCACCATCACGAAGAGGAAGACGAAGTCCTTTAATTTGAGCTTTTGTAAATTTATTAGTATCTAAGCCCTTCTGAACAGCCAAGTTAATCACTGCTTGTATGGCTTTAATTCCAGCTTTATCCTCCTTTGGAATAAGAATGGAAGCTGAATACTTAAGATCTCCTGAAGGGTTTGCCTTTGGTTCAAAACAATTTAAATAACTGAATCTTACTAAAGTTGTTATCATGTCTTTTTGTCTCCTTAACTTTTTGTCATTCATTTCTAAGTATGTTGGCAATTTTATCTTTAATATATTGCCTAAGGCCATTTACAGATTTATCAACTTCTTCCAATAGATTGGCACTATCTTCAACCTCTTTTTCTATTGCCACATCTAACCGGATACTTTCGTATGGAGCAGGCTGACAAGTCCGGCCATAAGAAATTTTTACTCTTCTATTAGCCACTAATACCACCCCCTATCCTCCTCTTTATTATTATATCCTTCTGTTATTCTTAAATAATTGTTTTTTTCTACAGCAATAAACATTTCATTAATTTCTCCTGGAGAAATATTTAAAATTTCACAGATTCCTCCTAGAAAGAATATACAATCTATCACTTCTCTGATCACATTACAAATGTTATATTCTTGATCTTCTATTGCTCTCCAAGGTTTCCAAGGAGTACTGTTTACTATTTCTGCTACTTCTTGATTTAATGCTAATGCAAAATCTCGAAAACTTCTCATCTTTTCTTCAGAAGTATATCCATCAAAATTATACCCCAACTTTTTGTGATAAGTTTTAATTCTTTCAAACATCTCAATTACATCCATACTTAATCCAAGCCTTTCCCCATAGCTCTTTTGCTTCTAGGTGTTTATGTTCAGTTAAAAATATAATTCTTTTACAAGGTGTATTCATTATCATTTTGATACAAGCCACACAGGGACTTAAAGTTGTATATATGGTGTGTATCTGTTCTGGAACTCTACATTGTATAAGTGCATTTTGTTCTGCATGAGCTGAAGAACATTTGGCTGGATTATTGGTTTCCAGTTTTATACAATGTCCAAGTTCAATACAGTGTTCATACCCTCGTGGAGCTCCATTATAGCCAGTTGCAATAATTTCATTTCTACTATTTATAATAACACAACCTACTTGCTTATCTAAACAAGTACTTCTTTCTGCAAGAGCTTGAGCTATTTTCAAGTAGCATTCATTTTTTGAGATTCTTGCTTTGATTATCACAAGCCATTCTCCCTTGCTTACAATTGCCAGTCATAAAACAATCAGGACCAACTAAATTAAATAAATTAGGCCACCAACCTTTAGCTATAGTAGACATAGCTTTTGCAAACAAAAGCATCTCAGTAACATTGCGTTCACACATGCGAAGGTTGAGAAAGTTTATTAAAGACCTAGCATTTACTGTCCACATAATATTAACCGCTTTAGCATTGGGAAGAATTTGTCTAGCTTCCTCTTTTGGTATGCCTCTATTAATGAGGCTTTTATAATACATATCCAAATCATCAAGTATTCTTTTAGCATCTAAGTTATCAACCATATTAGGATGAAGTATATTTGGGTATTCATCATATTCTTGATAATGCTGACTTGCTGAAGTAAATGACCCCATACGATGACGGGTTATCTGTGCCAAAAAAGACCTCGATACATTTGATATAATAACTGTTATATAACAATGCTCAAAGATTGAGGTATGATTTGCTTTAAGCAAATATTTAACCAGTCGTTCTTTTTTTTCTGGGCTATTATAAACGGCATAATTTTTCTTTTGAGTCAGATTGCTTGCTGCTACACATGTCCAATCTGGAGTTGGAGTTTTATAAACAATATTAATTTTGCAGTCCTCATAAGACTTAAATCTCTTCTTTGTCATTTTCCCTCCTTTCAAACCAAAATAAAAACATTAAATTACATGCAGCATGAAGTAAATGAGATAGTCCTGATTCTTTATCCATAAGTGAACCAGCCCTCCATTCCATTAAATGCCTCATAACCGCTCCATAATATCTGTCTTGTGGATCTCTTAAAGTTTGCCAGTTATATGGCTTATATTTTTTAGCACCAAACGTCAAAACTTTTCCAATTCCACTGATAAAAGTAGGGTTAATTAAATCTAGCCTATTTTTATCGTTATCTAACTTTTTACTCATAGATTATCCTCCAGTTAAAAAGGCCGTGTATTATACACGGCCTTTTTTGGAATTACTTAAGTGAGGAGCCAGGGATTATTATTTATTTTTTCCTTTCTTATTTTTTTTACCCTTGGTTATTTCATAGGGAACTTCATAAATTGGAACTTCATCAACTGGAGCTTCATCAACTGGAGCTTCATCAACTGGAGCTTCATCAACTGGAGCTTCACCAACTGGAGCTTCACCAACTGGAGCTTCAGCAAGAATTTTTTCGGCTGCACCAAGCTCAAGTTCCGCAATCTTAAATTCCGCATCAGCTTTGATAAATTTTAACTCGTTCAGTTTGTTTGCTTTATCAGCTTCATGACGTTTCTTTGCATTGTCAAATGCGGATGCCGCTCTTGTGGATCTTTTTTCAGCACGTTCAACACGTTGGGCAGGTGTAAGGTTTTTTGTAACTGCAGTTCCTGACTCTGCCTTGTGTGCATCCCACTCCTCCCCGGTAACAATCTTAAATGTGCCATCTTCTTGCTTCATAGGGCAGTTACCCATCATCCTCATATAAGTGAATTGTGATGCAAGACCCTTTTCAGTAGTTCCTGTTAATAAAAGCAACGATTCTTTTGTTGCTCCACCCTTTTCAATTGCAATCTTAATGTCATCTCTCATTGCCATAAATAAAATCCTCCATGTTAAAGGTTCATGTTGCTTAATTGCCATATGCAATTACTTATAAATAATTATATAGTTTTTAATGCCAAAAGTAAATGCGTAATACTAAAAATTATTCAGATATATCTGCAAACACATCAATCGCTTTGGAATCAGTTTGTATTGCTGGACGGCCATCTGATTCAGGAACCATAGAAATCTTACCATCTGGAGTTTCAAAAAGCTGTTTAAATGCATCATTTTTCTTGAGAGTTCTAAGTTCCTTTTCAAGTTGACTGGGTGAACGAAGTTTAGATGTGAACAACTCTTCAATAGACGTATTCTTGGCCAACCAAGTAATAGCAGCATTTTCATCTACCCATTTTCTATTAGCTCTACCTCTAATCAACTTCATCCCTGGAACATCATTTCCCTTTGTTAGTTCTGTCTGTAAGTACAACCTTATACTCTTAATAGCATCTTCTACCAAAGGAGCCAATTTAATCAATTCAACTAAACTCTCCATTGACGAGCATGTAGCAAGCTTTTCTTTGGCATCAAAGAGCTTAACTGCTGTTTCTTCTGCAAATCTCATTCGTGCTTCACAATGGTTCTTAGCTTCACACCACCTACATTGATCTATTCCAGGATTGAACTTATCAATTCCTGAAGATTGGCATTTATTTAATGCAATAGCAAGAACACCATGGACCCAATCATACAATTCATGAATTGAGAGTTCCCATGTATCATAATGATCAATAGCTGGTTGCACAATATGTAGAGTTATTGTTTGGACACCTGTAGGCCAACTAAGAACACCCGCTGCATATGCTAACAACTGAGGATTTTCTTTGGCATAGACTGTAATACCCGCGCCAAATTTCCAATCAATAATATCTGCATGCCGTTTAATAGGGTTTATAATGCTATAATCAAGAGTACCCCAAACATCACGGATACCCCAGGATGATAAATAAACAATTAATTCTGATTTTATTATTAAATTAGAATGCCCAATACTTTTGAAAACTAAATCTAAATACTCTGTAGCATCCTCTATAAGAACTCTATCATCTAACTCTAACCCATCAAGAGCTTTAACATTGTGATTTCCAGGACTAATATAATGTTTTTCTATAACACTATGAAGCATAGTCCCATGAGCTGCATCTACACTAGCTTTTTTCTCTGCTATTGTAGATGTAATCATAAGATTTTCTATTAACTCAACTGACCCCGGACAAGCAATAATCCTGGACAATCTAGACGGGCTATAATTTGAATGTTGTGCCATTACTTTTTACCTCCTTTTTCTTTTAACTTCAGAAATTTCTGTTATTGTATATGGTAATTTTGTAAGTTTAGTATAACCACAATCACACCTTAATAAAAAATCATATTTATTTGTGCTATGAGGAGTAAAAATCAAAAGTGTTCTAAATTTATGTCTATGGAATAACTCTTTTAATTTGTTTTTTATACTCATATTCCCTCCATTTTGAGTAAAAATATTCCAACCAGTTTTCTCATAAAACTGGTTGGAATATTTAATTACTATTAAAATTCTTACAATAATTTATTATATTATATTGTATTCTACTACCATTATTTAATTACCTCCTTTATTTGAAAATTGTCCCTCATACCTCCAAAATAATATTTTATTGAAGCATGATTCACTTCTAATTTTGCAGCAAGTCTTTTTGTCATCAAAAAGAATGCTTTGTTAATGGTTGAAGCATGTCTAAAGAAATTATGAAGTTCACCATAATAATTGAATTTTCCCTCATATAGTGCCATTTATACTCCTATAGCTTATGTTGGTAGTCCAGTAACTGGATCTATAGTAATTCCTCTCCAATCTTTTTTTATAAAGAAACGTCCATTTTGATAATCAAAAATTAATTCATCAGTTGTTTTAGATTGTTTGATATTAGTTGCACCTATTATTTTTAACTTTTTTAATAAATCTTTAAAAATTTTAAGATCTTCAGCCATAATATTATCCTCCTATAGCTTTAAAACACCAAAAGTAACCAAATATTGTGCCAAGAAAAAAGAAAAATAAAAACATAATAATATAATCTAATGGTTCTGTAAATAGTTTCATTTTACTCCTTTATGTTTTTCCAATTTGGTATTCTATTTAAAGGATTAGAAAATAATTCCCAAAAAACAGGTTGTATTACTTTTTTATAGTTATCCCGTGCAAGTTGTCTTACTTTTTCATAGTTATCCCATGCAGGTTGTCTTACTTTTTCATAGTTATCCCATGCAGGTTGTCTTATTTTTTCATGGTTATCCCATGCAAATTGTATTACTTTTTCATAGTTATCCCATGCAGATTGTTTTACTTTTTCATAATTATCCCGTGCAGATTTTTCTACTTTTTCATAGTTATCCCGTGCAGGTTGTGTTACTTTTTCATAGTTATCCCATGCGAGTTGTCTTACTTTTTCATAGTTATCCCATGCAGGTTGTGTTACTTTTTCATAGTTATCCCATGCAAGTTGTATTACTTTTTCATAGTTATCCCATGCAGGTTGTCTTATTTTTTCATGGTTATCCCATGCAAATTGTATTACTTTTTCATAGTTATCCCGTGCAGGTTGTCTTACTTTTTCATATTTATACCATGCAGATTGTTCTAAAAGTTCTGGAATAATTGCTATTTGACTAAATTCACCAAGTATAATCTTTTTTACAATTTCTTGTGGAAAGTTATTTATATCTGAAAAATCAGTACATTCCATTCTTTTTCCTTGTTTACTTGATAACCCAAAATATTCACGAATGGCTCCATGTCCTTTTATTTCTTCATAAAAATTATAATTCAGTTTTCTACAAAGTTCTTTACCATCCGGGGTATTTAATTCATAATTAGAAATATACAAAAGTTTACCTTTATATTCTATCCAACTTATAAATTCACACATTTTTACTCCTTTACAAAATCTTTAAGAATTTTACGAACTTCTTTGGCTTCCTTACCTCTCCAATAAACTATGTTGTTTAAAACATAAAGACATTGTACTTTAAGTGAATATCCTGTCATAGCCAATCCTGTTTCTGCATAATTAATGGCATAGTTTAAAGCTTTAGCCTCTTTGTTTTTCACAATAACTTTTAATGCTTCACGAACTACATCTTCATGAGCTTTTCCCATTAGTTTGTCCTCCGCTTATCCAATTTTGCTTGAAGTTTCTTAGCTTGTTTTTAAGAATTGCCAATGGGTTACTGGCAAACTCTTTCTCCAACCTTCTAAGTTTCTTTTCTAACTCAATGATAAATTTATTCCTTGTTTAACTCAATTTTAGCCAATCTTCCAAGTTCTTCTCTATCTTCAGATGATAATTCTTTAAGCTCTGGTAAACTTACTTTTCTTCCAGAATCTCCTGCCCCTACATTTGAAATTGTTGCCATGTTTCATCCCTCCTGTTTGGTAGTTAATAGTTAACTTATTTACCTTCATATAATTCATTATACTAAGTTTTCAGCTAAAAGTAAACACATAATATCAAAAGAAAAGAAATAATTCTATTTATAATGAAGCTAAATGGTGACATAATTCTTTTGCTGCTATTGTAGCAGCATTACCACAATTTTCACAAAAAACTACAGTTTGTTTTAATCCTTTATCTTTAAAATATATATTATTATGAGTTATTATATCTTTAAAACTAATTGATAATCCATAAAATATATCATGACCTAAAATTAATTCTTTTTGGCAATTGAAACATTTATATTTCATAATATCCACCTTTTTCTTATTTACTTGTATAGAGAAAACAACTTATTACTTTACAGTTATTACCTGTGACATTAACTCCACACTTAGCTGACTGTATTCTAATAGTACAATTTTTAAGTGTTGAATTAGGTCCAACTAATTTAACAGCTGCTATAATAGGCCGTTCTAATAATAGCCCAGTCAACCAACATATAATACAATAACAACAAAAAAGTAAAATCCAAGGAATCATTTTTATCCTCCTTTTATTTAATATTTATTCGGTATATATCGTCTCTTAATTCATCAACATCTTGATTTAATTCATCCAATTTTTCTATTATTTTATTGATAGTTTCAATTATAGTAGGAACATAAGTATTGTTTGTATAAATTGGCATATCAATTTTTTTCATTTTGTCCTCCTTTTATTCAAAGTCTGTATTCTTTGGTGGCATGACATATTTAACCCATTGTCCTTGTGTGATTATCCCATTTTCAATAGAACCTTTGTATCTTCTGAGGGGTTTCATTCTGTTTGTAGTATGTGTATAATTGCCACACAACCGTTTAAGCAAGTGTTTTAATTCTGCAGGTTTAATTTGAAGAGTGGGGTATCTTTGTTTTATGGCACCAAGTATTTCACTCATCTTTGAAAGCTCTTTATTACGTTGAATACTTATATTTTCATACTCAGCAGGTTTACTGTGAAAGTTCATATCAAAATCAAAAACATCTCTAAGTATGATTTCCATATTAGATTGAGCTCTAAATTCTTCATTTACTTTATATTGTAGTTTTATAGTTTCTTTAGATAGTTTCCAGGGATGAATGCCATTAGTCATAGCCTTTTTTCCTTTAGCTATATATTCTTTGTAAAAGTGATGCCAATTAATATTTTCCATTGCAGTTGTATTAATATATCTCACATCTATCATAGCCAATCTTCTATTACTATCTTGTTCAAATGCTAAACTTCTTCTGTTTGTTGTTCCTGCCAAAACAGCATTCTTGAATTCTTTCCTCATAGACTTCTCATAAATGGGGACATAGTCAATTACATCTGAGGTTACATAAGTCTTAAACAGTGAGTCATTCTTTTTATTGTAGAAGATTTCAAATTCATCTGTGACAACAAGAGCAGACGTTACCAAAGAAGTTGCAAAGTCTCGTATGGATTTGGCTCCTCCAAGTGTTTCTGTTGAGTTAGTAACAAATTGTCTCCTTAAATTAGGTGGAAACAGCATCGAGAAAAAGGTAGTTTTTCTACAGTTTTCTGGTCCTGTCATAACAAGCATAAAGCTTCGCTGAGAGTATTTCCTTTCTATATTATAAAGGGGCATCATCATTTCAAAAAAGAAAGTATCAAAATAGTTTTTGGCTAATTCAATGTCTTGTGTTACATTGAACTTTATACACGACATCAGAAAATTTAAATTTGATTTCTTAATATCTGTTTTTTTTTCAATCATATCCTTTGACAACTCTTCCTCAGGAGTATCCAACCACAACTTGAGCATATTTACTGTCTTTACATTATCCATTAAATATGCACTAAACAATGGTGATATAGTTGAGTAGGTCACATTGGCATATCCATTCTTTTGTGCAATCACCCAAAATTTAAATTTAAGTTCCTCAACTGAATAAGGTCCTATCATCCCAAAATAGTCTGATATATTTTCTTTACCAAAGAAAAACTTATTTAGTATGTCTTCGTCTGCTTTGACATAAAAGCTACCATTAAATATATCCTGACACAAATGAATATTAAAGTAGTTCATCATATATTCAAAGTTTTCACATGAATTTATCATGGGCTTTCCAGTAGGATTGCCTTGTTTGTCATAGGCTTCTTGTGGCCATTGAAACTTCAACATTTGAGCAAACTTGAACAATGTGTGGAATGTTATACCTGATTCCTTTTGGGATAGTGAGGACCAATGTTTTATTACATCTTCTTCACTTTCAAAGGATTTATTATCAGTTTGAGACCATTCTACAACGGCAGATACTATTCTGGTCATCTGGTTTGATTTAACTGCATAATCATGACAAGCTGATAGAATCTTTAACCAATAGTCATAATGATTGTAGTCTTGACCCGTGATAGTTTTGTAAACTGTTTTAACCCTAGTTCTTTGGTCCAAAAAGCATGTATTCAGTGCATCAAGAGCTAAATTCAATGGTGGAGTATCAGATTCAACAACCTCAGCTTTCTTAGTTTCTTCGGTTATATACCACTGTTTTAACTTTTCAGGTTTTATAGTTGCAATACCTTCACCTGCTACTTGATTCCCAGTAATGGTAACATATCCAGAGTTTATATACAACTCACCACCAATGCATAAATCTTTAGACAGACTAGCTCTACCAGGAAGACTATCTTTATTTTCACAGTGCATTAATATCCTGACACCACATCCCGATGGTGATATCTCCGCATATGAATTATGTTTTGCCATAAACTCTTGAAACTCTTTTGACAATCGTGACATATCAAAGGCTCTTTTGCCAAGTTTGGCATCTTTGTCATCAACATCAAACGCTACCAAGTCAGTATGTTTATTTATCTTAATCCCAGGATACCCATCTTTAATGGCTTCTTCAAACGTCACACCCCATTGATCTGCATCTACAGAATGGCCTTGCTGAGCACAAGGTGGTTTGGAGAACGTACCATCTTTATTAGGGCGAAAATAGTAAGCCAACCAAATTTTTGATTCTCTGATTTCTTTTGGAATATTTGCAGTTATTTGATTTATGACATCAGTTTTATTCAGTTTTGGCATTTATCAAATCCATTCTATCATATTTTTCAATTCCTGCAAATTCAAATCCTCTCCAAAGATTGCGAAGAGTAGCGTAACCAAAGGAAAAGAAATTAGCTGCTTCCTTTGCAGTATAATGGGCTTTAAATAATTCTAATGCTTTTTGTTTGTCTTCTATAGACATGTAATTTTTTGTTGACATCTGTACCTCCTTGATTGAATTGTTTAATAAAATCATTATAGTTTGTTTTTATAAAAAAGTAAACAAAAAAAGAGCTGGGTTAACAAATAAGTCTGGATTGGTTAGTATTATTTATTTATCATTTATTTATGCACAATTTGAGTTTTATAAATAGCTGGAAGTATTGGCAAGAGTATTGAGGGACATAATGATAAAGAAGTATTTTCTAATAGTCAAGATAAAAACAATGCCAAAGAAGTTGATTTATTTTGTTAAAAAAATAAATAAATCATATTTACTTAAATCATCTAAATAAATATAATCTTCACCACATTCGCATTTATTACATCTATACTCATTTAAAAGATTAAAAGTACTGAATCTACAATTTTCTATATTTACAGCATCAGTACAATTTATACAAGTTATACAAAATTCATTAGGTTCACCAAATTTATCTTGAAAAATTTCTATATCAGTATCTTCATTTGTTACAAAAACAGCTTTACAATTTGGACAAAACATTATAACATCTTCCATAATTTTACCTCCAGTGTTAATTGTTAATTTATCTACTTTCATATAAATATATTATATTAAATTCTTAACCAAAAGTAAATATATAATGCCAAAAGAAAACAAAA
>Ga0209345_10000691_pt1 | contig 43302 bp, 34 predicted proteins | sample Cruoilmetagenom7_FD_187294 | JGI IMG/M metagenome (GOLD analysis project Ga0209345, IMG submission 187294) | Oil polluted marine microbial communities from Coal Oil Point, Santa Barbara, California, USA - Sample 7 (SPAdes) (version 2) | ecosystem: Environmental > Aquatic > Marine > Oil seeps ...
CGCTGGATTCAAAGTGCAACATCGAGACTCCGCCGGGTATGCACGGCGCGCGTCGCGGTCGTCTGTCCGAGTACGGCGTACAGCTTCGTGAAAAACAGAAAGTCCGTCGTATTTATGGCGTTCTTGAAAAGCAATTCCGCAACTACTATAAAGAGGCCGCTCGTCTGAAGGGTGCTACAGGTGAAAACCTGCTGCAGCTTCTGGAAGCTCGCCTTGATAACGTTGTATATCGCATGGGTTTTGGTTCTACCCGTGCTGAGTCCCGTCAGCTCGTCTCTCACAAAGCGATTCTGGTGAATGACAAGGTAGTGAATATTGCTTCCTACAAAGTCAAGCCAGGTGATGTTGTGAGCGTGCGCGAAAAGGCCAGAAACCAACTGCGTGTTAAAGGCGCATTGGATCTGTCTTCTAGCCGTGCACCGGTGAGCTGGGTAGAGGTCGACGCCACTAAGATGTCCGGCGTTTACAAATCAGTACCTGAGCGTACTGAGTTGCCGGCCGACATCAACGAGAACCTCATCGTCGAGCTTTACTCCAAGTAAAGCCCTGTTAGCAACGATAGTAGATAGGGGCGTCTATGCAGCGTTCAGTACAAGAGTTATTGACACCTCGTACCATTGACGTGAAGGAATCTGGTGCTACGCGCGCTAAGGTGACGCTTGAGCCTCTGGAAAGAGGCTTTGGCCACACTTTGGGAAGCGCGTTGCGTCGAATTCTCTTGTCTTCGATGCCGGGCTGCGCCGTGACAGAAGCGCAGATTGACGGTGTCTTGCACGAGTACAGCGCAATCGAGGGTGTCCAGGAAGACGTTATTGAGATTCTTCTTAATCTCAAGGGCGTCGCGGTAAAGATGAACGGTCGGGACGACACTGAGCTTACGCTTAGCAAGAAAGGTCCGGGCGTCGTTACAGCCGGTGATATTAAGCTGGATCATGATGTTGAGATCTCTAACCCGGATCACGTGATTTGTCATCTGAGTGAAAAGGGTGAAGTGAACATGCGCTTGCGTGTGGCACGTGGTCGTGGCTATGAGCCAGCTGACCAGCGTGGTCTCGATGAAGATGAAACCCGTGCAATCGGACGTCTGCAGTTGGACGCAACCTTTAGCCCGGTTCGTCGTGTCGCCTACTCCGTGGAAAGTGCACGGGTTGAGCAGCGCACCGACCTGGACAAGCTGGTTATTGATCTGGAGACCAATGGCACTATCGATCCGGAAGAAGCAATTCGCCGGGCGGCCACGATTCTCCAGCAGCAACTGGCGGTATTTGTTGACTTTGATCATGAGAAAGAACCAGAGCGTGTTGAAGAAGAGGAAGAAATTGATCCTATTCTCCTGCGTCCTGTTGATGATCTCGAGTTAACAGTGCGTTCAGCTAACTGCTTGAAGGCTGAAAATATTTACTACATCGGCGATCTTATCCAGCGCACAGAAGTTGAGCTGTTGAAGACGCCTAACCTTGGTAAGAAGTCGCTCACCGAGATCAAGGACGTTTTGGCGTCCCGTGGTTTGTCTCTGGGTATGCGTCTTGATAACTGGCCGCCGGCTAGCCTTCGTGGCGACGACCGGGTTCTGGGCGGTTGATTGCCGATTAGTTTAAGGTAAGGAATCAGAGCAATGCGTCATCGTAAGAGTGGTCGTAAGTTCAGCAGGACCAGTGCGCATCGCAAGGCCATGTTTCGTAACATGACTGCGTCACTGGTTGGTCATGAGCTGATTAAAACAACGCTGCCGAAAGCCAAAGAGCTTCGTCGGGTAGCTGAGCCTTTGATCACGCTCGCCAAGAAAGATTCGGTTGCGAATCGTCGTCTGGCGTTTTCTCGCCTGCGCGACGACGCAGCGGTTGCCAAGCTGTTTGATGAGCTTGGCCCTCGCTACAACGAGCGCCCGGGTGGTTACCTTCGTATTCTGAAGTGTGGCTTCCGTGCTGGTGACAATGCTCCTATGGCATTTGTTGAACTGGTAGGTCGTCCGTTGGATATCGAAGCAGAAGAAGTGGACGAAGGCGACGAGTAATATCGTTGCATCGTTAAAAAACCGGAGCCGGCAACGCCTCCGGTTTTTTTGTGCCGCTCAGGCGGGCAGCATTTGCTTCAGATAGCGGCCGGTATGTGAAACAGGATTGGCCGCCACTTGTTCTGGCGTTCCTTCGGCAATAATTTTCCCCCCGCCAGAGCCACCCTCTGGCCCCAGGTCTATAACCCAGTCAGCTGTTTTTATAACATCGAGGTTATGCTCGATGACCACGATGGTGTTGCCGTGATCTCTCAGTCGCTGAAGCACATTCAGTAACTGCTGTATATCGTAGAAATGCAGGCCTGTTGTGGGTTCATCAAGGATGTACAGCGTTTTCCCTGTGTCTCTTTTTGAAAGCTCTTTGGCCAGTTTTACACGCTGAGCCTCGCCGCCGGACAGAGTTACTGCACTTTGTCCCAGGCGAATGTATGACAGCCCCACATCAATGAGGGTCTGTAGCTTTCTTGCGAGAAAAGGCACTGCATCGAAAAATTCCCGGCCCTCTTCAACAGTCATGCTCAGGACTTCATTGATATTCTTGCCCTTGTAACGTACTTCCAGGGTTTCCCGGTTGTAGCGTTTGGCTTTACAGACATCGCAGGGTACGTATACGTCCGGAAGAAAGTGCATTTCTACCTTTATCATCCCGTCGCCCTGACAGGCTTCGCAGCGACCACCTTTGACATTGAAAGAGAAGCGCCCTGGCTTGTAACCCCTGGATCGGGCCTCTTGTGTTCCTGCGAACAATTCCCGTATAGGGGTGAAAAGACCGGTGTAGGTTGCCGGGTTTGAGCGGGGCGTCCGGCCTATGGGGCTTTGGTCAATATCAATCACCTTGTCCAGTTGGTCTAACCCGGTCATGGCTTCATAGGGCGAGTGGCTCAGGCTGGTAGCCTTGTTGAGCTTGGCCGCTGCGACGGGGTAGAGAGTGCTGTTAATCAGTGTCGATTTGCCAGAGCCTGAAACGCCAGTCACGCAGGTCATCACGCCGAGGGGGAGGGAGAGGGTGACATTTTGAAGGTTGTTGCCGGTCGCTCCGCTGAGGGTCAGAGTTTGACCTGTGCCCTTGTTTCTGCTTTCGGGGATAGCAATTTCTTTAACGCCGCTGAGATACTGGCCGGTGAGGGAGTCAGGATTTTCCAGAATTTGTGCAGGCGTTCCCTGGGCAATGATCTTCCCGCCATGAACCCCGGCGCCGGGGCCGATATCAATAACATAGTCCGCGGCACGAATAGCGTCTTCATCGTGTTCGACCACTATTACGGTATTGCCGAGATCGCGAAGGTGAGTGAGGGTGCTCAACAGTCGGTCGTTGTCCCGTTGATGAAGGCCAATGGAGGGCTCATCCAGTATGTACATCACGCCGACTAACCCGGCACCGATCTGGCTTGCCAGTCTTATTCTCTGGGCTTCTCCGCCGGAAAGCGTATCTGCGCTGCGTTCCAGTGTCAGGTATTCCAGGCCTACGTTGACCAAAAACTGAAGTCGCTGTCTCACCTCTTTCGTTATTTTTTCCGCGATTTCCCCGCGCCGGCCAGGCAGTGTGAGTTTGTCAAAGTAGGAATAAGCTTCACCGATAGGGAGGTGGGTCAGATCCGGAAGGTTATTTTCTTCGATGAAAACGTGCCGAGCGCTGCGACGCAGGCGGGAGCCGTTGCAATCCTTGCAGGCCTGGGTGCTGAGGTTGCGTGCCAGCTCTTCACGCACGCTTGGGGAATCAGTTTCCCGATAGCGCCGTTCAAGGTTCGGGATAATCCCTTCGAAAGAATGTGATTTCTCCATGATGTGGCCGCGGGAATTCACGTAGCGGAACGGGATTTCCTCAGTTCCGGATCCGAATAGTAGCGTTGTCCGGAAACCCTCCGGAAGCTCATCCCAGGGCGTTTCGAGGTCGATGCCATAGTGTTCGGCAACGCTACCGAGCATCTGAAAATAGTAAACCGCTCTGCGATCCCAGCCCTTGATAGCGCCGGCTGCGAGTGTTGCTTCAGGGTGCTGTACGATTTTATCCGCATCAAAAAACTGTTTAACACCCAGTCCGTCACAGGTAGGGCAGGCACCTGCAGGGTTGTTGAAGGAAAACAGTTTGGGTTCGAGTTCGCTGAGGGCGTAGCCGCATTGCGTACATGCGTACTTTGCGGAAAAGGTTTGCTCTGCGTCTGTACTGTTTTTCTCGCCATCCATCGCAGCGACCAGGGCGATGCCGTCGGCCAGGCCAAGGGCTGTTTCAAAGCTCTCGGCAAGTCGTTGTTCAAGGCCCGGCTTTACCTTGAAGCGATCAACAACCACGTCGATCTGGTGTTTGCGCTTCTTGTCGAGTGGTGGCACGTCGTCGATGTCATAAACTGTGCCATCCACTCGCAGGCGGATAAAGCCCTGGCTTCGCATGGTTTCTACGACCTGGAGATGCTCCCCTTTACGGTCCCGGATAACTGGCGCAAGGATCATCAGCTTGCTGTTTTCCGGCATGGCCAGTACCTGATCAACCATTTGGCTTACGGTCTGTGCTTCCAGTGGCTGGCCATGATCGGGGCACCTGGGCTCCCCGGCCCGGGCAAACAATAACCGAAGGTAGTCGTATATTTCGGTGATGGTGCCTACAGTGGAGCGAGGGTTGTGAGAGGTAGACTTTTGTTCGATGGAAATAGCAGGAGACAGGCCCTCAATGTGATCAACATCGGGTTTTTCCATCATGGAAAGAAATTGCCGCGCATAGGTGGATAGAGATTCCACATAGCGCCTCTGTCCTTCGGCATAAAGTGTGTCAAATGCCAGGGATGATTTGCCTGAGCCGGACAGGCCGGTAATGACGATCAGTTTGTCCCTTGGTATATCCAGGTCGATGTTCTTCAGGTTGTGGGTCCGTGCCCCTTTGATCTGGATATGATCCATAACGCCTCACTTGGAGAAAAAACGGAAATTATACCGTGTTACGCCCGCCACGGCGAAAATGCAGGTAATGTTCTACCTGTCCCCCGCTGGGGAAGCTTCTGCTACAATGCGCCGCCTGTTGAACATATATTCTTGCGCAGGGTCATGCTTTCAACCCCGGAAGAGGAGCCAATCGCCATGAACGCCCTGGAAAAACGCTCCGTAGCTGCGTTGGCATCAGTTTACGCCATACGCATGCTTGGGTTGTTTATGGTCATGCCTGTATTTATGTTGCTTGGCGGCGAACTCGAGAGCGCAACGCCAGCCCTGCTCGGCTTTGCTATTGGTGCATACGGCCTGAGTCAGGCTCTGCTTCAGATACCTTTTGGTCTGCTTTCCGACCGGGTTGGTCGTAAGCGCATGATCTATATCGGCCTGATTCTTTTCGCAGCAGGCAGCATTCTCGCAGGTTCAACAGACTCTATATACGTAGTTATTGCGGGCCGGATTCTTCAGGGCGCTGGAGCGGTTGCAAGTGTGCTTATGGCGCTGCTCAGTGACCTGACGCGAGAGGAAGAGAGAACCAAGGCCATGGCAACGGTTGGCATCTCCATCGGGCTTTCGTTTTCAGTTTCTCTGGTTCTGGGGCCTTTGCTGGGCTCAGTGTGGGGGTTGTCAGGTATTTTCTATGCAACCGCAGTGCTTGCCATAGTGGCACTGTTTATCGTCAGTCGCGTGGTACCTACACCGCACCAGCATAAAACAAGCGCCGACACGCATCCTGTGAAAGCTATGTTGGGGCGAGTTCTGTCTGATAAGCGCCTGTTGCGACTGGATTTTGGTATTTTTGCACTGCACCTGGTGTTGACGTCATTATTTCTGGTATTTCCGTCTATGTTGCAGGATCAGCTTGGCCTTGCCAGCGGTTCGCACTGGTGGTTCTATCTGACTGTGATGATTACCTCATTTTTCGCCATGGTGCCATTCATCATCATCGGCGAGAAGAAACGCAGAATGAAGCCTGTTTTATGTGGTGCTATCGCTTTGCTTACCCTGGCGACGGCAGGGCTTTCAGGAATAGCTGACAGCCTGGCGGTCGCGTGGGTGGTGTTGTTTTTCTTTTTTATGGCGTTCAATCTGCTGGAAGCCAGCCTGCCGTCCCTGATCAGCAAAGAGGCGCCGGCCGCAAGTAAGGGAACCGCCATGGGCGTCTACTCTACTTCACAGTTTATGGGTGCTTTTCTGGGCGGTGCCTTTGGCGGTTTCCTGTTACAGCAGGTTGGAGTTGCCGGTGTTGTCTGGTTTATGGTGACGGTTCTCGGGCTCTGGTTACTGGTTGCTTTAACAATGGCTGCGCCGGGCCACTTCTCGGGTTTCGTGGTACAGTTGCGGGATATGGTCGACGACCAGTACGACGAAGTTGATGGCAGTCTGCGCCGCTTGCCGGGAGTGCAGGATGTAGTCATTGTTGAAAATGCTGCCACCGCTTATCTGAAGGTGGATCGAGAGTACTTTGATGAGGCGTTACTTGCGGACTTTCCTTTTGTCCGACAGGGTAGCAGTTCTTGAAATCCGGAGGCCCGCAGGGAGAGCGGGTGTCGCTGAAAACTGAATCAGGAGCAGAACATGGCACGAGGCGTAAACAAAGTTATTCTTATCGGGAATCTTGGGCAGGATCCGGATACCCGCTATACCCCTAACGGAAATGCAGTGGTGAATCTGACTCTTGCGACGGATGAGAGTTACAAGGATCGCCAGACAGGCCAGATGGTTCCGAAAACTGAATGGCACCGCATTGTCATGTTCGGAAAAATTGCCGAGGTGGCTGGCCAATACCTGCGAAAGGGTTCCAAGGTCTATATCGAGGGTAAGCTACAGACTCGTAAATGGCAGAATAAGGAAGGTCAGGACGTCTATACAACTGAGGTGGTTGTTGATATTAACGGCCAGATGCAGATGCTGGACAGTCGCGGTAGTGAGGGTGGCATGAATCAAGGAGCTCCTGCCGGTCGTCCTCAGCAGCAGGCGGCGCCAGCTGCACCAGCTCAGAATAACCAGCAGCCCCAGCAGTCTGGTGGTTACAATCAGAACCCCGGCCAGCCAGCGCAGGGTGGCAGCATGCCTGAGCCGGTTGATGACTTTGATGATGACATCCCTTTTTAGGGTTCAGCTGAGAGTGATTTTGTTTGTAGGAAACGGCTGCTCAGGTGGCCGTTTTTTATTGGTGGATCAGTTAACACCAGGATGGTTGAAGCAGGTCTGCGGGATAGTATGAAAGGCTCGTTTATCTGAGGTTTTATATCCGGAGTTCGGATTGAATTTCGGACCATAGCCTCCGGTAGGCAATCGCTGGCTGGGATTTTGGGCTGAGTAATTCCAGGGGTAGCCCTTCCTCCCCCATCCGTTCTACTGCACTGGAATAGGGAATCATAGCCCTTGAAGGTCTATCAAACAGTTCGGAGTTCTGCTCTATGAGTTCCCGGTGGAGTTTTTTGCGTCGATCTACCAGCGTGAAAAAAGGTCGGAGCTTTTTCTCTCCCAGTTTTTTGTTGCAGACAAGCTCGTGAAACTGCCTCCAGCTGTTTAACGACAGCCAGGTGGGAACCAGTGGCACGTAGACCAGGTCGGCGACTTTCAGGACTTGTTCGGTCAATCGGGACTGGCCTGGAGGGCAGTCCAGTACAACAAGGCTGGTGTCCTCAGACAGGGGGGATAGCATTTCTTTTAACGGCAGGCTGCGCTCGTCTTCTTCAAGCCGTATGTCCAGGTTCCGGAAGCTCTTGTGGGCAGGTATGAAATCCAGGTTAGGGTAGATATCCTCTTCTATAAAATCTGCGATTGGCACACGACCTTCCAGCAGTGTTGAGATTTTCTTGCCTTCGCCTGGCTTGCCCCCGGACAGATAAAAGCTGGCAGAGCCCTGCGAGTCCATATCCCACAGTAGTGTTGAGTACCCACTGAGGCTTGCCAGATAGGCAATATTTACTGCAGAGGCGGTTTTTCCAACGCCTCCTTTCGGGCTGTAAAACGCGATGGTTCTCATGTCCTGAGAGCGCCTCCTGGTTGGCAGTTATAGCTTGTACTTCGCTTCACTCCTCTTCAATGCTGTCCATGCCCAGCTCATTGATTTTCCGGGTGAGAGTGTTTCGCCCCCAGCCTAGCAGAATCGATGCATCCCGGCGACGCCCTCCCGTGTGCTTCAGGGCAGTTTCTATCATGATCTTTTCAAACTCCGGCACGGCGGATTCCAGAATTGACTGTTCACCCCTTTTCAGCGCCTGATCGGCCCAAGTCCTGAGGCCCTCCTGCCAGGTAACTCCGGAAGTGCCGGGTTCGCTCTGATGCCGCAACTCGGGAGGCAGGTCATCAATGTGAATTTCTCTGCCGCTGGCCATGACAGTGAGCCAGCGGCAAGTGTTTTCAAGCTGGCGTACGTTGCCAGGCCAGGGCAGGGTTGTGAGATAGTTTTCTGCTTCAGGCCGGAGGATCTTGGGTTCTACAGAAAGCTCTCTGGCAGCCCGCTGCAAGAAGTGCTGCATCAATCGCGGAATGTCTTCGCTGCGTTCCGCCAGTTTCGGCAAATGCACGCGGATAACGTTCAGGCGATGGAACAAATCTTCCCTGAATGAGCCAGACTGGACGAGCTTTTCGAGATTCTGGTGCGTGGCGGCGATGATTCGGACATCTACCTTGATGGGGGTTGTGCCGCCAACGCGGTAGAACTCGCCATCTGCCAGGACCCGGAGCAGCCGGGTCTGGGTATCACCCGGCATGTCACCGATTTCATCCAGAAACAGTGTGCCTCCGTTAGCTTGTTCAAACCGGCCTTGGCGCACCGCGGTTGCGCCGGTAAATGCGCCTTTTTCATGGCCGAAGAGCTCAGACTCTATAAGGTCTCGTGGAATGGCTGCCATGTTGAGCGCTATAAATGGATGCCGTGCCCGGGGACTGTGGTTGTGCAGCGCCTGTGCGACCAACTCTTTGCCTGTTCCGCTTTCACCATTTATCAGTACGGTGATGTTGGAGTGGGAAAGCCGGCCGATAGCACGGAAAACTTCCTGCATGGCTGGAGCTTCACCAATAATTTCGGCGCTTTGCTGGATCGTCTCGGCCTGGGGCTGAGAAACTGCGCGTTTTTCGTGGCTGTGAGCAACAGCACGTTTTGCCAGAGCGACGGCGTCGTCAACATCGAAGGGTTTTGGCAGATACTCAAAAGCACCGGTCTGATAGCTGGTGACTGCGCTTTCCAGGTCCGAGTGGGCGGTCATGATGATGACCGGGACGTCCGGATATGCTGCGACAATTTGTGACAACAGAGTGATGCCATCCACTCCAGGCATGCGAATATCACTGATGATGGCATCAGGCTGCTCGCACTCCAGCCGTCTCATAATGTTTTCGCCATTCTCAAAGACAGTGGGCTGCATGCCTGCCTGGCTCAGGGCGCGCTCAAGCACCCAGCGTATGCTGCGGTCGTCGTCGACGATCCAGACGTTTGCGGTTTGTTCGCTCATGGGGTGCCCTCCAGGGGCAGGAAGATGATGAAGTCTGTCTGGCCGGGTTCACTTTCACACTCAACCAGGCCGTGGTGCTGGCTGATGATGCTTTGAGTGATGGAAAGTCCAAGCCCGGTGCCGTTAGCCCGGCCGCTGATCATTGGGTAAAAAATATTCTGGCGGAGGTCAGGTGCGATCCCCGGGCCATTGTCGATTATGTCTATCCGGCACACGAGTCTGTGGCGTCTGGGGCCGATAGTGACTTGCCGCAAGGCTCGTGTCCGAAACGTAATTGTGGGGGTTTTGTTGCCGCCGGGGTGTAAGGTCTCGCTTTCAAAGGCTGCCTCCATAGCATTGCGAGCTATGTTGAGGAAGGCCTGGATCAACTGTTCTTTATCACCAGAAAATTCCGGCAGGCTGGGATCATAGTCTCTCAGGAACAATAACCTGCCTTTGCTCTCCGCCTCCAAAAGCGTGCGTACACGCTCAAGAATTTCATGAATGTTTGTCGGCGCGGGTCTCAGGGCTTTGTTTGGGCCAAGCATGCGGTCGACAAGGCTGCGTAAGCGGTCGGCTTCTTCAATGATGACTTTGGTGTATTCTCGCTGGCCTTCACTGTTCAGTTCCCTGTCCAGTAATTGAGCTGCGCCACGAATGCCCCCAAGCGGGTTCTTGATTTCATGGGCCATGCCGCGGACAAGTGTCCGCGTGGTTTCCTGTTGTGAGAGGAGGTCCTCTTCGCGACTTATTCGCAACAGGCGCTCCTGAGGCTGCACCTCCATCAGCAGTGCTGCGGGGTTATGGTCAAGGAGTGATACAGAATAATCCACCACTCTTCTGGAGCCGCTGGCAAGCACAAATTCTGTTTCTCGGCGGGTATAAGGCTGCCCGGTTTCCGCTGCTGTGCGAAGGATGCTGATAGTACTCTCGGCGTCGAAAAGGATATTGCAGAGCGGTAGGCCTGCGCTGCGGGTCATGCTCGTTTCAAACAGGCTCTCCGCCGCCGGGTTCAGATAGCGGATGGTCAGATTGTTCTCCAGCACAAGAACTGCGGTCGCGAGATTGTCCAGCATGTTCTTGTATCTGTCTGTATTGGCTGATGGATGTGCCATGCGTGCTTCCTGTTGGTTTTAAGCCGGAAGAGCGGGATGGTGTTTTGCCATGCGCTCCCTGCATCTTACTCAACCGCTATAACAGGAGTCAGCAAAAACCGAACCAGTTTGGAGTGTTGGGAGGGTGCTGGTGCAAGAAAGGGTAAAGTAGCCCCGAAATACGTCGTTTCAGGGAGAATTGCGGGAAAGGAGTCAGGTAGCGTGAACGTGCTGCTCTGTTGCTGCCCATATCGCTGCGCACATTTTGTGCGTGCGCACCGATATAGTGCAGGCTGCGCTGTCAGTTCTGAGTTGAGGGGCGGTGAACAGTGAAGCGAATTGAGCTTCCTGATTTAATCTGGACGCCGTTTCTGTCCACAATATGGATGCCGGCCTCATGGGTTCCGCGAAAGACATTGTTAACGGTGATTGAGCCGGATGTGCTCTGTCCAACCGGTTGGCCGTCCAGAGTTACTTCGTATTTGTGATTTCGTTTCAGGTCGGGAGTACTGTGCATTTTAAACTGTACATCGCCGTTACCACTATGAAATGCCTGTTCATCTTCCGGGTAAATAAATGAGACGCTCTCGTAAATCGAGCCTTCCCGCTTTACTTCTTCCCGGAGTTTGTCGGTTTCGCGGACATTCTGTGGTTTGGGTAAGGTAATCGTTGTGACAGGTTTAACCTCTACTGTTTCTGCGCCTTTTGATGGCTCATCAGAGAAGGTTACATTGCCCTGAGCATCCACGTTGCGGTAAACCTCAGCGGTGACAGGCCCTGCGATCAGGAGCATCAGTCCTACGGTGATTCCAAGCCTTGGATTCATAAGTACAACCTGCAGTAATGTTTGTATTGATTATCAATGGCCGGGCAGGCGTTTTCAATGTGCGAGAGGGGAGATGATGGTTACATATCGTTAAGGGCGGCGGCATTGTGTCGAACGTCACAAAATGGCCAGATAAAAAAGCCCCGCTCACCTGGAGCGGGGCTTTGGGTGCTGCTATTCAGTGCAGCCCGGTATCAGCAAGAATAGTACAGTTCAAACTCAACCGGATGGGTGGTCATGTTGATGCGTTCAACTTCGCCACGCTTCAGGTCGATATAACCCTGAATCATGTCTTCAGTAAATACGCCGCCACGGGTCAGGAACTCGTGGTCTTCTTTCAGGCAGTCCAGTGCTTCCTGCAGGGTTTCAGCAACCTTCGGAATGCTGAGGGCTTCTTCCTTGGGCAGGTCGTACAGATCCTTATCCATGGCATCGCCAGGGTGGATCTTGTTCTGGATGCCGTCAAGACCGGCCATCATCAGAGCAGAAAATGCCAGGTACGGGTTAGCTGCCGGATCCGGGAAGCGTACTTCTACGCGACGGGCCTTGGGGCTGGTCACGTAAGGAATACGGATCGATGCTGAACGGTTGCGGGCAGAGTACGCCAGCATAACCGGAGCTTCGTAACCGGGAACCAGACGCTTATAGCTGTTGGTAGCCGGGTTGGTGAACGCGTTGATGGCTTTGGCGTGCTTGATAATACCGCCAACATAGAACAGCGCCATTTCGCTCAGGCCAGCATAGCTGTCGCCAGCGAACAGGTTTTTGCCGTCTTTGTTCAGGCTCATGTGTACGTGCATGCCAGAGCCGTTATCTCCAACTACGGGCTTGGGCATGAAAGTAGCTGTCTTGCCGTAGGCGTGTGCAACATTGTGCACGCAGTACTTCAGGATCTGAACCTCGTCGGCTTTATTGGTCAGAGTGTTGGGGCCAACACCAATTTCACACTGGCCTGCAGTGCCCACTTCGTGGTGGTGTACTTCTATAACCAGTCCCATGGACTCCATGGCTGCGCACATTGCGCCCCGCAGGTCGTGCAGGCTGTCTACTGGTGGTACCGGGAAGTAACCGCCTTTTACACCAGGGCGATGGCCCGTGTTGTTGCGGTCGAAATCATCGCCGGAAACCCAGGCTGCTTCTTCGGAGTAGAGCTCGTACATGGAGCCCTGCATGTCGGTTTTCCACTTGGCAGAATCGAAAACGAAGAACTCGGGCTCAGGGCCAAACAGGGCGCCGTCAGCGATACCTGTTGATTTCAGGTACTCTTCAGCCCGACGGGCAACAGAGCGTGGATCCCGCTCGTAGCCTTGCATGGTAGATGGTTCAACAATGTCACAGGTGATGTTGATGGTGCTTTCTTCTGTGAACGGATCAAGAACGGAGCTGGTGTCATCCGGCATCAGAATCATGTCGGATTCGTTGATGCCTTTCCAGCCGGAGATGGAAGAGCCATCAAACATCTTGCCTTCTGCGAAGAAGTCTTCATCGATGTCGGATGCGGGGATGGTGACGTGCTGTTCTTTACCCCGGCTGTCGGTGAAGCGCATATCAACCCATTTGACTTCGTGTTCTTTAATCAAATCAACTGTCTTGGACATTGTGGATGCTCCATAAAGTAATCCCGCGTTGCGGGTGTATTCGTGATCATATCCCGGATTGCTCTGGGGGGCTGGATTCCGGTCTCTTGTTCGGGCCCATGCAGCTTAGCAAAAGCCGCTGATGCTTACCTTCACATTTCGGTTTTACAAGTGCCCGAAAACCTGGTGGTGGAATTAAAGCAAGGTGCTTGCCAGTTTTACGGGTTGCTCCGTAGCAGCGGCTTTATATAGTGCAGATGAGGCATCTCGAGCCGGCTTGTGTGGGTGGGACCCTCTGAACAAAGGATCATGACGGCGAGGTTGCGCTCCATAATGGTGCGTTCACGCAAGAGCGATCACTGAACCGCTCTAATTTGGTGCGTTGCGTTTGCCGGGCAGAATTGATTAAGAAATAGGCGTTTTTCTTCATATAAACGTTGCGGAGTTTTCGATATACTGCGCGCCGCTTCATTTTCTCCGCATCTGTCCGGATCATCGATCTGGTTGGCATATGTGAGGCACCGAGGGCCGTGAGGCTTCGAGTGGATGAGTTCATTTTACAGATTTGAGATGGCATGTGCGGGCTTTAGCCTGCGAACGACCCTCTCAGGTCATTTAGTGCATGCCGCAGGATTAATTTTGTGATTGAAAAACTTCGAAATATCGCCATTATCGCCCACGTTGACCATGGTAAAACTACCCTCGTAGACAAGTTGTTGCGTTTGTCCGGCACACTGGATCGTAAAGAGCTCGAGAACGAGCGGGTTATGGACTCCAACGACCAGGAAAAAGAACGTGGTATTACCATCCTGGCCAAAAACACCGCGCTGAAATGGAATGGCTACGATATCAACATCGTAGACACCCCGGGCCACGCGGATTTTGGTGGTGAAGTGGAGCGGGTAATGAGCATGGTGGATTGCGTGCTGCTGGTGGTTGATTCCATCGACGGCCCGATGCCACAGACCCGCTTCGTGACACAAAAAGCCTTTGCGGCCGGTCTGCGCCCGATTGTTGTAGTTAACAAGATTGACCGTCCTGGTGCCCGGCCGGACTGGGTTGTAGATCAGGTCTTCGATCTGTTTGACAGCCTTGGTGCAACCGATGAGCAGCTGGATTTCCCTATTGTTTATGCCAGTGCGCTGAATGGTATTGCTGGTCTGGATCATGAAGATCTCAGTGACAATATGGATGCTGTATTCCAGGCAATCGTCGACCACGTTCCAGCTCCGGCGGTGGATCCGGAAGGCCCCTTCCAGATGCAGGTGTCCCAGCTTGATTACAGCAGCTTTCTCGGTGTAATTGGTATTGGTCGTATTGCTCGCGGCAAGATCACAACCAACTCGCCAGTGGTTGCCATTGGTGCTGATGGCAAGAAACGCCAGGGCCGGATTCTGAAGATCATGGGCCACTCTGGTCTGCAGCGTGTGGAAGTTGATGAAGCTCAGGCTGGTGACATTGTCTGTGTAAGCGGCCTTGATCAGCTGTTCATTTCCGACACCCTGTGCGACATGAATAACGTTGAGGCTCTGCCGCCATTGACGGTAGACGAGCCTACCGTCTCCATGACATTCCAGGTTAACGACTCACCTTTCTGTGGTAAGGAAGGCAAGTTTGTAACCAGCCGGAATATTAAAGATCGTCTGGAGAAAGAACTCCTGCACAACGTAGCCTTGCGCGTTGAAGAAGGCGATTCTGCGGACAAGTTCAAAGTTTCTGGTCGTGGCGAGCTGCATCTGTCAGTTCTGATTGAGAACATGCGTCGCGAAAACTTTGAACTCGCAGTAGGCCGTCCTGAAGTGGTTATCAAGGAAGTGGACGGCGAGAAGCAGGAGCCTTACGAGAACGTCATTGTAGACATTGAAGAGCAGCACCAGGGCCCTTTGATGGAGCAGATGGGGCTGCGTAAAGGCGATCTGACCAACATGGTTCCGGATGGCAAGGGCCGTATGCGCCTTGAATACACCATTCCGGCACGTGGTCTGATTGGCTTCCGTAATACCTTTCTGACCATGACGTCCGGCACAGGTATTCTTACCTCAACGTTCAGTCATTACGGTCCAATCAAGGTTGGTGATGTGACCAATCGTCAGAATGGCGTTCTGGTTTCTATGGCTAAGGGTACGGCTTTGACCTACTCCCTGGAGACGCTCCAGAGTCGGGGTAAGTTGTTCCTTGATCCTGGCCAGGAAGTGTATGAAGGTCAGCTCTGTGGTATTCACAGCCGTGATAATGACCTGGTGATTAACCCCACAAAAGGCAAGAAGCTCGATAACATGCGTGCTTCGGGCAAGGATGAGGTTATTTCCCTGGTGCCTCCGATCAAGTTTACTCTGGAGCAGGCGCTTGAGTTTATTGACGACGACGAGCTGGTTGAAGTAACGCCCAAGTCCATTCGTCTGCGCAAGAAGCACCTGACAGAGAATGAGCGTAAGCGCGCAAGCAAGAAGTAATGTTTGTGTGTTGAACAGGGCCGGCGCTGGTAACAGCTCCGGCCTTTTTTGTGCTTTTTGCAAAGCCCGCCCACCACGCGGCCAACTCCGCTACAATACTGTTGAAATCTATCTGATCGGTGGAGTGGCGAATGCTCAATTTGTACCCGGATATTAAACCCTATGCCAGGCATAAGCTGGCGGTCGATCTGCCCCATGAACTTTATATTGAAGAGAGCGGAAACCCTGACGGTATCCCTGTCCTTTTCGTTCATGGTGGCCCCGGGGGCGGGTGCGAGGATTACCATCGGCGTTTTTTCGATGCTGAACGCTTCCGGATTATCCTGATGGATCAGCGTGGGGCGGGCCGTTCTACTCCTCTCGCCGAGCTGGAAGGAAACAGTACGGACAAGCTGGTTCAGGATATGGAGACCATACGCACGTTTCTGGGCATTGAGCGTTGGCTGCTGTTTGGCGGAAGCTGGGGCTCGACTCTCTGCCTTGTATACGCTCAGGCCCACGCGGAGCGAGTGTTGGGGCTTGTTCTTCGGGGGATTTTCTTGTGTCGTCCCAAAGACATTTCCTGGTTCTATCAGGACGGCGCAAGTCGGGTGTTTCCGGATTACTGGCAGGAGTTTGAGGCGCAGATACCCGAAAGCGAACGTGGAGATATGGTGAGCGCATACTATCGCCGGTTGACCAGTGACAACGAGCTGGAGCAGATTCAGGCGGCAAAGGCCTGGTCAGTCTGGGAAGGTCGCTGTGCAACCCTGCACCCTAATCCACGCGTTGTTGAACACTTTGGTCACCCCCATGTTGCAATCGCGCTGGCGCGTATCGAGTGCCACTACTTCATGAACTCTGCTTTTCTGGAAGATAACCAGATCGTGCGGGACGCATACAAGCTCAAGGATATTCCGGGGGTTATTGTGCATGGTCGTTACGATATGGTCTGTCCGCTGGACAATGCTCTCGCTCTCAGTAAGGCCTGGCCCGAAGCAGATTTGCGAATTATCCGAGATGCAGGGCACTCCGCCTCAGAACCGGCCATTGTGGATGCTCTTATCCGGGGCGTTGATGAAGTGATGGCGAAAACGGTGGAGCGTGCGGGCTGACGCCATGTGGCACAACAAAGGTTGCGGGGACCTTTGGGCATGGATACAATCTTACGCGGTTTTAATTTTCATTTGTTCAGAGCGATCAGCATAGCGGATGAAAGGACTTGTCCAGCGGGTATCGGAAGCGAGTGTCGAGGTCGGGGGCCGTGAAATTTCCCGGATAGGTGCTGGCATTCTGTTGTTGCTAGGCGTGGAGCAGGGGGACGGGGATAGAGAGGCGAAGGATCTGTGCCGAAAAGTTCTCACTTATCGTATTTTTCCCGATGACACAGGCCGTATGAACCGAAGTGTGCTCGACACTGATGGTGCCCTCTTGGTTGTTCCCCAGTTTACTCTCGCTGCAGATACCTCTTCTGGTACGCGTCCGGGTTTTTCCCGGGCTGCTGGCCCGGATTTTGCTGCAGATCTCTATGCTGCGTTCCTCCAGTTTGCCCGTGCTGACATGAGTGCTGACCGGGTGGCGGAGGGTCGCTTTGGCGCCGATATGAAAGTGAGCCTGATTAATGATGGGCCGGTGACCTTTATGCTTTCAACGCGTGACAGGCACGGGAGATAGCTGGCGAAAACCAAGGCTTTTTTTGCTCCTGGATCATGCTCGATGCGCGCAGAGGAATAAGGGGTTGCGCTTCTGGTTCCAAATGAGCTAATGGTTCGGCATTAAAAATTTGCAAACGAAGCGATGTTGTATTAAAAAAGACTCATTATTTGGTGCTTTAAGAGAGTGCCGTAAGTCCATGAACTATAAAGATCTGGCAAAGCTCAGACCTCAACAATAAGAAAAGTTGCTGTTATGTCACAAACCTGACATACGGCAATCGTAGAATCGGAGCCATCCAGTCGTGCTGGGGCGCCTTACAGAAATCGGGATTAACCCGTTGCTAAAAACTGAATTAACTCGCAAAAGGACATACAACATGAAGAAAACACTCATTGCATCAGCTATCGCTGCAGCCTCAATTTCTGGCACCGCGCTGGCTCAGGAAAGCAACCTGCCGACTGTGTACGGTAATATCCAGTACGTAGTAACGCACACTAACGTTGACGGTGCTGGTTCTGCTATTGAGCACGCTGACAACGGTTCTACTCTGGGCATCAAGCATGACCACGAAATTGCTCCGGGCGTTACTGGTTTCTTCAAGCTGGAGCTCGAAGGCATCAACGCTGACGACAAGTCCAGCAGCAACGGTATCGACTCTCTGGACGAAGCCTACATTGGTGTGAAAGGCGACAGCTTTGGTCAGATCTGGGTTGGCTCTGACGACTCCGTTTACGAGAGCGCGATCGTTAAGATCGGCAACTTCCACGAAGTTGGCTCTGACATCTTCGCCAACTATGAAACTGGCGAAGGCGACCTGATTCAGTATATGTCTCCGTCTTTCGGTGGCCTGACTGTGGGCGCTGCCGTTCAGATTAATGGCGACAACGACACTAAAGGCGGCGCAGACAAGTCTTATCCTTACCAGCTGGTGGCTACCTATGCAGTAGATGCTCTGGAATTGTCAGCTGCTATGGACTCTAACGACGGTGGTGCTGGTCCAAACAATGAAAACAGCTATGGTCTGACTGCAACCTATAGCATGGGCGACTTCAGCCTGATTGGTGAATACCAGACTCGCAAAGACGTCACTGACATCATGGGCGTGATGGGTGTTTACACCATGGGTGCGAACCAGTTCGCATTGTCTTACCAGGTGCAAGATGTTGATGCAACTGACGACAAGAATGACACCATCATTCTGCAGGCTCTGCACAACGTATCAGACAACATGTACGTGTATTTCGAAGGTTACCTGTCTAACGCCGATGGTGCGACCTACTATGCGGATCCAGACGGCACTGCCGCTGCTGGCGATGAGCAGACTATCGCTGCCGTTGGTGCTGTATACTACTTCTGATCAGCTAACCAGCTAGTCAGTCAGTATTGAAAACCGGTGACCTCAGGGTCACCGGTTTTTGTTTTTTGGGTTTGCGGAATTAAAGGTGCAAGAGGTATGGCTGAAGAGCTGGAAATCAAGCTGAGCATTGAGGCGGGCCGCATCAAAACGGTGCTTAATTGGCTGCTGGCCCAGCCTGAAGCTGCAAAAGGGAGCAGAAAGCTCCTGGTGAACTGCTATTACGATACGCCAGAGGCGGAGCTGAATCGTCAGCACGCAGCTCTTCGTGTGCGTCAGGCTGGAAGCCATTTTATCCAGACATTAAAAACCCGGGGAGACTTTGTCGGCGGTGCCCATCGCCGTCAGGAATGGGAGTGGCCCGTTGCTGAAGCTTCGTTATCTCTGGGCCTGCTTGCAGACACGCCGCTTGGGGATAATATTAACCTGGCTCGTCTGGCCCCCGTGTTTGAAACCAATTTTACCCGGCAGATTGTCATGCTGGATGATGGCAAGGCCGTGATCGAATGTGCGCTGGATAGCGGTGTCATTAAGAGTGCTGGCCATCAAAAGCCGCTTAATGAAGTAGAGTTCGAGCTTAAATCCGGTGATCCTTCCCGTCTTCTGGTCTGGGCTGAAAGGCTTGCCCGGCATTGTCCGGTTTTCCTGAACCTGATCAGCAAAGCCGAGCAGGGATACTATCTTGCGGGGATTCGGGCGGCAGAGCTGTCTGTTACAGATAGTGCGGCTTCTTCCAATGTCAGCCACGATGATCTTGATTGTTTCTTGCAGCAGCTCAGCAAAGCATGGCTGACAGGGAGTGTTGTATCCTTTGACGGTGTGGATGTTCAGGCGCTTCATGCCGAAGCTGAAGTCTGTGGTTTGGGGCAGTCTTTTTCCCGTGTTGTCGGGCGTCTGGTCGGTGGCGAACCTTTAAGTGACTTGCTGAATACTCCTGAATTAGGCCAGTGTCAGCTTGGCATGCTGCTGAGCCGTCAGGCGGTCGGGTAAAGCCTGCCCGGGTTTTATAAACAACTGCAACAGCTTGAGGTTTGCCGGAAAAAGGTAATCACCGGATGAGTGCTCAGTTAGCCGCGGGAGGAGAGATGTCGGATGTCGTCGTGGTGTCCTGCATATTTCTCCATTTCTCCATAAAAGTACGATAGCGCTGCAGTGCCTCTTTAACCACTTCAAGGTCCGGTGTGTCACTTGATCTGACCAGTACGATAAGCCCCTTGCCTTGAATTTCACCGGTCACAGGTGGCTGGCAGATGACTTCATCATTTTCATCGATGTACGCCAGCGCAGTACCTATGCCGTGGCGAATCAAAGCACTCACAATGTCTGCCCAGTTGAGGTCGTCCAGCTTCAGGTCGTACCTGTGCGGGTGGTCCTGCTCATAATTGAACATGTCTTCCAGCACTTTTTCTGACCCCGGCGCAACCACGGCGCGTACCATGATTTCAGGATAGGTGCGAACGGGGCGTATAACGGCTCGAACCCCGAGCGCTTTGAAACGGCTTCGGTTGGTGTCTGTTACACACTCTACTGTTGTTTTCGGGCCGAGGTTGAGCTCGCCCAGACGGTGGGCTATATCGAATGTGAGACTATCTGAATGAGGGTCTGATTCATCGGCTGCCAGCACCACAATATATTTTGCGCTTCCGGCGTGCACGGCTTTCAGAGCCTCGGGATCAAATCCCGATCCATGGAAATGAACGATACCAAGATCAGATAATTCGGCCGGCAGACCGTTCGGAAATTCGCGGGTAAGTAGCATGATGGGGATGGTTTCATAGCCTTCAACCGAACGGATCTGCGTTGCGAAGCGCATGAAATAGGTCACGCCGCCGTGTTTCGGGGTGTTAATGATAACAATGTGGTTATTCATTTTATAAATCCAGCGTCCGGTGAGAATGCGTTCCCGGCGGTAGAACCGGTACTCGATAAAATCGCTGACGATCAGTGTCAGCATGGTGATTGCGCCCACGAACATCAGCAGGATGGTGCTGATCCGCCCGACGTAGGTAACAGGAGCGAAGTCACCGTAGCCTACCGTGGCGATCGTGGTCATCGTCATCCACAGTGACTCAAACAGAGTCAGGTCTTCAACGGACCAGATAATCAATATTTGGGTGCCCAGCAGCCCCATCAAGATCATGAACAGGCGCTTTACCCGCTTCCGAATGAGCCCGCCTCTGGGTACCTGGCTCTGCCCATGTTCGGCGTTAAGGGGAAAGCGGTTTTTCAGCATCCGGTGTTAGCCTGTTCAGTCTGAGGTAAGTTCGTTATACAGTAACGGAAATATAACAGAGAAACAGGGGTTTGCATTATGTCTGAGCCGTGGAGTTGCCTTCCGTCGCATCTCGCAGCCGATGTCGCTGCCAGTTGGTCGTCGGTATTTCCGGCTGGTCTGCCTGACTGGCTGCAAGGAGATGCCCGCATATCGGCTGAAGTAATCGCTCAGGCAATGGCCCGGAGCCTGTTTCTGCGCCAGACACTTGAGAGGCACCAGGAGCAGGTGCGAATACTATTGGAATCGCGGGCGCTGAGTGATCCAACCACTCCGGATTTTCTTCAGGCGCGGCTCAATGAATATCTTGGAGATGTAACAGACGAACCCTCTTTGCATGCTGCATTACGCCGTTTCCGCAGGGAAACACAGTTCCGCATAATCTGGCGGGACCTGATGCGCTGGGCTGATCTATCGGAAACCATGGAGGCAACAAGTGCGTTTGCCGATGTGTGCATTCAAGGGGCTCTTGACTGGCTGCACAGTGCGGCGTGTGAACAGTACGGCACTCCCTGGGGAGTGGACCCGGTATCAGGCTCAGACGTGCCCCAGTCTCTGATCGTGATTGGAATGGGGAAGCTGGGTGGACGAGAGCTGAATGTATCTTCGGATATTGACCTGATTTTCGCTTTCCCGGGAAATGGCGAAACCCGGGGTGGAAAGCGCTCTCTCGACAATCAGCAGTTTTTTATCCGTCTGGGCCAGCGTCTGATTCAGGCTCTCGACCAGATTACCGCTGACGGCTTTGTGTTTCGTGTTGATATGCGTCTCCGGCCCTATGGCCAGAGTGGTGCTCTTGCGCTGAGCTTTGCAGCACTGGAAACCTACTACCAGGATCAGGGGCGGGACTGGGAGCGCTACGCAATGGTGAAGGCGAGGGTGGTGGCCGGTGATCCTGCAGCCGGCCGGGTTCTCATGGCAAGCCTCAGGCCATTTGTTTATCGCAGGTACATCGATTTCAGTGCATTTGAATCTCTGCGTAGTATGAAAGCGATGATAAGCCGTGAAGTCCGGAGAAAAGGTCTGGAAGACAACATCAAACTTGGTAGTGGTGGTATCCGTGAAATCGAGTTTGTGGTTCAGGCATTTCAGCTTATCCGTGGTGGTCGTGACAGGGAGTTGCAGCAGCGGGAACTGCTGGTAATTCTGACTGAGCTCGAGGCACTTGAGCTTCTGCCCACGCAGGTGATTAAAGAACTTCGTGACGCCTACGTGTTTCTCCGTAATCTGGAGCATGCCCTGCAGGGTATGGAGGACAAACAGACCCAGCTGTTGCCTGAAGATGAGCTTTCAAGAATGCGGGTTGCGCTGATCATGGGTTTTGAAGACTGGCAGGGTTGTCAGCAAGAACTGGCGCATCATCGTGAAAAAGTTGCTGCACACTTCGCCAATATTATCGCCACGGAAGAGGATGAAGAGGGCGCGCAGTCGCCTCTTGATGAAGGCTGGTTTGAACTCTGGCTCGCTGAAGCTGATGAGATCTCCGATGCGCAGTGGCTGAAGCAGTACGGATACGAAGACCCGGCTGGCAGCCTGGCCCTGCTTGGTAGCTTGCGAGACAGCCGCACGGTCCAAACGATGCAGACGCAAGGGCGTACGCGGCTGAATCAGTTCATGCCAGTGTTGCTGGCGGCACTGGCCGAGGTTACGAATCCATCAGAAACCCTGTCCCGCGTGTTACAGCTGGTTGAAGCTATTTTACGCCGAACTGCGTACATGGTTCTGCTCCTTGAGAATCCGGGTGCTCGTACCCAGCTGGTCAGGCTCTGCAGCGAGAGCCCCTGGATAGCGCGGCAACTGGCGGAGACTCCGCTTCTGCTGGATGAATTGCTTAATGCTGAAAGCCTGTATACCCCGCCAGCAAAAAAAGAGCTGCAGGACGATCTGCGCCAGCAAATGCTTCGGATTTCCTACGATGATCTGGAAAATCAGATGGAATCTCTGAGGCATTTCAAAAAGGCTCACTCGCTCCGCGTCGCCGCATCTGAGCTGAAGGGCACTTTGCCATTGATGAAGGTAAGTGATTACCTGACATGGATTGCTGAGGTTGTTCTCGATCACGTTGTTGATGTGGCCTTTGCCAATCTGGTTGCACGTCATGGCCTCCCGGGCGGGATTGACGGTGCATCGAATGAAACGAATTTTGCAGTCATTGGTTACGGGAAACTGGGTGGGATTGAGCTGGGCTACACGTCCGATCTGGACCTGGTGTTTGTTCATGATGCGGACCCGGAGCTGGCAACTGATGGCGACAAGTCCATTGACAACGCAGTGTTCTATACGCGCCTGGGGCAGCGGATTGTTCATATACTCAACGCCCAGACGCCTTCGGGGCAGCTGTATGATGTTGATATGCGGCTGCGGCCGTCGGGCAATTCGGGGCTGCTGGTAAGCTCTCTGCAGGCCTTTGAAAAATATCAGCGTAACGATGCCTGGACATGGGAGCACCAGGCGCTTGCCCGGGCCCGGGGTGTCGCAGGGTGTCGCAAAACACTCGCGGCTTTCGAGGCAATCCGGCACGATATTCTTTGCCAGCATCGTGATAAAAACACGCTGCGACAGGAGGTGCTGGATATGCGTGAAAAGATGCGGTCGACCCTGGGTACCCCGGAAAGCCAGCGCAAGGAAGTTTTTCACATAAAGCACGATGCTGGCGGAATAGTGGATATCGAGTTTATGGTGCAATATCTCGTGCTTGCATGGTGTGAGAAATATCCGGAATTGACCCGCTGGTCTGACAATATCCGGCAGCTCGAAGAGTTGGGCAGGGCTGGCGTATTGTCGATGGAAGATGCAGAAAGGCTGCGAGAAGCCTACATTGCCCTGCGTTCAAGCATTCACCGGCGAGCGCTTCAGAACCTTAACAGCCAGGTGGCGGGTGATGCATTTATGGACGAACGACGGTTTATCCGGTCAGTCTGGCAGAAAATCATGGTGGGGTAGTGCCTTGGGTGTCGTTCTACCAAAAATTCCTGCTAGAATATCTGATCCCCGAAAACTGCTTTTTTAGGAGCAACGAAGAATGTCGATGGCTGATCGCGATGGCGTTATTTGGCTGGATGGTGAAATGGTTCCCTGGCGCGAAGCCAAAACCCACGTCCTGACCCACACTCTGCACTACGGCTTAGGCTGTTTTGAAGGGGTGCGAGCCTACAATACTGCGAATGGCGCGGCTATTTTTCGCCTGAAGGACCATACGGATCGACTGTTCCGGTCTGCCCATATTCTGAACATGAAAATACCCTTCAGCAAAGATGAGCTCAACGAAGCTCAGTGTGCAGCTGTGCGGGAGAATAACCTCGATGAAGCTTATCTGCGTCCGATGGTCTTTCTGGGTTCAGAAGGCATGGGGCTGCGTGCAGATAATCTGAAGGTGCATGTGATGGTTGCTGCCTGGAGCTGGCCTTCGTACATGTCGCCAGAAGCCAAGGAAATCGGTATCAAAGTGCGCACCTCATCTTATACGCGCCACCACGTCAACATCACCATGTGTAAGGCCAAGGCTAACGGTAACTATATCAACTCCATGCTGGCGTTGAATGAAGCCATTGCCAGTGGTTGTGAAGAAGCGCTCTTGTTGGACAACGAAGGTTATGTGGCAGAAGGTTCCGGTGAGAATATCTTCATCATGCGCAACGGTGTCCTGCATACGCCCGAGCTGACATCCTGTCTTGAAGGCATTACCCGTCAGACGATCCTGGATTTTGCTGGCGACCTTGGTATTCCCGTGAAAGAACGGCGTATCACCCGTGATGAAGTATATATTGCTGACGAGGCCTTCTTTACGGGCACAGCAGCCGAAGTGTTGCCAATTCGTGAGCTGGACGGCCGTGTTATTGGCGCTGGCAAGCGCGGACCGGTTACTGAAAAGCTGCAGGCAATGTATTTTGATGCTGTTAAAGGAAAGCTCCCACAGCACAGCGACTGGCTGACGTCGGTCAAAAGCTGAGAGTAAATTTTTTTTGTAGCCGTCCTCTGCTGTCAGGTAGTCGGGCGGCTTCTTTGTTTTTAAATTCATCAAATTGACAGGTGCAGAAAATGGCTGATGTCATTAAAGTTCCGGTTTCGTTCGGCGAAGTTCTCGATAAGATCACTATTCTGGAAATCAAATCCGAACGTATCAAGGATGAAGCCAAGCTGCATAATGTCCGGCTTGAGCTGGATGAACTTAGTGCGACCTGGAACGAGGCAGTAAAGGATCAGAACGCCATTGCCGATCTGCGTAAACAGCTGAAAGCGGTTAACGAAGAGCTTTGGGTTATTGAGGATGATATCCGGGATGAAGAGGCTGCGCAGAATTTTGGGCCCAGATTCATTGAGCTGGCTCGTGCGGTATATGTTACGAATGATAAGCGGGCAGCGCTGAAGAAAGACATTAATCTTGCGCTCGGGTCGAGGTTTGTAGAAGAGAAGTCCTACCAGGACTATACCGCCCGTAGTTGAATGGCGGGGGGAGTATTTAATCCTCTGCTCCCCCTCCATTTTGTGCCGGTCACTTTCTATAGCTGCCGATGCTTTGGGTGAATGGTCCCAACAAAGTCGCGCAGACAATTCGATTGCGCCGCGAGCTTTGCCAGACAATCCCTGTCTGGAACAGGCCCTGCAGAATTATGCTCAATACACGGGCAGCTGTTGCGCAACACGCTGAGCCTTATGGTTTGGCCGGGTATAACGAAAACCCTTTGCTTGCATACCACTTCCGCCAGTATTGCCTCCTTTTTAGTTTTTTCAGCCGAGAGACAGAGCAGTACGCTGACCAATAATCTTTTGCTGTAGGCTGTGCCCGTGGTGAACGCGTTAACTGGTCGGCATAGCGGTCATACTCGCCTGCAAGCGGGTGGAACCGGACTTTTCGCCATGGTTTGTCCCAGCCAATATAGTGAATGATTTTGGGGTCGATAAGGGCGTCGTTGACATCCTGCTCCGCAAAGGCCCATATCTGTTCATCTGGGCGATAAAGACCAGTCTGATGATTCCAGGTCAGCGCTAGGTGTTTCCATGACTTGTGCAGTACGCCGTTCAGTGCGCATTGGTCGTTGGTGCTGATACGGTGAGGGTTATCCCGCTTGAAAGCGAAGACCTTTTCGGGAATCTTGTCCCGGCGCCATAAATCGAGGTTTATCAGCAGCATTCCAGAGTTGAAGTATTCATTCTGGGGAATTCCAAGTTTCTGATAAGTATGGCCCGACAAGTTTTCTACTGCGCCAATATGGTAGCCGTCTATATCAATAGACCACAGATCAATAATGTTGCCCCTCACGATCATGTCACAGTCCAGGTAAATGACTTTTTTAACCTGGCTGTCAAAAATCTCCGGGATTGAAATGCGGTAGTAGGCAGATGAAGTAATGTGTTTGATTGTAGGAAGTTTGTCGTATTTGGTTCTATCGATGCGCACAAAGTCGATATTTTCGCCGCCAGCCCTCGATACTTCCTCCTGCATCCAGCTCTGTGTTTCAGGATGGATGCCTCCGTCGATACAAAACAGTCGAAGCCGGCGCGGAGTCGGACAGTTTTTCAGGATGGATGTGAACAGAACTGCCAGGTGGGGGGCATAGTTCTCGTCTGCGCTTGCCACAATACCGACATGATCCGTGGCGATTGTTCTGATTTCTGAGTTACTCATAATACTTGGTTAACCCGATAGCGTTCTGAAAGTTGATTCTTGCGCCGCCAATATTTCCAGTTCTGGCGAAATGCGGTGAAAAACGTCCACCGGGCCTGCAAGGTATCGTCAGGGGGGCGCTGATCAGCCCAGGGTGTCTTACCGATAAACAATCGATAATAATCCTTAAACGGATGAAAACAGACAATTTTCCAGGGTTTCTTTTTGCCCGTAAAATGAACAATGCCTGGAGTTAAAATGGCTGTTTCCAGCTCTTCTACGGAGTAGCTGCAACCATCCGCATACTTGGTCGCCACCTTGTAAATATCAGACTGCATGTTCCAGCGCACTGGCAGCCTCGTCCAGCGGCCTTGTAGCACAGCGTTCAGACTGCACTGGTCGTGAAACTGAAGTTTGCCTGCGTGCTCACGGGCATACTCTGTTACTTCGCGATGGATTTTCCCTGCCCGCCATTGTTCAAGGTCCATCACTAATATGCCTGCATTGAAGTAGTCACTTCTTTCAACACCGATACCAATACACGCCTTGGGTGACAGGTTTTCTACCGCTGCGACAGGCTGGCCTTCCATATTGGTCAGCCAAAGGTCGGACAGGTCATTCAGTACCAGAGTATCTGAGTCGATATAGATGATTTTTTTTATATGACTCGGGATATATTCCGGAAGGTTAATGCGCTGGTAAGTTGCAATTCCGTATCTGCTTGCCGGAATCCCTTCATACAGCGAGTCATCTGGCTGATAAATCACGAGGGTGCCGCCGTGATCTTCGATGCATTGCTGCATAGCGTCAACGGTGTGTGAACTGATCCCGCAATTGATGAGGTGGAAATCAATGCTGCCCCGGCAAGAATGGAGTGCTGAAAGCATCATCACCGTCGCATAGGTTGCGTAGTTTTCGTCACAGCATGCTGCCACCTGAGGTGTGTCAGCCATGTGGTTGTCCTCGCAGATAGAGTGAATAGATAGATCTACAGATGATCGTGATCGGGTAGCGGCCGCAAGCATACAGACATACGATTTAAATGTATTGATTACCCTGAGTCAATTGTGATAGCCCGCCAGGGCGCTCGCTTCCTCGTCATTCGGTTGAAGATAAAACGAGTATATGAAACCACCTAATACGGCATTGATATAATGCCCTGTGGTGTAGAGAATGTATGACTCGAACAGGTTTACAAGGGTCCAGAATCCGAAAAAACTGAGAGCAAAAATGAAAACATCATCGGGCATACGGCCTCTTCGATGGGCGATAAATGTCGCTATGCCCATCCAGATTATCATGGACAGCAGAATTGAGGTCCCTATCAATCCGTTCGCGACAAGGCTTTCAACCAACGAATTGTGCATATGGCCAAAGTTGTTCTTGAACCCGTCTGAGAAAAAGCTGGACTGGTCAATCAGGTCTTTGACGCTGCCCGGTCCCCAACCTGCTAGCGGGCGTTCTTTCAGCCATTCCAGAGCGACCCTCCAGGATAGTAGCCGAATGCCATGGCTGGTCTGTGGGTCGGGGTTGGAGCCCTGGAGGGTGATGTACTGATCCAGGGACAAGGTCTGATTGCTATAGGATGCTTTAATCCGTTCTGGCGCGCTCAGGCCGGCAAGTACGGTGCCAAACAAGAGGAGTAGCACCAGAATAAAAACGGGTTTGCTGTTCCGCTTGCCATGGGGCGAGTCTTTTTTCTTCCATATGAGGCATGCAGTGGTTACGACGCCAATAGTGCCGCCTGTGAGGATGCCGAGCCAGGCTGCGCGAGTCTGGGTGCTGATAAACACGAAAGCCGCTATGGCAAAGGTGATAACGGCAAGAGCTATTGTCACTGTACGATACCAGCGAGGGGCGCCGGTTTTAACGAGCCGGGAGGTGAAACACGCCGTGGCTATCAAAACCGTTCCCAGAAACATAGCGGTGTGCTGGGCATTATGAATGCCAAAATCCGCCCGCTGTCCTTCCCAGGCATGAACCCAGTAACCAGCCCCGACGGTTGTCAGTAAGTAGGTGGCAAGCCCTAGCATACTCAATAGCAGAAGGTGCCAGCGATAGGGGCGCGCAATCACACCCATACCAAGAGCGACCAGAAACACCATTGCTGGCTTCAGAAAATATCGTGTTTCACGAACTCCCGGATCAATGCCCGGCGGTAGGGTATAGGAATACCATAGTCTTGCAAGAACGAGGAATCCCAGCATCACTGTGCATGAGAGGAACAGAGGGTCATGGATAATGCGGGATCTTAAACCTGTTTTTCTGCCCGAAATGAAAGCCAGCCAGATAAAGGTCAGAATCATTACGCTCTCTGCGCCCCTGTATGCTGCCAGGACAGGAAGATAGCAGAATATATAGGTCGCAAGGGCTGCAACGAACAGAATTTCGGCGCGGCTCTTCAGGGACAACCAGGACCTGAATGTTGATATTGGCAGGCCGCAGGTCATTGGGTGGTTCCGCAGCTCCGCCGGGCTATCCACTCGTCAAGCTTCGCACAGACTTCCTCCACCGAGATCAGCTCCATGGCGCCTTCAAATTCAGCTTTTGCTCCCCAGCGGGCCGACTCAGTGTTCTTTCCGGTATACATCTCCAGTGCGTCATCGTAGTGATCGACGCACCATGGTAGTGAGTTGTATGGGCCGGAACGATTCGGGTTGCTCGCAGCATAAAGGCCAATGACGTCGGTGCCCACTGCGCTGGCGATGTGGGCGGGCCCGGTATCCGGGGCAACCACAAGGTCAGCGGCGGCCATTAAAGCCGTCAGCTGTTTGAGTGTGTCCTTACCACAGATATTAATGGCAGGTTCCCGCATCTGACTGGCAATGGAATTGCAAAAATCTATTTCGAAAGTCGCAGGGCTGCCAACCAGGATGACGTTCATTCCATGTTGCCTGACTGCATGGTCGGCCAGAAGCGCGTAACGATCTGGTGACCAGTTGCGAAGTATATGGCTGGCACAGGGGCTGATAATCAGGTTCCGGCGATCCTGTCTCAGATAAGCTGATGCGAAGCTCCGGTCGGAGTCAGAAACAGGTATCAACCATTTTGCCGGCGCGGGTTTGAGGCCAAGTGGTGTCAGAAAGCTCGCAAGGCAATCCCGGACATGCTGCCTGGCGGCGGCAGGAATCCGGCGGTTGACAAATAATCCATGCAGATCCTTGCTCCGTGCTTTGTCATAGCCTACCCGGATTTTTGCGCGGATACAGGCAGAAACAAGGTTTGCTCTCAGAGCAACCTGCATGTGTAGCAGAGCATCAAATCTGCGCCCCCTCATGTTTTTCCAGAGTTCAGCGTAGCCGCGCCAGCCATTTTTTTTGTCGAATACTATAAATTCGACACCGGGAAGGTCACCGATCAGCCGTGACTCGATTTTACCGATAATCCAGGTGATATGGATGCCCGGACATTGCTCTTGCAGACTGAGAACAACGGGCACGACATGAGTGACATCGCCTATCGCAGACAGGCGAAGAATGCAGACTGATTTCATTAAACCGAAGTCCTGTTGGGTTTCATTAAGCCGTTATTGCCTTCCATGGAGCATTGCTTGCGATCACTGATAAACTTTGGAGTATTCTAACTGACTCAGCGAAAATCGTCTCAGATCGTTCGGAGCGGTTGAACGCAATTTCATTAATTTAACGAGAGTTATGATGGCCGACGGTGTGTGTATTTCGCGAGAGCATGACTTTGTCTCTATAGCCTGCGAGGACTATGGGGCCATTGTTACTCCGGCATGGTTTGATCCGGATGCCTGGGGTGTGGCCGCGAAGCCTGTCACCAGCGGTGGTCGCGGAGGGGCGTGGTTTGTTGAGACGGCGGATATGTCGGCGGTCTTGCGAAAGTATTTGCGTGGAGGGCTTGTTGCACGAATCTCCAGGTCCAATTACCTCTATCTTGGTGAAAAACGAGTTCGTTCGTTTGCTGAATTCCGGCTCCTGCTGAAACTGCACGATGAGGGTTTCCCCGTTCCCCGGCCCATTGCAGCAAGCTACAGGAAGACGGCTTCTACCTGTTATCAGGGGGCAATCCTCGTTGAGAGGTTGAGGGATTCTGCACCGCTGGCCGACTGTGTCGGTGATCTTTCCTTAAATCGGTGGCGGTCCCTTGGTGGGATTCTTCGCCGCTTCCATGATGCCGGCGTATGCCATGCCGACCTGAACTGCTTCAATATTCTGGTTCGGGACGGCGGCTTTTATCTGATCGATTTTGACAAGGGGGAAATCAAGGAAAAATCAAACCGGACCGCGCCCTGGAAAGCTGCAAATCTGGCAAGGCTTCGTCGCTCACTGGGACGCCTGAGCTGGGCCCGGGAGAATGCCGGAGGTCTGGAAGACCGCTGGGCCAGGCTGGAAGAGGGTTACCAGGGCAAGGCCGGGTGAGCTGCGATGTTGTTCCGGTGACAGTAATCCCGCCACTCTCTGAATTCTGTCCATTGGTTTATAAAAACAAAGTCCAGATCCGCGTTTCTGGCAGCCTCATGATCGTAACGGCTATCACCAAGAAAGAGTGCTGGCTGGAGAATGTTTTCGCTGGATATTTCCCGGGCAAGGATCTGATCTTTGCTATCCGGGCTGCCAAATATTCCTCCTTCAAAAAGGGGGGAGAGTTGTCGCTTCCCGAAAACCGTCCTGAGTTCTTCCTGGTCACTTCCTGAGACAATCAGCCACCGGCAATCTGGCATTGAGGCTTTTAGCTGGGCCAGACCGGGAACAACCGCGCAAGATAACAATCCGTCGAATACCAGCTTTGCATACTCTGCCAGGAGTTCTTCGCGCGAGGGACCTCTGGCTCCCTCGGGAACCAGATGGCTGAGGAAATAGTCAAACTTGCGATACCGGGATATGCCGCCGTTGTTGCGGTGATAATCCACAAGTGCGCAAGCCAGGTCCTGGCCATAGGGAAGGGCAGCCTTGAAGAATGCGTCAGTCTTGAGACGGTTGGAATCCAGAACCACTCCGTCACAGTCAAAAATCAGGGTCCGGTATTCCGATTTCCCACGAATCATGAAAACCGCTTCCTAAGTGCTGCCTCAACGCCAGGTACATCTTCCGGAACGTCGACAGCCAGACTGCCCGGGCGAGTTTCTATCATCTTTATTGGCACTCCGAGCTCGAGGAAACGCAGGATTTCTATGTCCTCGGACTTCTCGAGCAGGCTTTTTCGCCCAAAACGTCTGAATGCTGCCAGCTGAGGTTTACTGAAACCGTAAATACACACCTGTTTTTTGTAGGCTTGTGGTGCATTTTCCGGATCTTTAAACCCGGGCAGGGCCAGTCTGGACATGTAAATGAGCTGATTGTCTTCGGTGGTAATGACCTTCGGGATATTAACGCTGTGAACATCTTCCTGCCCGGATACCCAGCTAAACCCGTTTATAACCGAATCCATGTCGGCCAGCTTGGCGTCCCGGACTCTCAGAATATCTTCTGGCATGACCAATGGCTCATCTCCCTGGACATTGATAAATATGTCCGCATCGATCTGCTCCGCAGCTTCTGCAAGCCGGTCGGTACCTGTCAGAGCTTCCGGACTGGTCATCACAATCTGAAAGCCGGCTGCTTTCGCGACCTCAGCAATACGGTCGTCATCTGTGGCCACGTAGACGTTTTCAGGGCCGACAGCACGGGCTGAGAGTTCCGCAACCCAGATAATCATTGGCTTGTCGATCAGGTTGACGAGTGGTTTGCCTGGGTATCTGGACGACGCATAGCGGGCGGGAATCAGTACGACGCTTCTCATGGATGCCTCAGAGTGAATAGATGGACTGGATGGGGAGTCGGTAGCGCGTCGGCGTGACGGCCAGTAGTGGTGTTGCTCCCCCATTGTTTCCGTCTTATAAAAATGGCGAGCCGCATCAAGAGTGTCGAGGCTGAATTTTTTACCTCCTTCGACTCGCAGCCGGTCAATAACTGCAAGCAGGTCTTCTTCTGTATATCGTGAGTCTGTCAGCATGGACTGGATGTATGTCGGGTGGATCCCGTACTTTCCCGCCAGATAGTAATAGGGGTTCGTGCCCCAGCCATAATGCTCTTTCATCGGCTGGAAGTGTCTGCGAATCAGGGCCAGAAGAGGTATCAGGTTCGGCTGTTCTGGCAGTTCGTCTGCTATGGCAATGAGAAGTTCTTCCATTTTTGCATTGCCCGGGCCCCGCCCCATTCCGGTCACGGTTGCGTCAATCCAGGTTGCGCCTGCCTCTGCTGCAGCAAGGGAGTTTTGCAGCGCAAGCCCCTGGTTGTCGTGAGTATGAATGCCTATGGCTCCCTGCCATCCGTCTCTGACTGACTCGACCAGGTTCCGGGTCTCATCCGGGCTCATGCTTCCCAGGCTGTCGGCAACGTAGAGAACGTCGATGGGGAAATCATTGGCCTGCTGTACCAGTTGTATGATTTCGTTGTGTGTTTTATCAGCAACTTGCATGAGATTGAACCCGACCCTGTATCCATGCTCCTGAAGCCATCGCGAAGCAGGCAGGACTTTTTCAAATTCATGTGCGTGACAGGCGATTCTGACCAGGCCAACTGGTGAGTCGTCGGCTCCGCAAGGAAACAGGGTCGACAGATTTTCCAGAGACAGATCCGGCGATACCAGCTCACAGGCATTTACCATGACGCAGACCTTCATGCCTGGCGGGATGTTCAGTGAGTAAAGGAATTCATCAGTGCTATAGGCAAAGGCACCTTTGAATCCATTGGTCTTCAGCGAGCGGAAACCCAGCTCAACGACATCGACTCCTGCTGCCTGCATAGCAGCCAGATATGACTGAGCCATAGCGGGCTGGAAGTCCCAGGCATTGTAGTAACCACCGTCTCTTAACGTGCAATCGAGAAGGATCATCTATTGTTCCCAGACGTTATTGGTTGCTGATAAATAGCCCAGGCACGGTTGTTCAGCGACTTTCTTTTTGCCAGGCAGTAAACTGTGCAAACAGAGGATACTATGCCGTAATTGCAGTGCAATACGGCGTCATGAATAGAGTAGAAGGAATCGGGTTTGATTGAAATACAGTCCCCAGCAAAGCGCCCCGGAATTCTTTGTTTGACCGACAAATGTGACCGGCCGGAAAGCGAATTGTTTATCGGCTTGAGAAATGAAGGGTTTCCCATAGATGTTATGGCGAACCCGGATGGCGCGAACTTTGAGAGGTTGAGCCATGCAGGTCTGATTGTTGGTCAGATTGCCCTGAAAAATCGCTTTGATAAAGAAGGAACTGCGGCTATTCGCAAAGTGCTGGAGACAGGAGTGTACGATGTTGTGCATGCATTCAATCCTCGCGCTCTTGCCTGTGCGTTGCGGGCCAGCCGCGGGATGTCGATAAAAATAGTCGCTTACCGGGGCATTATTGGCAACATCAGTTACCTCAATCCGGAATCCTGGATTACCTTCCTTCACCCCAGAGTAGATTGTATCGTTTGTGTGGCGGAGGCCATTCGGAATTATCTCGCCGGATTGCGTTTTCTCTGGTTGCACTTGCCGCCCTCGAAACTGAAAACGGTATACAAGGGGCATGATCTGGGGTGGTATCGGGATACCCCCGCAGACCTGCAGGAATTTGGTATTCCTGAAGGCGCATTCACGATTTGCTGCACAGGACGGGATGTACCGAGAAAGGGTTTCGATGTGCTTGTCGAGTCTCTGGCACGGTTACCCTCTGATGTTGTTGTTCACTTGTTGCTGGTCGGGGATCTGGACCGGAATGAGGCGCTTCGGCAACAGGTGCAGGAATTGTCTCACCCTGACAGGGTGCACTTCACAGGGTTCAGGACGGATGCTCCCGCACTTGCTGCAGCCAGTGATATTTTTGTTTTGCCCTCCAAAGAGCGTGAAGGCTTGCCCCGCGCGGTTATTGAGGCCATGTCTTACGGAGTGACACCTGTTGTGACGGATGTTGGCGGTATGCCTGAGCTTGTTGAGCAGGCTGTAAGCGGGCTGGTAGTGCCGCCCAATGATGCGCAGTCGCTCAGTGATGCACTGTTGAAGCTATACCGGGACAGGGAGCTTCTGGACCGGATGGGGAGTAATGCTCGCCGGCGGATAGAAACAGATTTCCATACCTCCCAGACTGTGCAGCAGATGGGTAACATTTATTGCGAGTTAACGGGTCAGAACTGAATGCGCCGCTACCTTTTCTTTGTTAATCAACCTTACTCCTATTCGATACTGCGCCCATTGCAGGCGGAAATCCGGCGTCGGGGCGACGAGGTTGCATGGTTTGTTGCCGGGTGCTCAACGGCCCCTCTGAAGCCTGATGAGAAGAGGTTGAAGACCGTCAAAGAGGTTGAAGCCTATGGTGCGGCGGCGACGTTTGTGCCGGGCGACTGGGTGCCCTACTTTTTTCCGGGCATAAAAGTAGAGGTGTTCCATGGGATGGCGAGAAACAAACGGGGACACAAAAGTGAGGATGAAAGTGACCACTACCGGATTCGTGGCTGGTTTGATCTTTACTGTACTCAGGCTGAGGGGGATACCGAAAAATTTCAGGCTTTAGCGCAAGAACTGGGGCATTTTTCGGTCGCCAAAACCGGTTGGCCCAAGCTCGATCCATTGCTGAAAGATGTCGTTGGTGGTGAGCGGGTCCGTGCTGAGGGTGAACCTCCAACGGTATTTTTTGCTTCAACCTTCAGCCGGTCGGTCACTTGTGCTCCGCAGCTGGCGGACAAAATCGATGAACTCTCGCAGAGTGGGCGGTGGCGTTTTATTGTGACGCTGCATCCGAAGATGGATGAGAGCACCGTCGAACGTTACCGGTCAATGCAGGGGGCCAACCTGAGGTTCGTCGAGAGTGATGAGGACCTGATTCCGCTATTGCCTGAAGCCGATCTCATGCTGTGTGACACCTCGTCCATTATGTTTGAATTCATGTTTCTCCAGCGACCTGTGGTGACTTTTCGCACAAAAATGCCGGGGCCATATCTCATAGATGTACAAGACGTTGACCTGTTAGAGGCTGGACTCTCCCAAGCGGTTCAGCGCCCGGAAGGGCTTCTTGAGGCACAAAGACGCCTGTGCCGGGATCTCCATGAGTTCGTTGACGGACGTTCGAGCGAGAGGGTTCTGGATGCGATTGATCAGTTCCTGGCCGAAAAAGTGCACACTTTAAAAGGCAAGCCATTGAATCTGATCAGGAAGCTCAAAGTCCGGCGTCGCCTGCGCAGGGAACTGGCTAAAACGTCTGACTAACTAACGGTGCTTTGATGTCGAAACTGGAGGCAGAGTTTCCGGAAAAGGGTCATTCATGAGCGGTCTGGATGTATTTTTGGCCAGCACTCCGTTTCAGCTTATAGGCTGTGGGGAGGCGCGATCATACTATGCTGTTGAAAATCCACTGCTGGTTATCGTTCGCCCTGATAATAAGGCAACGGAACAACAGATGGCGTTCCTGATAGCGAAACTCGACTGGCCAGGGGAGGTGATATGGCTGCCAAAACGGCTATTTTACGCCCGGCTCTGGTTGCTTCTTCGCAGGTTGAAAAATCAACGGCTCAATAGGCTGTTTGTCGGAAATAAAGGAAGCTGGATGCACGAAATTTTTTTTCGTGCTCTTGTGTCGTTGGAAATCGTTTTCCTGGACGATGGACTGGGTGCTACGGTTCTCTGCTACGACGCAGCAAAGCGAGGCATGGTGGCGTCAAAAATCTCGAAGCGGAAAGGTTGGCTGCTGGCCATGCTGGGTATCCGGCTTGCGCCGCTTCGGAAGGCAAAAATGACATTTTTCACATGCTTTCCTCTGTCCTCTATCGAGTCTGTAGACATAGTACAGCACCATTTCCAGGTGTTCAGGGAGTTGTTTGGTCTCAATGACCGCAGAACCGATTGCCCGAAAGGTAACGGGGTTGGCTATTTGGGGCAGAATCATGGGAAGCAGGCTCTTCTGGAACGCCTGAGGGAGCATTTTCTGTATTTGAAGGGCCGTCACCCTGACACATCACTGATCTATTTTATGCATAGAAAGCAGCGGTTGGAGTTGTTGTCGCCTTGTTTCGAGGGGATGGCTGTGAATATTCGGTCGAATTCCATGCCTATCGAAATTGCAATGGCACTGTCAGATGACAGAATCGAAGCGTTTTACGGTTTTACTTCCACAGCACTGTTTTCGTTAAAGAAGCTATTCCCGGAGCTTTCTGTTTACCGCATTGAAGATAAAGGTATCTCCGAAGCTGTTCGTCATCCTGAAGAGCTATGGCAAATACTTGATCATGCAGGTGTAGAGACCATTGAGTTCAGACCCGGAGGGAGTATGGAATGAAAGCTCTGCTACCCGGGCCCGGGACTGTTTATTTCTGAGGTTTGTTAACCCCGCCCCGGGCAGATTCGGGAGAACCGCTCAGTGTCCATAAACCCGCGTACTTGTTAAAGGTCACTTGTGCATAGGTGACTGCGGTGAGATACCCTACCGCACCGTCAAGGAACCCGAACCGGATAAAGTAGACTTGTACAAAGGTCATTAAACCTCTGAGGGTGGGATAAAGCATCGTGCGCGTTTTCTTGCCCTTCCGGTGCTTTTCCAGCGATCCCAGCCAGGCATATTTGGCGCTCTTCTCCAGCGAGTGACCAAAGTCTCTATGGGTATAGTGGGTCAGTCGGCCTCGCAGGGTTTTGGTTTTTCGGCCCGCCGGGATCAGTATGCGTTCGTGAACCAGTGCATCAGAAAACCGAACGCCTTCCCGCCGAAACAGCCTCAGAGGTGCCCGGCCACTACGGCCGAAATCCAGCCGTGCGCCATAGATGGTCACAGCCCAGGGGAGTTTGTAGGCATCGGCATCCGGGTCGGCAAGCCTGTGATTGATCTCTCGGGCCAGTTCCGGTGTTATGCGCTCATCGGCGTCCAGTGACAGCACCCAATCGCCAGTGGCTTTTTCCAGGGCTCTCTGTTTCTGGATTCCAAAGCCGGGCCAGTCGGTGATTTCAACGATGTCTGCATACTGTTTTGCAATCTCAGCTGTTCTGTCGGTGCTTCCGCTATCAAGTACGATAATCTCGTCAGCAACCAGCCTGGCCGACTTCAGGCAATCGGCAATATTGTCTTCCTCGTTTTTCGTAATAATTGTTGCAGATACTTTTTTAGTTCGTTGCCGCACATAAGATGTGCTCAGTTCGTTGAACATGGCTGCGGCAATACCCGCAACAGACAGCAGGTAGAAAGTCAGGAGCAGGGGGTTATCAAATGTCACTCCGGTCAGCCCGAACAGGAGGTAGCCAACGCTGACCATCGAGCCTGCTGCTGCGAGATGTGCCGTAGCAGTATGAGTACTGGACAGGTGTCGCGCAAAAATTGCCAGAGGTATGAAGATCAGGAAAGCCCAGCTGAGAATGCCCGGAATACCGCGGGCGGCAATGCTGAGAAGGCCGTTGTGGGCATATTCCCAGACACCCATTTGGGTTGTTATGCCGGAGTCCAGGGTGTCATTTTTCAGGAATCCGTCGAACTGGCCGGGTATGTGGTCACTCGTTGCGATAGCGGCCACCAGCAACACTGGAATTGCGACCATACTGATGATGCGCAGGTTTCTGTTGAGAAGCGGAACCAGAAGAATCAGAAGCAAGGGCAGGGCAATCAGACTGCTTCGGGTTTGCGATAGCATGGCAATCGCAACGCCTGTCATTCCGGCAATGATAAGGAGAAGGGCAAGAGGTAGGCGTTTGCTACGGTAGAAAAACAGTCCGCCGGTCAGAGTGAGCAAACTGCTCAGCAACGCAGTATGTCCAAAAATCACCGGATTCAGGTCGCTGCTGAGCCGGCTGTTCAAAAGCTCTCCTGGAGGGCCCTGGTTTGCGATCAGCGCGGCGGTCATTATGCCAATAACAGATGCTGCCACCAGTCCCGCCGCAGTAAATAGTGTGCTCGCACCCAGGCGGGCGTAACTCAGTGCAACAACCAGCGGCCAGAACAGGATAAAGGTGCCGTGGGTCGCAAGAGTTTTCCCACCCTCGTAGCCGAAGCCCTCAATTGCCCAGGAGCAAAAGCTCACGAGCACAAAAAACCAGAACGCGAAGTGCAGTAAACGTAGCTCTTTTGGCTTGTCCCATCCAGCTTGATACAGGCATTTCCGATAGCTGATTACGAGGCCTGCTATAGCAAGCAGTATGGTTGCGACTGTCAGAATGCTGGAAGACAGGAGTGTGCCCGCGATACCGAGCACAAAAAGCAGGTGGATAGGCTTTTTGATGTAATTGATCATGTTGGACTGTCCGACAGACAAAGCATCAGCATATCCGGTCCGGTTTGTAAGGGTTGACTTCGCCGGCTGGCCGGTGCCGCATGCGTTTATATTCCCATTGGTACTGTCCGGGAATGTTCCGGATACATTGTTCGATCGTGAGGTTCAACGCTGTAGTTGCTGTCACGGCGTCCTTGTTATCAAGATCCGGCTCGGTCTGACGCACGACTATCCGGAAGCCTTCGGCATTTTCAAGCCTTTCGGCGTAGGTAACCAGAGCCTTGGCACCGGTCCGCTGCATGAGCTTTGATGCCAGAGTCATGGTTTTGACTTCCATTCCAAAAAACGGGGCAAAGGCGTTGCCTTTGCCGCGAGGGGACTGGTCGGGAAGGATGCCTGCAACACCTCCCTCACGAAGAATTGAAGTTAGCCGTCCGAGTCCTCTCCTGTCACCACGAACGAGCTCTGACCCCAGCCTCCCCCGGACACGGATCATATAGTCTTCAAACTCCGGCATGTTTGGAGGGCTATACAGTGCTGCCATTTTGTAGCGGGATGAGAAAAACAGACCTGCCAGTTCCCAGTTCCCGAGATGGGGGGCGAGCAGGATCAGCCCACTGCCATCAGCCATTGCTTCGTCAATGAGCTCCAGCCCTTCTGTTTCCCGGATCAGATCAAGGCATTTTTCAACCGGCCACTCCCACATCAACGGAACCTCAAGCATTGTCATCCCTGTATTCTTCAGAGACTCTTTTGTCATTGCTGCATGGTCGGGTTGTGACAGTTCTGGAAAGCAAATCGAGAGGTTAATGCCAGTAACCTCTCGAGGCTGGGTTGGGAGTTTCCACATAAGCAGGCCCACAAACTTGCCGATTCTCTGAGCGTTTGCGAGAGACAGGCAGCCCGCGATACGGAGAAGACCTGCGACAATAAGGTATTTCAGCTTACTCATTTTCTGCCGTACCGGTCTTCATATCTGACAATGTCATCCTCGCCAAGATAGGAGCCGGATTGCACTTCAATAAGTTCCAGATCGATAACCCCGGGGTTTTCGAGAGAATGCACCTGGCCTATGGGAATGTACGTAGATTGATTTTCTGTCACCAGATAGGTTTTTTCACCGTTGGTCACTCGTGCCGTACCGCTGACAACAATCCAGTGTTCGGCCCGGTGATGGTGCATCTGAACGGACAGCTTTGCGCCGGGCTTTACTGTGATGCGCTTCACCTGATAGCGGGCACCACTGTCTATCGAGTCGTAGATGCCCCAGGGGCGATAAACTTCCCGGTGATTCATGTGCTCGTGACGGCCATCGCTGCGAATTTGTTCTACCACAGCTTTTACGTCCTGCACCTTGTCTTTATGAGCAACAAGCACCGCATCTTTGGTCTCGATTATCACGAGATCATCCACTCCGATTGTCGCTACAAGGCGACTGTCTGCGCGAACGAGGGTGTTGCTGGTCTGGTGAGCTATCACGTCGCCGCTCAGGCTGTTTCCATCGGGATCTTTTTCGCTGACCTCCCAAAGTGCCGACCAGGATCCAATGTCACTCCACCCTGCGTCCAGGGACACTACGGCAGCGTGATCGGTTTTCTCCATGACCGCATAATCCACGGACTCCGACGGGCATTTGGCGAATAGTTCCAGGTTCACTCGGATAAAATGAAGGTCCGCACAGGTATCGGTCATTGCTTCGCGACAGACAGACAGAATGTCGGGGCGGTGTCGCTCAAGTTCAGCCAGATACTGCCGTGCGCTAAACAGGAACATTCCGCTGTTCCAGAGATATTCACCGGACGCGAGATAGGTTTTTGCGGTCTCAATGTCAGGCTTTTCCACAAAACCGTCAACGGAATAACAATCTGCAGCAAGTTCGCCGCCGCGATGTATATAACCGTATCCGGTTTCCGGTTGCTGAGGAACAATTCCGAAAGTAACAAGCTTGCCCTCGTTGGCCAGAGGTACCGCTTTTGCTACGCCTTTCTGGAAGGCTTCCACATCTTTGATCAGGTGATCAGCTGCAAGCACCAGCATAAGCGGGTCATCGCCTTCGGCGTTCTCGCATAACTGAAGCGCAGCCAGAGCGATGGCGGGGGCAGTGTTGCGGCCGCAGGGTTCAAGGATAATCCGGCTATCCTCATAGCCTGATTGCCGCATTTGTTCCGCCGCCAGAAAACGATGCTCTTCATTACAGATCAGGAGTGGCTTCTGAACCTCCATTCCGTCAAGTCTGGCCACAGTAGACTGCAGCATCGAGAGCGGGCCATCTGTCAGTTTGAGAAACTGCTTCGGGTTCAGTTGTCGTGAAAGTGGCCAAAGTCGCGAACCGGTGCCGCCAGCCATAATGACGGGGTGAATCATGAGCTTACTCCGGGCATGAGTGTGTGGAAGCTTTTTTGAATAGTTGGCTGAAGTGCGAAATCTTACCATATGGAACGATTATCAACAGCGAGCCTGCGCTGTGTTGTCGTGTCCCTGAGCAAGTCATAACCGTTGTGATGCCTCCCAGGTCTTTTTTCTATCACTCAGTTCCCATTTAATACGCTTGTAAAAGCGCCTGATCCGCCGCGAGATATACCGCTTTCGCCAGGCAGGAATGGTTGAAAGCCTGCTCTGGATGTTGGGCGCCCCCAGGCCGTCGACCAGGAATAACTCGGGCTGACCGCTCCGCTGAGCGATAACCAGATTGTGCGGTAACAGATTACGGGTAAGTATGCCTGTCGCCTCAAGCCATTCACAAAAGCGTGCTGAAGCTGCTTTTACAGGTTCGTCGAAGCCGTGTTGCTGCAGGTAGCTCTCAAGTGTCTGAGCAGGGTTTCCCTGGTCATCGAGAAGAACTTCGCTTTCATTCGCAGGGCCCAGAGAGGTCTGGGTTTCGCCATAGAATCGTGGGAGGTGAAGCCAGATGATGCTTTCATGCCCCTGCTTTATCGACGACACTATCGCATTCTGTTTATACGCAAGCTGTTCCTGTTTGTTGTCGTTCAGCCGGGATTTTCCCAGGACCTTCTTAAGGGGTTGCTGCCTTTGATACCGGGCTTCTACGTTTTCCGGGCGAATTACCTTGAGGCACCGGCCGGGAATTTCCGGATGCCAGTAGCAGTGGCGGTTGTATCCTGATGCAAAGGGTTTCTGGTCTGAAAGGTCGATCACGGCAGAGCTTTTTCTCCAGGTGTTTTATCACGGTTGCCGGAGTGGCACTGTTTAATGTTATCCGTTCCGATCACGGCAGGAGTTTAATGCAATGAGTGTGTTGAAGGCCGGCAAAGGTTGTGTGGCATTCGGAGATTGTAACACAGAGGGTTTCCGGACCCTTGATGGCCCTGTATGGGCCCAGCTTGTGGCTGGCGCCATGGACATGGGGCTGGAAAATTGCGGGCATACCATGAGTACCACCCGTGAGTTACTTGAGTACGCCAACGAGTTTCCACCTTCGGCATACGCCTTTGTTTTCATACAGTACGGGCTGGTTGATTCGTGGCTGACTTTTCGTGGTGCGCCTTACGTTCTTTACTACCCGGACAACCCTCGCCGGAAACTGGCAAGGAAACTGGTCAAGAAGCTAAAAAAGTGGGCGCGCCATCTTCAGCTCCAGAAGAAACTCGGGGCTGTCGAAGTGGTGCCTTTGGATGAATACATCAGCAACATTAGGGCAGTGGTCAGTTCGGCACCGGGCAGTCAGTTCGTGCTTGTGGCCACGGCGCCGAACCGTGATACCTCCCGGAATCCGGGAATTCTGCAATATAACGAAGCTCTTTCCGCACTTGCCTGTGAGGAGCAGAATGCGATCTATGCTGATGCTTGGGACGAACTCTGGAGTAATGCTGAGGCCTGCCTGATGGATGACGGCACACATCTGACATCCCGGGGCCATCGCATTATTGCTGACAGGGTGCTGGATTTGCTCAGGAGCGGGGTTGCCCGTTGAGAAGTTCGTAATAGAAATCTTCTGTCTGGCTAGCCATGGCCTCGAGTGTCAGTTCTCGCGAGGCATATTCAAAACACGCTGCCTGGCTCTTTTTCAGTGCTTCCAGGTCTGAAAGCTGTTCTGAAAGCAGTGTTTGCAGTGCGTCCAGGTCTGTTGCCTTTGCAAGACTCTCTGCGGGAAGGAGGTCAATCGCCCCATTTACCGGCGTCGACAATACCGGGCAGCGGGCAATCAGTGCTTCTATCAGCGAATAGGGGAAACCTTCCCGTTGGGAGCTGACAAGGCACACAGATGCACGGGTAAGCCAAGCGGCTGGGTTGTGCTCATAACCGGGGAGCTTTATAAAGTGCCCGGCGCCAAGCTCCTGGATCTGTGCCTTTAATCGGCCGGCTTCCGAGCCCTCGCCCAGAATATAAAGCGGTAGTGGCGGTTTGATATTTGCCCATGCAGAGATAAGGTTATCAAATTGTTTGACGGGCTCAAGACGTCCTATGGCCAGCGCAAACGCAGGCGCTTCAGGAAGCGGGAAGGTGGTTCCAGCGTCTCTGTTCTGCGGCTTGATTCCATTGAAAATGAGTTTTGCGTTGAGGGGCTGCAGCGTCTGGCAGATTCCTTCACTCACGGCGATCACGCCATTGAGTTTGCGGAAAGATTTGTGGCTGGATTTGGTTCCGTGGACAGTGCCAACCGTAATGCTATGACATTTCCTTATGCCGGAGAGCAGTGCTGCAGCCTTGTTACCCTGGGCGTGAAGTATGTCTGGCGATAGTTTGTTAAGCCTTTGCCGCAAGCGTAATGCAAGCCAGGGGTTTCGCCGCCCCAACTGGACCGGTAAAGCATGAAAACCAACGGTGGCAGGAAAGCGCTGTTTGTAGTCCGGATGAGCCAGGATATGCACCTTATGCCCACGGCGGGTCAGTTCCTCTGCCAGGTCCGCTGTATGCTGCTCCATTCCGCCCCAGCCCTGGCCGGGGGTAGCTATGAGCAGGGCAATGGTGAGTCTGCGCGGTGAGGTC
>Ga0209345_10000692_pt1 | contig 43288 bp, 39 predicted proteins | sample Cruoilmetagenom7_FD_187294 | JGI IMG/M metagenome (GOLD analysis project Ga0209345, IMG submission 187294) | Oil polluted marine microbial communities from Coal Oil Point, Santa Barbara, California, USA - Sample 7 (SPAdes) (version 2) | ecosystem: Environmental > Aquatic > Marine > Oil seeps ...
GTTGCTCCCTTTGGCGGCGTTAAACAATCAGGCCTTGGTCGTGAGGGATCTAAATACGGAACAGAAGATTATTTAAATATAAAGTATGTCTGCATAGGCGACATTGGTTAAGTCCCCGTAACTACGGGGCTTTATCACTACCCATGAGTTGGAGGGCGGAATCGCTGGGTCGCTGGTGGTGTGCACAGTCTCGCGAGAGCCAGTCTCACTTACCATTTTCCCTGTTTAACAGGGAATTTACAGGGAAAATATGCATTTTTGGTGAATAAACCCGATTTCCGAGCCTGCAGGACCCTGAAAACACTACGCTTTTTACCGGATTTCCCTAAAAAATTAACAGGGAAATTTATATTGGTAACAGGGAATTGTTTTGGAAGAGCAGGGAAAATATCCCCCAATCTTATTATTGCTTAGCAAGCCTAAGAATTCTGTATTTAATAAGGAAAAACACCATATTTGATAAGGAGAATTCTATGAGCATAGTTTCCAGAGAAGACCTCTACGCCCTCGTCTGGCAAAAGCCGATGAGCCGCGTTGCGCCAGATTTCGGAATAACCGGAAACGGCTTGGCTAAAATTTGCAGGAAGATTGATGTGCCATACCCACCCAGAGGTTATTGGGCAAAAAAGGAATATGGCAAACCCGTTATAGTAACAAAGCTCCCGAAACAGAAAGACGGCATTCCTAACGGCGTACACATAAGGCCGTCTCCTAAAAAGACAGTTCATCCACCTATAGTTATGGAGGTTACAAAAAGAGCGCGTGACAAAACAAAAAACATAAAGGCACCCAAAACGCTAAGTCATTTGCACCCCATGGTTCAGGCGTGGGTTAAAGAGCATAAAAACCAGCGAACAGACAGCCTAAAACAAACTCACGATTCATGGTCTTGGCGCTCTACACCTCTACCTAATTTAACAAGCAGGGATACTTATCGTTTTCGGGTGACGAGTGCTTTGCTAAAGGCTGTTGAAAATGCCGGCGGTACAGTCACTGAAGCTCATATTTCGGGTAGAATAATTTTTCACGTGGACAGCGAAGAAATCAAATGCACCGTTGCAGAAAAGATGTGCAAGCCGACCATTCGTACACAAGAAGAAAATACTAAGTGGACAGCCTACCCAGATCACCACCAAACATATTTACTGCCATCCGGTTTCAATTCAGCCGCACTTCCGACAAGAACAGGAAAGCAAATGGATTGAAAGTAAACAAAAACTCTCTCTTAGCCCAGACTTAAATCTGTCTCATAAACGCTGACGTCAGACAGTGGAAAATTACACAAGAATCAGATCTTGCAAGTTACTGGCTTTCTTACGACAATGCCCTAAGAAATTATTGGCCAAACCCCCAACTGCCTTTTCCTTGGCTTAGGAGCAAACATGACCCCCTTGCGACAAACACTTTCGGGGAGAGAATTTATAGTGGCAGGCGGCGCCGGATATATTGGTAGCCATGTTTGCAAAACCATTGCCGCTCATGGGGGCACCCCCATTACCTTTGACAACCTATCAGCAGGTCATGAACACGCTGTAAAATGGGGGCCTTTAGTTAATGTTGACCTCCGAGATCGTGAGGCCACCCTTGTTGCAATGAAAAGCTATGGTCAGGCCAAGACCGTTATCCACCTCGCCAGCTCTACTGAAGTTGGTTTTGGGGAAAATCAACCCGCCGAGTTTTACGATAACAATGTATCAGCAGCGTTAAACCTTCTTATGGCCATGAAAGAGACTGACGTTGATAAGCTAATCTTCTCATCAACTTGCGCGACTTATGGCGAAAAGCAGAATATGCCGTTGGTAGAATCTGAACCTCAACTGCCGGTGAGCGTCTACGGCAAAACTAAGCTGGCCATTGAGCATATGATCCAGAGTTTTCACAAAGCGTATGGTCTCAACTATATTACGCTCCGTTACTTTAATGCCTCTGGTGCTGATGCAAGCGGGTTGATTGGCGAAGAACACAACCCTGAAACGCATCTTATTCCGATAGCTTTACAAGCGGCGGCGGGTTTACGGCCCAATATAAAAATATTTGGCACAAACTACGAGACGCCTGACGGAACGTGTCTTCGTGACTATGTTCATGTGAATGATATTGCTTTAGCGCATATTCGGGCTGAAAGCGCTTTTGACGACGGGCTCTCAAATGCTGAAGTAAATATTGGCACCGGATTGGCTGTTAGTAACCTTCAAATATTGCAAATGATCGAAAAAGCAACGGGAAAACCCGTGCCTTACGAAGCAGCGCCTCGTCGTGCGGGTGACGTAACCAAAATTTATGCAGATGGGACAAGAGCGAAAGAGGTTTTAGGATTTGAACCACAACATTCTGATATTGAGAATATCATTGAGACGGCTTGGCATTTTTATGCACGTAAATGGGGCATAAATGATGTTGGTTAGCACCGCGAGCTTTGAAAGGTAGAAACCACCAGCAACTTATAAATGTCGCTAGCTTGTCCACCGTTCACTTTCAAAGTCGAGTAATTTATTATCGATACTGAATAACTTCAATGCTTATGGCGCGTATTTAGGTCTGTACAAAAATGGGTCGCAGGTTGAAGGAGCCGATTAGCACAGATGATTAATTTAATAGTGTACGTTTTGACATTAATGATAAAACTTATGAAGAGTTGACTACTGGTGCATTCTTTTTAAAACTTCCCGCATAAGAATAAATGCAACTAAATCCATATCAAAATGACACAAAAACGAAAAATTGCTATCGTCAGAAAAGGGCACATGGGAGATGTATTGATAAGTGAACCTATCTTAGATGCGCTTGATGATAACAACACTCACTTTACAATTTATACTGATCATAAAAACGCCGCTAAATTAATAGATAAATATGACAGGATCGAGCCTTATGACGATCACCACAAGATAGCTCCAAACGATTTTAATCGAGTAATAAAACTTAAGTATGAAGTTTATCCAGAAATGAACCACCTTGATGGTTACGCACTGTATGCGAACGTTAAATTGAATCACAGAGTTCCTTTAATACAAAAAAATCACACAAAGCTTGGATTGACTCCATATGGCCTTATTGCACCTGATGTGAGCTCTTGGATAAAGAATATGAGGCAATGGAGCAGTAGGAATTTTCAAGAGCTTAGCAAAGTATTAGAAGTGAATTTAAACACTAAAGTAATATTTTTAGAACCCGAACATTCCTTTTCAGAAATGCTTTCCTTAATAGAGCACTGTGATTTTTTTATCGGTAATGATTCAGGTCCTGCTATTTTAGCGCAGTGCTTTCAAAAGCAGACATTTGTACTATTCGGGGCTACCAATCCCAAATTCATTTTACTTGATAAAAGGGCAACGCCCATATCTAATGAAATAGGCTGCAACGGGTGTAAGCACACTGCCCGCCATACAAACATCCAGTGTGCAACACCGATGTGTCTCTCATCTCTCACGGTTGATTTCGTATCTGAGGTCGTAAAGTCTGTACTACAAGCTAAGTTTTAGAGAGCCAATTTATTGTTTCCGGCGCAATAGCCTTAGCTAGATTCCATTCATCGTTATTATTGATATCAACTGATTCTACCGCCTCTAATTCAATAAACTTATGCGGGCTAAAAGACACTGCGCCCATAGAGCAATAATCACGGCCTCTAGCGATGTGTATTCCTCCCGTTATTTTAAACAACGGTTTCAAATCTTGGCTTCTAGGTTGATTCCTATAGTCATAGTTTTTGGGTCCTTTTTCATCCCACAAAAAGTCAAAAACCCTTTGAACACCCAGGGTGCACTTATGTTTGCCTGCTTGTGCAATATAGAATGCTTTTTCCATTGTTGACGGTTTTACAAAAGGGCTCGTTGGATGTGCCCAGTAAACATGATCGTCTAAGCAGGTTTTCAAGCAAAACTTAAACAAACTCCCTAAGTTCGTATGCTCACCACACAGGGTGTCATTCCGATATTGGAATTCAATGCTATGTTTTTTGGCGATGTCTTGTGCAGCCATGTAATTAGAACTCAAAATAATCCGGTCAACATTCACATGTAACAATGTAATGATTTTTAATTCAACCAAACTCAGTTCTTCTACAAAAGGCTTGAAATTTTTCCTGTCCACTCTTCTACTATCAAGTTTTGCGGGTATGAATGCTACTGTTGTCATAACTTACCAATCTAAATAGTTTCCCGTTTCAAAACAATCAATCATAGACCCTGGCGAACAATTTATAATATTGATTCCATTCCTCTTTAGCTCAAAATTGGCCAATCTATAACTTGCAAGTACTTTATCTTTTTGTTCAATATGGAAACGTTTGCCGTATCCATAATACGTGCTGTCAAAATGGTTGTGATCGACACTATTTGAAACAACAACAGGATCATTACTTCCTTGTGATACTGGATGTTTATAGCCGTCTACTCCAACAAGAATAATATTCTTCCATCCCAAATAACTAGCGAATTGTAGCATAATATAAAGAACGCTAAAGCCAGTATAAACCGTTTGGCAGAAATCGTCTGAAAAATGAGGGGAATTTACGTAACTTCGAACTACCGGATAAAAACAACAGTCCGTTTTTTTTTCGAAAAAATCATACGGGAATATTTTTTTTGAACCTTCATAATTTTTGAAATCGTGCATATGGTCGTCAATAATAAGTCTATCTTCCACCACCAAAAAATTGGGTCTAAAAAAGTATTTTTTATCTAGCAGGAACAACTTATTACACCCTATGGTAGGATGTTTTTCTAAAAATTTTTGTGGGATATCTAGCAAACTAGGCCCCGTACAAATGAGCACTCCCGTTTCGCCGCGATAAGAATTTTTAAAGGACTTTAACTCTAGATAGTTACTCTGATAAGAACTAACATCAATTCGAACATTTAGTCTGTCACATAGAAGTTTGAATGCTTCCAAGTTTTTGATCTCGGATGATTCATAGACAATCGAAATAGCTTCGTTCGCCAAAACAAAATTAGAGTTTTCTGATAGAAGATGGTCTAGAAGCGGTGGAGATCCACTGAGGATGACATTAGTGGATTCTAAATGCAGCATGGCCTCATACATAGAAGCCTTTAGTGGAATTAGACGTTCTGGCGCTATTAGGAGCCTTAATGGGCTTGTGGTCACGTTTGCTTGGGATAGAAGTGAAACGATAGCACACTGAAAGTGAAATGTGGTACAAGACCCAATTATCAAAATAGGTACTGTCAACTCTGAAGTCATGGTAGGAATTTTTTCTGAATAGTCAATAACGCGCTAGATATTCGATTATCCAAAATAATGCGTCCCGGATCTATTGCTGTTCCCCACAGAGGATGGAAACAAGTATCAAAGTCAGAAACAGTCGTTTTTCTATCATAGTGCTTCAGTTTTTCATTCATGCGCTCTCTTTTTTCCCACCAAGGTGCATTTACAGGAGATAAATCGTCCTTTTGACGGTTAGAAAGGTCACGCCATTTATCAGATAATTTCTCAGCCCCGTCCCTAGATTCAAAATGGAATAGTATTGCTTCATTTTCCTTTAAGGGGAATGGACAAAACTCCAGCTTTGAGAAAAAATGATTATTCGTTTCTTTTCGAAAATAGTGATTTCCAACTACGACCTCAATATATTCATGAACATAGCAAAAAGATTTACGAAAGTGCCCGTTATGTTGCCAATCACGCTCTGGGGATGGATAGTAGAATTTATCATTAGATAAATAGTCGACGTTAAGGGGTGATTTACTAGTTTTAGAGCAGCTGCTTGGTATGCCGTTTAACCATCGAACTGAACAATACAACTGATTGGCATCAAATTTACTTTGTAAAAAAAGCTTTAACGGGGTATTTAACCACAAGAACTCATCTGCATCGAGTGAAAAAATCCAGTTAACATCCCCGCCGGCCAAAATGCTGTTTATTCCACAATTAGCTAACTCAGCCTGGTCAAACACGTCAGAATAGTCCTGTATTATTGTAACTTTCTCAAAAACCTCCAGTTTCCTGATTATTTCTCTCGTTAGAGAATCGTCAGAATTATTATCTACAACACAAATTCGATCAAACCCAAGTTGCAAGTGGTAAAGAATATTCCACCAGAGTAGATACCCTTCATTTCTTTGCACGACGACAAGCCCGCAGGAAGAATTATTCACGTTATTGAGCACGGCTAATTCTATCTTTTAGAAGGTGATAATATGGATGGTCTGGGTAAGTACAGTGAACAATTGCAAGATCAGTCTCAACTGTCAAATGTGAGTTTGTCCTAGGGCTCGCAACTGCATATTTTTTTGTTGGCAAAAGTAAGAGCTTTTTCTTACTCGCGAGGTTTTCACAAATTTCCGCTATAGAACCTTGCTCATCATGGAACAAACCGCTTTTGTCACCAACATTTTTTAACCAACGCTGGAATAATTTAAATAGGTCATGTTCGATGTTTAAATCAGATTGTTGGCCAACAAGTCCTGCGTTAACCTTAGGGAGCGATTTCAGGTGTTGCTTTGAATTACCATAACAAAACCATTCAGGGCTGGACTCCTGCATTATGACCATAGAATTTCCCGGGGTAGCCAAAAAAGTAATCAGGTCATCTGGTCGCTTAAGGCAGAATACATCTGAGTCAACATACAACTCGGGTACTCCAGGTAAGAGCCTTGCGGTAGGCATCCATTTTCGCCAAGTAGCCGCTGATTCAACATAGTAATTCTCTTTTTCTGGATTGCCCACTTTCAATACTTTTGCCCCTAAAAAAAGGTCGAGATTTATGCCGTCATCTGTTCCATCCACGACAATAAACTCAGTGAGGCTTGAGTTAAACCACCGCCTAAAACTGTGAACGCTATCCGCTAACATAGCCACTCTGGGGTGTTTTGAGTCCCCCCAAACTGCCCAGCGGATTATTAGTTTTTGATGTTGTGTGTTTTGCATAACAATCCGTCACGAACCCAACTATCTATTTGTTTTTTTAATACACCTGTTGATTTTAGAGCGGCCACACTAATGGGCAGACTCCCATATATGGACGAAAGCACAGCATCATCATAATATTTGTATTCATAATCATTATAAATTTTTTCGCCAAACTGCTTACACCAAGCAGGTATAGTTAGGTATGCTGTATCGTCATTCGTCTTAATAAAATTGGTCTTCAAGGGTGTCAAAATACGAGCGCCTTGGATAATTGACGCATACGCTGTCACCATCCCTTCATTATCATATTTTTCCTTGAGTAATTTTCTTGCTGCAATTTCGTCAATTAGTGTTGAATCAATTTCAATAACGGCCTCAACCGTAGATTCAATATCATGGGGAGGGACCTCATAGATAAATGGCCTTGCTAGCTTATTCCTATGACCAGCTACATCTGCAGTAATAGCAGCTGTTCCACAGGCTACTGATTCAATTGAAGCGTTTCCAAAAGATTCAACAAAATTTCCAATACAGAGTGTCACGTCAGCAGCCCCATAACAGTCAGATATTTCTTGAGCGCCTAACCATGGAATAATAATGAGTTGCTTCTCCACGCCAAGCTCCAAGGCATAATTAAGAAGCTTATCATAGACAGATTGGTAGTAGTGATTGAAATCGTCCACCACTCTTGAATCCATCCATTTAGGTACTACTAAATAGCAATTTCGATCACCAAAATGGTTGTGATTTTTTAATTTTGCTAACAGCGCAATAGACTGTTCGAGTCCTTTTTTGGGGTCTGGCCGATGTGGACAGAATAGAACGAAAGAGTCTTCATCAAGACCAAAGACTTCATATTTGGATTTGTTTCTTTTTTTAAAAAGCTCTAGATCAACCCCGTTTGGTATCACGTGGATGCGCTGGTCAATTTTTGGAAAATATGTTCCAATAGAATTGACGACACATTTTGCTAGATAATCAGAACTCAATATCAATTCATCTCTACGAAATCCTAACCCCGACGCTAATGTATCTGGGTAAATATAGTCTCTAAGTGACCAGACTGTTGGTATGTTTTCAAAAAGAAAGTGAAACGCCAACTCTCCATCATGAATATAGAACCTATCATGAGTTTCTAACTCCCTACCTATTGTAGAGATAATTTCCGTTAATTTGTATGGCGGTGCGTAATGAGGTTCAGGATAAGTTGGCTTATATCTTAAAATGGCTCTGACAGTTACGTTCGGGCTAAGTTTAAATTCAACCGGAAGGTCTGGACGAGCAGTACAAAGAATGGTTACTCGATTCTCTTTACCCAAATGGCATGCTATGTTGGCTAACATCCGTTGAGAGCCCCCATGTACTTCTACAGGGAAAATTGGAGCTAAAGAAAAAATTAATATATTCATGACTACAGACTGTAAACTCTTTCGTCAATATCAGGCGATAGGCAAATTTGGGTGATCTCGCTTTTAATCGAGTGCCTACGGTCATTTTCTTGGATGATTAAGAGTGCTATTTGCTCCCTTCGTTGTAGAGAAAGCGTTTCATCTCTGACTGAGCATTCCAGATTCCATAGTCGCTTGTGTATTTCCGATAATTTATACAACAATGGCAACAAACTCGGGTGAACACTAATTATTTTGTCTAACTTAGTTTTTTCTTTTTTAACCCACTTTGTTAGATTTAAACAGGCATTATTGCGCTTCATAAGTTTCAATTTATTAATCAAGTACCTATCTATAAAATCAGCCGCCGTCATAGGAACTTCAATGTAATCAGGAGTGTTCATTTACTATTGCTCCTTGAATTTAGTTGTTCGTAGTTTTATTGTATACGACTATAGATTGGATTGAATTGTTGAGCAACGCAAGGGGCATTGCTATGATAAATGTTAATTTCTGACGTTCTGATATATTCTCAGGATGAAAACCTCGATATCTCCCCGAGGGCTTGTCACGTTAAGTAACCTTACGTTGATTTTGTTAAACTCGGTGGGCTCTAAGTTGTGGATATTTATCGTTTTTGATACATGCTGCGATTGTAAATATACTTAACGTGACAAAGCCCTATTTTGTTCAAAAAAGAAGCACTAAAGGCATTTCTCAATATTTCATGGCAGCACCGTATATTAAAAAACCGCTTCTCTAAAAGAAATTGAGGTCCGCACTTTAAGAGTGTCTGACGTCAACGCTTAGGAGGAATTCAATGTCACATGGTTAAACTGAGCGGCTGAAAATCGCTTCAAGTAAGGACTCTCGCGTTTAAACTGCTCTCGGCGGCAAAGTGGACTTAACGGCCAAGAATTTATCAGTGGTAAGCTTATGGCGTGGGCTGAACGGATGAGCATTCACATTCAATATATCCAGCCCGGCAAACTGCCCTGCAAAAGACATTCGGTCTTACAGAAGGACTTTGTTGATGGCTTTCGAATTGTCAGGTAAGTATCATAAATGCTGGAGAAATTGCGTAAGGTTTTTTAGATACAACTAAATCAATCCATTCTTGCTTTGGAAGGGTAGGTTTTTCATTTAGGGAAGTTAAAATTTGACTTAGGATGTGGGTAGGTACTGCTCGATAAGAGCTAGTGACAAGCACTAGATCAATATCGCTACAAACACCCTCGACCCTACAGAGAAGCTCTTGTAGCATATTAATGGAAATACTATCATCAAATGAATATTCATTTCGAACTAATTTGGCCCAAGAGCCCGCCAAGATGTAATCTTTTGATACGATACCAAATTCATTCAAAACAATTTCTACATCAGTAATACACCTTTCAATATTCAGCTTTCCGTTACAGATTCGTCTCATATTATTCGCTCTTAATAAATTCAAGAATATGCTTCGGATGGCCAGAAACTAGGGCTACTTTCCGTCGTGAAAGGCGATCCACAGTGTTCGAAAGCAAATTGACGCTTTTAGCATCTGGGTTTGGTAGTAATGGGATCCTTTGGTGCGCAACCATTTGACCAAATGGTAATTCACCGATACAGTTATGATACAGTATCATTCGTGCCCTGCGGCTTGTAATCTCACGAATCTTCAAATCACCTAAGTTAACTGTGGGAAAAAGAATTTGATTAATCTTCACGTTCTCTATTAAACTATTCTGAGCGACGACTTTCTCACCAAAAACTGATGAATTACTTGGCTTACTGGTACCAAAGTATTCAAGGCCTGCCACGTCTATTGAAGACGCCATATTTCCTGCAATGATAACGTCATCTTTAACAAAGCAGAGTTCACTAGAGATCACTTCTTCACCCATTTCTAAAGCCTTAAAAGCTATACTACTTTTACCAGCCCCAGATTCTCCAGGGAGCAGGAAGGCACCCTTCTCTGTTAAGATTGCCGCTGCATGGAAGATTACGATACCTGAGTTTGAAAGCGCTGTGGAAAGACATGCCACCAGTGACTTCCAGAAATCCCAATGCAAACCGACTAAATCCACTAGATAAGTTTCAGTTTTCGATTGGTTGCTAAACCTTACCAAGACATCTGAGCCTTGTAACGTCCAGAAGAAATCTATTCCATCAACTAATTCGTGGCCACTAGTTTGGTCAAAAGAATGTGGTGGAATTCTCGACACAGAGACACTGTGGCTGATGTTTTGAATAATGTCTTTAGGAGAAGAATCTCCGTGGAAAGTGATTGGTATTGATGAATTCAAAGATGGTATATTGCAGAAATAACGCTCAATTTTTTCGAATGGCATTGATAAATATCTCCTCATATCTTCTGCTAACTTCGGACCAATTTCTTGACGGAAGTACGATATTAGATGTGGACAAATCTAAATCTCCAGCGCGCCACGCCAAAATAGACTGTGAAATTTCTCTAGCACAAAAGCTCTGGGTTAAGTTTTTATAAGATTCACCAATAAGATCTTCCAAGGATTTTGAAGGTGTGGAGATAACATCAATACCACAATTTATTGCCTCAAGAACAGCCAAAGAAAGTCCGTCTGCTTTCCTGTATGGTACTACTAAAAGGTCAATCTGTTGATACCACTTTTTAAGCTCTTCATCACTTAGCAAAAATGAATATTCGGCACCATTTCTAACAAATTTAGCTCCGTTTGGAGCGGGCATAGAAACAGTATTAATTAAAAAATTAAAATCAAATTTTTCAAGATTAACCATAACTTCCTGCATGATGTCATACCCTTTCGCAAAAAAGGGTCGGCCAATGAATCCAATATTTGACTTGCCCTTCGTGTCTTTCAGATCGGCGAATCTTGGAGCATTCGGGATGATACAAAATTTATCACACTTTGACGGAAACTCTTTCTTTAAACTTAGAGCTACTGTATTTGACACAGCTATCACACTATCACTTTTGTCTACAATTTTAGAAACAATAGAAGTCATCTCTTTTGTATGTTTGCAAACTTCAGACGAAGACTCAGACGTATGAAAGACTGATACCAGAGGCTTCTTTTTAAGTTGAATCAATTCTAACAAAATAATTGAGAAAGCTCTTATATTCCAGCTTGCTTGATAAAAGACCAAATCTGACCAATCCAAACAATCCATAGCGGCTTCCATTTGGCCACATTCTATCCGAATTGTATCGACTAGCGATGTACGAGGGGCAGTGCCACGCGATGGTTGCCAAGTTAGTATTTTATACTCAAAATTTAAATTTTGAGTATTATGAATTATTTCATCCAGAAATACCTCAATACCCCCTGCTGGATATGAATAATCGGTCACTATTAGAACCTTGGTTTTCATATAAACATAACTTTCAACGAATAGTTCAATTTTAAAAAAACTCATAAGTGGTGCAATAGTATTACCTACATTTTCAATGAAACCCAGCCATAGCACTCACGCGGTTCTTTATAGTTTCATCGACAGTATGATTCCGTCCACGTCAATCTTGGGTCATTCGTTGGTGAAAGTCCAGAGCCATTCTGCGGCCTGCTCTTGTCCTAATGAATCGTTTCGAAGATCTATTGGTTCAAACACACGCCGTGAACAGTGCGATTATAGCGCTCGATTAAGCGGCCCTTTGAGGTCTTCATAGCCGGGTATGGGGTTTCTTCAAAGACCCGTTCGATTTAAAGCTTGAGTCAGCATCACGTTTTGCAAGATCAGCTTGCTTGGTCAGGTCGTTGTAGAATGTCGCCCACGGCAAATTGGAATCAGCCCTTTGACCAATACGGTGGTCTTCTTAGAGCGAATCATTTCTAGAACTAGCGGTAGAACTCGACAAGAGCAAAAGATATGCGGATGCTTTGTAGAAAACTTCGTTGGCATGCTTCAACTGGCTGCTCTCGAGTGTTTGTTCATTTCAAGCAGTAAACCAAAAACTTCGCCGCAGGAGCATGTCTAGCCGTAGCTTCATGCTCTACTAGGTCGAAAAATCAGTATTTCGTGTATCTCTGGTCCAAGGCCAATTAACTCAATCTTTGACACGACTTCTCCGTTAGGGCGGATGGTCCAAAGCTTAGCATCTGGCCGGTCAAAAAGTAACGCTTCTCTAGGCGGTCGCGACGAACTTTCCCCAACGAAAAGCATCTGGTTTTGCGGAGAAATGGCGAGGCCACGTAGGTAGCCGGACAATTTTGCTATCGCGACAGAGTTTTTCCAAATAGTCGACGTCTTTGACTCGCAGAATAGCAGTGAGCCCTCGTGCGAAACCAGACTATGAGGTTGATCCAAACCGCTCCGCACCAATGATCCATCGAAGGTGTCAAGTATGTAGCCCTTTGCACTTACCTCATGGGCTTCCCGACCCGAAACACCAAGCGCACTAACAAATAAACGTCGATTGTGGAGTACCATCCCATTAAGGTGTTGTGGTTCGGCACTCTCTAGACGAAAAAAAGCTTTCGAAAAGCATGGTTTTTTCTTATCAAATGCGAATTCTACGACTTCATTCGTTCCCGACGAAATCACCAATAGTCGACCCTCATTAAGCACGAGCCCATGAGGGTCACACACCCCAGGGAGTTCGTACCAGCCAGTCTGCAAAAGGTTGTCATCAAAAGTTGCCAAGTAACCCTGCTCACTGGAACCTGCCACGACCAAGAGATCAGAACCATTACATGCTAACCCCATAATCCTAATGTTGGAGTTGGGGCCTTCGATCGCAATCTCTTGGATTTCCCAATCTTTTTGCTCGGCCGCTTTATCGGAAAGTATGATAGAAAAGAGGCGTGGACGTAAATCTCCTATTCGCCCGTTGTGCGACGCGGCAATTAAAGTAGTATAGGGTGTTCCAAAACCATTTCTTACTGTCATTCAGGGGATCCTTAGTTTGAAAGCTCACGAAAGCAGAATACTTATTATTGGCCACCTGCCATCAGAAGACAACCTCCGACTTTACCGCTCGAGGGATCAAGAAATCGATGCAGGAAGTCTGGAAATCTGGCATGATAATTGCGCTCGGAGCTTGCCGCTAACACACGCAATGGCACAATTGATCGACGCAACATACTGCCCAACAACGGTTCGCCACCATCAAACCGCTAAATTGATCACCGAAGCGTTTGGATTGGATGCGCCTGTCCCTGACGCTCGCATCAACAACATCGATTACGGGGTCTTTAAGGGTCGACCTCTTAGGGAAACGCCACATCCAACCGAGGCTCTCGAAGTCCCATACGATGGTGGTGAGTCTTGGCAAGATGCCGCCGATCGGTGGAGCGCATTCTTCAAGACGACTGTCCGGAACTGTCCTCAATCTGTTATCCTTCTCGCCGGTCAGTCTGCCAATGCAGTCCGAATGTTAAAACATATTTGCCTTCACCAACCTTTAGAAGAAGTTCTAACTGCCCCAGTTCCCCACTTACAGTTCTTCACCGTCGGCTCCGATCTTCAGGACTTCAACTCTGTAATTTGGAAATACCACTGGCAAGACTAAAAACACTTTATGAGGTGCCCCTATATTTGTAAACGCTTTGCTTTGTAACTGTAAAAGCAAAGAAGACCCGCATATGGGCAAAGGAATGCATTTTACAGATGAGTTCAAACAAAATGCCGTCGCGCAGATTGTTGAGCGAGGGTATGAGGTCAGCGGCTCGCGATCAGCACAAAGTCACTTTACACTTGGAAAGCACACGAATAAAGCCATGCTGACGCTAGTTGATTATGAAGCAAGATAGTGTAAATTGAACAAGGATTGTGTCTTGGAAACTAGGGGTACCTCACTAACAGTCAATCAAAAGAAGACTTTTCTTCAGTTGAATACCAGGATGAGTGCAATCTAAGGCCTTGCAAAGGCAGCGAAAGCAAGCTGCAGTTCTCAACTTTGATTGAAATACTTCTATCTAGCGAACAGCAAGGTTCGATCAAAGACCAAAAAACCCTAATTACGCCAGCATGGCAAAATACAATCACGGTTCGACCATCACCAATAGTTGAAATATCTTCGAGAATTTGACAAAATCCCGACAACGTCCGTTGTGCAAAATTTCTATAGGACTCTCCGTTTGGTGGTGATGAATCAGGGTCAGAATATGCACGGATTGAACTGTGGCAACGGCCTTCTAAATCTCCAAAACCTCGTTCATTTAGATTTCGATCTAGAACTATGTTTTTTAGCTCTGAAACTAGGTCAACTGCCAAGACTGAGTCGAGTGCTTTATCATTCCGATCAACATCGTCTCCCCATGCGGTTTTTTGACTGCTGCCGGAAACGAAATCATTCTCGAGATCTGATGTTGCTATTAAAGCAGTTTGTACAGCCCTGGGCAGGGTGCTTGAGTACATCCGCCAGATATTGTCTGGAATTTCTTTTCGCAATTCAAGTGACTGACGACAACCAGTTTCATTCAAGAGAATTTTGCCACTGCCAGATAACTTTCTGTTCAAATTATCGTTCGTCTGGCCATGCCGAACCAGGAAAATTTTATCGGGCGCATTCAATTGCACTTCCGAAACCGAATCAGAAATCTCTTTCCATGACCTGACTTCGCTATCTTGTCTCATTAATTTCCAGTATCCGTTGAGGAAAAATTCCCCATCCATCAAGAGTATGACGCGCTGTTGTAGCCAGTTCGTCGGATTTTATCTTCTTATTCCACAATTCTTGGTCCATTACTAGGGCCCGTGGACATTCAACTTGAAGCAATGAGGACGGCGGCAAGGCCCCAAGACATGGTATTGAGGTGCTGCAAACGGTTTGCTTGGTAATTTTGGAACCAAGGAGAGTCGGAAAAATCGTGCCGATATGCCTGCTGTATTAGAGCGTGTCTGACGTCAACGTTTATGAGACGCACAAGAGCTAGCAAGTATACAACAAACCAGTGAGCGGTTGGGCAAAGCCACTAAACGCAAAACCACAACTAGTTTGCTGCGTACAACCTCAAACCTTAATTCGCTTTATTAGACCTACCTAACCTCAAGCCACTCCATTACATCATCGAAGTTATTTACTTGCAGGCCAAAGCTACTTTCATTTGGCATTTCATTGCCATCTACAGGCCTAGGATTAAATCCGTATCTTCTAAGGTAGTAAAAAAGCATCGCCTTGCTGCACTTTACATTAAATGATCCATTTTTCATCCGGTATTCATATTCCAACGCGTCTTGTTTGCTTTGCTTTAGTTCGTGGTGCGGGCCCATTTGGATAGTTACGGATGTATTCCAAACTTTGTCATCTTTCAGTGTTGCATTTGATTTTTCAAACTTCGAGGCTCTGGTAATACGTGATAGCACATAGTCTGAATGGCGATTGCCATCATGATTGAACGCTCGCAAATGCCATCTGTTACCGTCATTGCCTAATGCCAAGGGCGTAATTCGTTTTATGCTTGTACTCGTACTGGTTCGTGCCGTGTATTGAATTTCGACAGATGCCACGTCATTCATTGCGCTAATTAAGTTTTTAAATACTTTATCGCCTATTTTTCGGGAAGGGATTTCAACACTATCAATAACTGGAAACTCTTTTATCCAGGTTTCCTTTCGAGTTGAGATTTTTTTGGCAACAGATTCTAGAAAATGAAGGTATTCATCGGAAGCAGGTTTTAAATATTCAAGAGTAAATTCGTCTGTTTTTAGATAACGCCGCTGTTCTAAAGAGTACTCGATATTATGAGGGAATGATTCTTTGTACTTTTTAATGTCACTTGAGCCCTGCTGGGAAGAAATACCAAACTGCTCTTTAATCCTAGGGCGACTAATTTCACCTTCCCAAAACAGACAAAACTCTATGAACCTCAACCGCTCATCGGCACCAGATGTTTTAGTTTTCATTCCCGTCTCCCCTTAGTTTTTTATTGATTCTAAGCACCTGCCGCGAGACAGTCAAGACTATTTAAACTGTCTATTTGCCTTAATGTGGCTAATAACTTGACATACAACCTGCGAGAGTCTAAATACTGGTTACTGATTCTAAGTAGGGTAAAATTATGAAACGAATATTATGTATTGATGGCGGCGGCATAAAGGGTGTTTACCCCGCAACGATATTAGCGGAGTTTGAAAAACAGCTCGAAGCCGCGGGTAAGAACCCGAGGCTTTATAAATACTTTGACTTAATGTCTGGAACCTCAACAGGCGGCATTATAGCTGTTGGACTTGCCCTCGGCATCCCAGCAGCACAAATAGCATCGATGTATGAGACTAAAGGTCCGAGGATATTTAACCAAGACAGGCCTGCACTGGGAAAGAAGTTAAGAAAATTTCGATTAAATGCAAAACACGCCGTTGGAACAAAGTACAAGCCAGACGAATTACATAAAGCATTAAAAGGGGTTCTTGAAGATCGACAACTTGGCGATGCTAAAACCCGACTGCTTATTCCGTCTGTTCACGCTCCGGATAACTCCCCCCGGGTATTTAAGACGCGGCACTCCGAAAGGTTTATTAACGACCACAAACGACTGGCGCTTGATATATGCATGTCCACAGCAGCAGCCCCTACCTATTTTGAGGCGCACGAAACTTTTACAGGCGAGTTAATGGCGGATGGAGGCCTTATGGCTAACAACCCTATAGCTATGGCGACAATAGAAGGTGTTGGAGAGCTTGGCTGGCCAAAAGAAGAACTTCAGGTGCTTTCAATAAGCTGTCTGTCCTCGCCTAGTCATGTACCTGATAAGGTTGGCGGACTTGAATTTCTCGTTAAGCACTCACTTGAAGTGTTCAATGCCGTGGCCAGTGAAAATGCAGTTGGCATGGCGAGAATACTACTCGAGGATCACGGCGGTAACACACACAAAGCTGTTCACCGCATAGATACCCAAGTCGCGCCTGGGCGGTTTAGCCTCGATGCCACCGAGGGCATTCGTGAACTTAAAAGTCTTGGCAAGAACAAGGCGGTCCATGAATTTACAAAAATAAAAAATGTGTTTTTCAATGATGAAGCAGAGCCCTTCACGCCAATTAAGGAGATTAGATAATGAACAAGCCTTTTATAAGCCCCAAGCTGACAACTCATGAGGACGTGCTTGAGGCGCTCGTTGATGAAGTGTCCTTACCGATGACAATTATGGTGCGCATACACGAGCGGTACCACTCAATTTCTGAACATTTTGACAGAGACGCGTCTAATATAAAACAATATGAGCCTAATGTCTTTCCCCAAGGGTCTGTCAACTTAGGGACTGCTAACAAGCCAGTGGGGAAGAAAGACGAAATTGATGTGGATATGGTTGTAAATCTACTCCGATTGAATAAATCCAAACTAAGTCAGGCCGAACTAAAGGCTCTTATTCATACAGAAGTTCAGCTTTATGCCCGCCAACATAATATGATGGAGCCTATAGATGGCAAAAGATGCAGTACGCTAAACTACAGAGATCATCAGCACGGCGAAGATCGGTTTCATGTAGATATATTACCGTCAATTCCAGATGTAGAAGGCTATAGCGGAGTTTTGACGGCTAGGGGGTTAGACCCTTCCACGTTTTATATCGATGGCGCCATTGCCATTACCTGTAAGAGACACCCGAATTACCGAATTCGCAGCCAAGACTGGCCAGTGAGCAATCCGAAAGGTTATGCAAAATGGTTCGAATCCAGTCAACAAGCTGCGTTGATAGAAAGAAGGGCACACTTGGTCGCAAGTGGGGCTTATGCCAGCGTTGAAGAAATACCGCTATTTCGAGTGAATACCCCCCTGCAAAAAGTGGTCAAAATTCTCAAACGTGATCGAGACGTTACTATGGCTGGCGATAAGGATAAACCTATATCAATCATCCTTACTACATTGGCTGCACACGCTTATAATGGAGAAAATGATATTGTTTCCGCCTTAAAAATTGTTCTTAGAAATATGGAAAACTATATAGAGACAAGGAACGGAAAATATTACATCCCGAACCCAGTGAACCCTGCTGAAAATTTTGCTGACAAATGGGAGGTGGAACCTAAAAAAGCACAAAAGTTCTTTGCTTGGTTACGGCAAGCACAAAAAACATACGCTGTATTTTTATCCAGCAATATTCAGGACGCACCCGATACTTTGTCCCATTCATTGTCTGATAAAGTACTTGGAGCAATTAAATCAAGATTACCCAGCACAGTTCCCCCTATCGCCTCTAGAATTAAAACGGAAGGTGACAGGATGGCTCAATCTCCAAAGGTTCATAAGCCATGGTGTCGGCGTTAATAGATGATCTAGCTGAGCTAGAGCGATGGCTGATGTTGGAACAGTGTGAGTTGAAAGTCGGTATACGTGAGGGCTACCACGAAATTACCGGAACTTATTTGGTAAAATCGCCCGACAAACAGGTGTCTGCATCAGGACCGCTCGCTCGTTTTGATATTAACCTCAAAATCTATGACAATCACCCCTACGTTACGCCGACGTTACGAGAGGCAGGTGGATTGATTAAAGTCACATCAGATAATCATGTTTATCCAAACGGGCTGTTATGCTACGGGCCGCCGCAGTTTGTTTGGGCCTCCAATCCCGATATGGCCCTAGTAAGGTTTTTTGAAGAATATATTCATAGTTATTTTGTGGGCTATTTGTATTTTAAGCATCACGGCATTTGGCCGCAAGGTGAATACGAGCATGGTGGCCCTGGGGTACTAACAGCATATTCGGAATTGTTGAAATGCAAGCAAGATATTCATTCAATCTTGGGAATGCTGAAATTGCTTTCACTAAAGTTCAGACGTGACAGATGGCCTTGCCCTTGCAGGTCCGATAAGAGATTAGGTGATTGCTGTAGGCCTACCCTCAATTCGGCAGGTAGAAAAATAAACCGAAAGGTCGCGGTAAACTTACTGAATGTTTTTAGTGCTGATTATTATCTTTGAACTCCATTAAGCATCAAGTCATGACCAATTTTATAGATACTTTAATTTCGCGCTATGCTTATTCAGCAAAGAAACCCTCATGAAATACCGAAACGCTACGCAGGTTAATTGGAGGCATCTTACAGCCTAGTTTAGGATGCTGGTTGCTTCTTAGATTTTAGTGATTTTAATCTAACAATGCCTTATAAGGGCTCCAGGTGCTGTGGAAACATAGGCAAAATGTTATGATAAATATAGGGACAATAAATATATGCTTAGGCTTGTTTGGGGATTGCCGTTCGCCCGAACATGCGCCTGAAGCTATGGGTGTCTCTTTCGTAGGCCCGAACGGTTTTCTCAACATTCTAGAAGCACGGCTTGGGATATTTACTGAAACAACATCATTTACCACGCGCCTGATCCGTTATTTGAACTGCATTGAGCAAGCCAACCATCCTAAAGCATTTTACTGTGCATCCTATAAGGCGGATCCGTTTTCTGTTGCACGGACATTGTTGCAATGGCGAGATGAATGGTATCTTGCTGGATGGCAGGGTGAATTTGAAGGAGATATCTCCGCTCGCCTTGCTGACTTAGCGGCCATTGAGGTTATTGCCAAAGATCAGGTAGAATACAATACAGGGCAACGTATTCAAAAGGTATTGGATTGGCTAGAGAGCAACCAGGTACATATAGCCAATATCGAATTACTTGATGATTTGGCATCATTCCCGGCGCTTATTCAAAAGCTAATCCAAGCCACGGGTGCCAAAGTTACACACCCCAAAGAACTGATACCGAGTGGCGACGCTGGAACAGATTTACACAGTCTGCAGCAAACCTTGAGGGGAACAACACTCACTAAGTGTGACCTTAAAAACGACGGCACCCTTGTGGTCTTGCGTGCACCGAATGCTCAAGACAGCGCAGAAATCACAGCAAAACTTTCACACAGCTTGCAAACAACAACCGAGGGACAAAAAAATGCAATTCTCACAGAAGTCCGCGGAGAAATTTTAGATGAAGCTTTTGAGGCACAGAAATTGCCGCGCGTTGGTTTTTCTGGTCTATCCCCTTGGAGACCAATATTTCAAGTGTTGCCACTTGCCTTTGAACTTTTATGGGCGCCCTTAAGCCCCAAGGCATTGTTGCAATTTTTATCTCATCCCGTAGGCCCTATACCTGCGCGGATTCGCAAGCGTTTGGCACAAACCGTTGCAAACACTCCCGGAATAGATAGCGAGCGATGGCTCGGCACGGTAAAAACCTGCCTCAAAAAAGAAGATGAAGACAAGAAAGATAAGGAAGCAGCTAAGATAGACTACTGGCTTCGCTCCGAACGGTTTGATCCAAAGCAGGGCATTGATAGTGATACGCTTTTTGAGCGTGCTGAAGAGTTATTGCAATGGCTGATGGGTATTCGCGAAACTACGGACGATACAGGCATGCGCTCTCTATATAATATTGCCTACAATCAGGCGGTCGAATTTGGTGAAGCTGTAAAGCGATTGCAAAAACATGGGCGTGATACCCTGACCCGCGATAATGTGCTGCGTTTGATGGAAGATGTCAGGGGTACAGGGGCGCCGGTAACAGACAGGTTTAGTGAGGTTGCCCAAGGGCAACCCATGCTCTTATCCTTTGAGAAAGCCGGCAGTGTGTATTCACCTGTGGACACATTGATATGGTGGGATTGCCAAGCAAGCGATCGGATTAAAAGCTGGCCGTGGTCAAAGGCAGAAATCACAGAGCTAAGCCAGCACGGCATAGCGTTACAATCCGAAGATGATAAGCTGGATGCTTTAGGTGAAGCGTGGTTACGTCCGATTCTTAACATTAAGAGCAAATTAGTCATTATTCTGCACGGAGATGCAGATAGGCACCATCCAATTTGGGATCAAATCTCCAGTCAGGCGACCGGTCTATTGGAGCCGGACATAGATGATCCGGATGTTTTAAAAAATCTACAAATCAACATGTCCGGTATCGACACCAAACCCTTGCCTGCAAAAACCAGATGGTGGCAATTACCTAAGGGGCAAAAAATAGAGCCCCGGGTATATGAGTCCTATTCCAGTCTCAACGATTTTATCAATAGCCCCTATAAGCGCATCTTAAACTACGCCGCTAAAATTAGAAACGGATCGCTATCAACAATCAATGACGGCAACCTTTTAAAGGGGAGCCTTGCGCACAGAATCATTGAAGAGTTTTTTATTGAGTTTCCGGACATACAGAACATCAATACAGATATTATTCCTGGCTGGATTGATGCAAATATCGAGGCGCTTTTGCAAACCGAAGGGGCAAGCCTACTCGAGCCTGGCCGTTATGCTGAGCTTCAAGCATTTATCAGCAAAGTAAAATGGTCTCTGGGTGTGCTCATTGAACACTTTAAAACCGCTAAAGTCGTCAAAGTGGAAACCGAGATTAAACAGGACGGACAGTTTTGTGGTGGGACGTTAAGTGGGTATATTGATATAGTGGCCACACACGCAGACGGGTCCAATGCCGTCGTAGACATCAAGTGGGGCGGCAAAATATATAGAAGTTTAGAGCTTCAAGAAAGCCGCTATCTGCAGCTGGCCGTTTACAACCGTTTGATCCTAAAATCTCCAAGTCTCAGCTACTTTATTTTAGTAGATGCACACATGCTCAACCTAAACCACAATTTTTTCAAAAAAGGCGAGCGGGTTACACCTGAAAACGGGGAAGACAGTGCACAGTTCTGGGCACGGTTTGAAAGTACATGGAAGTGGCGCAAAGCTCAAATTGACAGTGGCCGCATTGAAGTAACGGTCGCAGGTACTGATCCGGACGAGAATTCTATACCTAAGAATAACGGCCTGGACATTCCAGATGCAAGCGACGGGTTTAGTGATTACGGAGCTCTTACAGGTTGGGAGCCAGGCGCATGAGTAATAACATTCACTTTATTAGCGCGGGCGCGGGTAGTGGGAAAACCTACCGCCTTACACAAAAGCTGCAAAAACTGCTTGCTGCAGGCAAAGTATCCCCGTCCGGCGTTATTGCCACAACATTTACCAAACTAGCCGCAGGGGAACTAAAAGAGCGTGTCAGGTCTGCTCTGATTGAAGCTGGACATATCGGGATTGCAAACCGCATGGAGCAATCTGCCATAGGTACCGTCAATAGCGTATGCGGCGATCTATTAAAGCGGTTTGCTTTTGAAGCAGGCATGCCGCCTGACCAAAAAGTTCTAGATGAAACACATGGGGAGAGTCTATTTTTTAAAGCCTTAGAAGACACCATCTCAAAAGATGTCGAGCTTGTACGAAAAATGAACGCGACCTCTATACGCCTCCAGATCATCGACCAGAGAAACAAAAACATATTGTGGCGCAGCGAAGTGAAAAAGCTCGTCGACGCGGCTCGATCAAACAATTTATCGTCAAAAAAAATTAAAGCTTTCTCAGATGAAAGCATTAGCGGGCTCCTCGATTATTTTCCCAAACCCACAACGCGGGATTTAAATAAAGAGCTTGAAACAGCTTTAAACCACGCCATCAGCGGAATTGATGTTTCTGAAGATACAACAAACGTCACCGCAAATTATCTCCGTACCTTACGCGGTGCACTCGGGGATTAAAAAAACAACCGCCTGCCATGGGCTAAATGGATATCGTTGACTAAAAGTAAGCCCGGAGCAAAATCCAGAGAACATGCAAGGGACGTGGCCCATAATGCGGCAGATTATGCCCAACACCCCGGCCTACATGCAGATATCCGGTATTTCACCAAAACCTTGTTTAATCTCGCATCAGATAGCCTGAGTACCTATCAGGATATGAAAACACAAAAAGGGTTGATTGATTTTACCGACCAGGAACAGAGATTATATACCCTTCTTGATAACCCCGCTGTTGCCGAAACGCTTCGACAAGAGCTTGACCTTTTAATGGTCGATGAATTTCAAGACACGAGCCCCATTCAGCTCGCTTTGTTTTTAAAATTATCCAGACTTGCAGGTCGGGTGATTTGGGTCGGGGATGTGAAGCAGGCTATTTACGGATTTAGAGGATCTGATCCAGCCCTAATGAGCGCTGTAGTTAGTCAAGTTATAGCCGACGGAAATGAGTTAGAAATTCTCCCAAAATCATGGCGGTCACGCCCTGGGCTCGTGCATTATGTCAACGCCCTCTTCGTTCCGGCATTTGCAGAAACACTTTCAGAGGAACAAGTCGTGTTAGAGCCTGTTCGCGAAGACACGCTAGACGACGCGGTTCTAGAGATATGGAATTTGGTGGGCAAAAACAAAACCCTCAGAGCAGGCGCCCTGGCATGTGGGGTTGCAACTCTTATGGGTTCCGGCCGTAAGGTCATCGATAAAACCACCGAGAAAGCTAGAGACCTTCAATACGGAGATATAGCCGTTCTTTGTAAGACCCATGCAAATTTGGCAGAAATTGCTGAAAGCCTTGCTAAGCACCAAGTGCCGATTCGCTATAAGCGCTCGGGTCTTATGGCCACACCTGAAGCAGTTCTGGCACTTGCTTGCTTGCGCCGCCTCATAGATCCTTCCGACACGCTGGCATCAGCAGAAATCCACACGCTCAGCACTTGCGAAAGCCCAGAAGAGTGGTTGCCGGAGCGGCTTGACTATCTATCCAATCCTGAAGCCATATCTAGTCGCTGGCGCGAAGATGTCACCGGCGCAATTAAGGCGCTGAAAGATGTGCGTAAACGGTTGTCTTTTTTAACCCCGGAGGAAACTCTGCGCCTGGCGATAGATGCGGGCGACGTTAGACGCTCCGTACGCCGATGGGGGCCCAATGAAAATAGAACCAAACAACGCCTTAATAATTTATCCAGCCTCCTCTCTCATGCACAAAGCTATATGGATCAGTGCCAATTACAATCTGAGCCAGCAACGGCTGCCGGTCTTGTATTTTGGTTTTACGATCTAGCCGATGTTGAAAATGACACCCAGGCCGCAGGCGGATCCGATAATGCCGTTCAGCTCGTAACCCATCACGGCGCCAAAGGACTGGAATGGCCAGTCGTCATTGCTATGGATTTAAATGCCAAATTAAAGCCGAGGTTATGGGGTCTCAACGTTCTTCCCGCTCCAGGAAAAGTATCTTTAGATGATCCCTTACAGGGCAGGAAGTTACGCTATTGGCCGAGTTTTCAAGGCAAACAAAGCAAAGACGTCCCTTTGCTTGAAGCTATAGAGGCAGGTCCGGAAGCAGAAAAAGTCAACGCTCAGGAGACTGAAGAAATGCGTCGGCTTCTTTATGTTTCTCTAACACGCCCACGGGATATTTTAGTGCTGGCAGGTCAGTCCGGTAAGCTTTCTGGCGAATGGTCCGAAACCCTTGAGGCTGACTGGATGTTCCCGGAAGGAACAGAAATCACACTTACCGGCGGAAACCATCTTCGGACACAGGTTTTAAATTTTGAGAATATCGAAAAGGAACCGAGTGATTTGGCCTATAGAACAAACTGGCTAGAAACTCCTCAAGACGCCCCTGAAAGATTGCAACGCTATTTGAGCCCCTCTTCTGTAGAGCCTACTCCGGGCGCTCAAATTGGCGAGACTATAGTTTTAGGAGAAAGACTCCAGGTACAGGATAAATACGATACTACCGTTATGGGGTCAGCACTCCATGCCGTCATTGCAGCTAAGTTCTCTGGGAACTCATCTACTCAGAAAATTTTAGATGACCACGGCATGAGTAACGCAATTACAGCAGATGTTGCAGACGAAGCAGCAGATAGGTTGCTGAAAGCACTCGATACACATTTTAATTCTGTGCGAGTATTTACTGAACATCCGGTTTCTTATGTATCCGCATCCGGCCAAGTGGTTAGCGGATTAATTGATATGCTCGTAGAAACTGCAGGCGGCTATATACTCATCGATCACAAAGCTTCTCCTCGAGCGACAGCTGATTGGGAAAATATTGCGCTTGGGTATTCGGGTCAGCTGAAAGCCTATGCAGACGGAATTGCCAAAACCACTGACCGTCCTGTGCTGAGCACACGGATACATTTTGCGCTTACGGGTGGTTTGGTAGAGGTGACATTCCCATAATTGTTATATGTTGAAAATATGGCAGGAGTAAAGTCAGCCGAATTAGATAATTAGGTCGCTAGTAGTTTGGGCTTCTTTTAGATTATCAAGGGAAGTGTACCTTTGGCCAACCGTATAGGCGAATGTTCGACCGTTGATCGCAGTAATATCATTTATGATATCCCTCCCAAGATCAACTTCACCATCATCATCTAGTTCAAATACTTGGAATGCACCCTCAAAAAATTCCTTGGCTTTAGGGCCAGAACAAATATGTTCTTTTGCATAACTATTCACTTTGTCCTTAAGTGTATTATTTATTTGCAACACGTTATCATCACTATTGATTTGCTCCAATGACACTTCCCTATGTCGTTTGATTATTTTGGCTACCTTGGGTTTAATGTTTCCAAGGGTGTAAAATGCTATGTATTCCACATTGCGAAAAGTTCGATTTGGCTGGCAAATATAGACTTTATGCTTTTGGTACATAGGCCAAGCGGTTATAGCGCCCACGACGACGACATTATCTCTCGAAGGAAGTAGACCTTCATCCTCTATCATCAAGTGAAGTTGCTCAAGCATGAATCTTTCTATTTCTGAAAGTTTGATGCTTTCATGCAGCATAAGGTTACTAACTAATGTATCAAAATCTTCAAAAGACTTCCACACAAGCCTGCTGTCATTTATCATTCCAACTATGTTCGGAACCTTACCATGTGGTGTTAAGTACAACAAAGCTTGAGTGCCATTTTCCGCGCTCTTTAACCTTTCGAGGTGTCGCTCCAGCTGGTCAATATCGTCTTGACCTAAGTAATTAGCAACCACGGTCTTGGTCTCAATAAGAATATTATAATTTGCAGAAATTTCTCCATCAGGGATTCCTGTGCCACCACGAGAGGGTTGATTTCTCACAATGTGTAGACTGTCTTCTTCATCAATAAGGCGGCAAACTAAGTAATCAAATGCGGGCATTGAAAGCAGTCTTAAAACTGCCAAGATTGAAGATGTAACCCGGTTTTCGCCTTGCGAATAACTTGAAAAAATTGACATGAATACCCCTATAAAACAACCATACGTATATTATATATGGCAAGGTAAAGTAAAGTAAAGTAAAGCTCAAACTATGTTGAACGCTATTGATTCTTATCTATATACAGAAGGTACTCTCTCTACACCTACTTCAAACAAAAGCAAAAAGGTACGCATTTAACTAAAGTGCTTCTATTTTACTATATTCTTTAGAATTGCCCGAAGCACGTCCTGCAATTGGTCATATGTTTTTACATCGTTCAATAATGAAAGTGAAAAACTGGGATACCCACTTATATTGTCGTTGCTCATAGGGCCGACAATATTCACCACTTGGTCGTACAAGTTTTGTCGTGCAAATTCACTGTCATAAACCGAGTGTGACTTAAGGTAACCCAAGCATAGATATATTGAACCTTGCCTGGTTTTGGTAATATAAAATGGATGCAACCTTGAACCATTCACTGAAAATTCTGCTACAATTGAACCTTGAGTGCTAGCCACTTTTACAGTGCCCTCATTTAGGTTTATTAGTTCAATAAATTTATTCGCACCCAACACCTGCTCTTTACCCAACGGCGCAATGTTTTTTAACAGCCAGTCGTCCATCGAAATTGGTTCTAGGTTGCCTCTAATCTTCTTTGCCGCATTTGCCCGTTCAGTTTGACCTATAACGCGAGGCGCTAAAGTTAAAAGGCCCGCTTCGCTTTCAAACCACCCTAGCTCAATCGCACTCACGTCAGCACGCATTTGATCATTTAAAAACTCCACAATCCGCGCCAATTCAGAAGGGATTTTATCAGCAACAAATACCAGTTTGATACGCCCGGCAGTAAAGTTTGCATCAACTTGCGCCCAAAAAGATTCTGCGTCCATATCTTCATTGTCAATAAATTCCGACAGTTTCAAATCGGGGTCTTCGCCTGCCTCTGTAGACGTTTTTTCAAAAGATTCGGCAATACGCCCAGCTTTCCAATACGCTGTACCGTTAGCGGCATAATCCAGCATTTGCCCTACAACCTCGCGCCGTATTCTTGTGTCAACGGCCCGCTTGAGCTCAACAAGGACTGGTACGCCTTTGCGGGTAACAAAAAGATGGTCGAGAGACCAACGGCCATTTGTGTCAGCTGAGTCTGCAATTGGCTGCTCCCGGCGGATAAGTAATAAACTGCCATCATCTTCACATATAATTTCTGGATAACGCCCAACAAGGTCTTGCATGAAGTCCTCGCTCTTTGGGGCGGAAGGTAGCATCTTATTTAAGTTTCCACCCTCATCCATAGTAAAAATCACGTTTTTCATTCATCTACCCCTTATCTTTTTTATTTGGCTACTAACGTAAAGCAAAATTAAGTAGGTTTCAATTTATCTCGTGATTGTTGAAGTCAGAAGATAAATTTCACAATGAAATATAGGATAGCTAAGGCACCAATGATAGGCATGCAGCCGTTATAGTAAGTGTCGATCATGGACTTTGGTTTATTACGTTTCATGGTTTTACAAAATGCCAATACTGGTAAGTTTTTCTCTTCCGACTAGGTCAATCACCCAATCCACTTGTTGTTCGTTAAGAAGGAAAACTTCATCGAGTGGTGCTTGGGCTGGAACGACTTTAGCCATTTTTGACGTGGCAATGTCATTGCTAACACCATTCTCAATGAAAGCTTCAACATCATTAAATTTGAAATGCCTTGGGATTTTGCAACCATTTGTCAGTTCTATGCCTTCTGCTGCGGCACTCGCCACTAAGGCTAGCGCTTGTCTTAGAGTAGGCCTTCTTGTCGTATGAGTGAATTCTTGGGTTGGCTTTGGTTTTGTCGAGCGACCTAGAACTTTAACACATATACTTTTCGGCTTCCCTATGGATAATAAATAGCCATTAATTATAGCCTTTGTGGGGTCATTTTCTGGTATGCCACCAAGACTTTTTTGGTGTTTTTCTTTGGAAAATGGCGCTGGTCCAGCTGTGCTCCCACCGCCGGGTGCTAGATTAGTAAGAGGACCCCTTTCATGTAGTCGACCAAAACCCTCAATCAATACAGTTTCTCTATCATAAGCTTCTTGCTCATCATCAAACAGGCTATCAATTTCATAGAGTATATTTTCATTAGCTCGTTTTATTTTTTGAATGACATTAATCTTATATGGATTGCTTGAGTATTTGGCCTGGTGTCTGGCTTCTGTCTCATGCTGAAATACGCGCGATTGCGTCCCCTTGCCAACGTAGAATGGCCGGCCATCTGGGCGGCGTAGAATGTAGATGTAATAAGTTTTTAGCCCTTGTAAAAAAGAGCGCACTGTTTCTTTGCCGCCAATACAGGTTTGTCTTGTCTGAAATGTATCCTGCTGTTGCATTAAATATCTCTTAAAACTCCACTACGTCTTCAGCTAATTCTGCGGCAAACTTATAGTGCCAATTAGTTCGCATGCTTGTTTCATATAACACCGCCTCAAATCCATGAGGCAGATCAGGCGGTGCTACCGAGTTATATATGATGGATTTTCTGCAGTCATAGTTTTGTAATAATTGACAAAACAAAGGCTGGTAGCTTTTACCGCCAATAAACACAATGTCATCACCATCGTCTTTCAGCATATTAAAATCCGCAAAGGTCATCTTTGGACTACGCTTGATGTGTTTGTTTTGCGTCGATGAGAATGTGATGTCATAGGCGGGCGTGAGGAAGTCTGCCCGTATTAAGCCCCATCCTGCAGATAAAATGTATACATTCTCAACGCCAAATTTATGCACAAGGGCTGCATAAACAATATTAGTATATAGCATATATGCAGGCAACAAATTTAGAGGGTTATCTTGTAGACTGCGGGCATTGTAATCTAGTAACCGCACTCGCCAAGTATGGCCATCGTCTGAAGCATCATCAGGATGAGCATATATAAGCTCACTGTTAGGCGGCGCTAACTGTGGACTAGCAACAAACATAACCCGTTTACCACAATCTGAAACCAGGCTACCGGCACTACTTCGTTTTTTACCTGCACATTGAATAGCTATCTTCATGGGGCAACATCCATTTCATCGACGAGCCTGCGGAAAACGGATAAAAACGCCGGGTCAAATGTTTCTGAAACATGGTTTTGATTCCATAAAGCCGATTGTCTCACCCTCTCTCTATTGCATAAGTGCCCGAGCCAGTTTCCAGAAGGCGGATCCAATGTCTCCGTGTTAGCATTGCTAAGCAGTGCAATGGTGTTTCTTTCTATATAGCCGCGAAGACTGTTTGGCTCAGCGGCATCTTCAATAGCAAGCCAAAGAAAAGGCATGTCGCCAATTACCTTGCTAACCGCGCACTCAAGTGTTTGTTCCCCTTCCCTGATTTCTCGGGGCGCAGAACTGCCCTGACCCCAAGTTTGGTAATCAAGGTTTTCTTTTTTCATAATAGCCGTTCCCACGATCAACCTGAAAATAGATCCACGGTGATTCCCACCGCCTGAACGGGCCGTCCCACGGTGCTGCGAAAGCCTTGACCAGATCTTAGTCTTTGAATTGGTTTTTAAGGCGTGTGTGCCAACTCGCGTAATACGAAAACCTGTTCCGCTTTCCGCTCTAACCTCGCCGTCTTCCATAAAAAAATATACGCCTCGGCTAGGCCAGTTCATCCGTCCGTCACAGTCTTTAAGTTTTCTTGCGCCGCCAACCTTTGTTTTAAGCTGGTCGATAATTTCGTAAAATTCAACTAAGTCTTTGATCTTATCTCGCATATTTCAATATTTGCACCACAGGTTGTCCTCGTCAAGACGCCTGCTTGGTTAGCGTTTAGCGAACAACATGAATACGGACTTATGAGGTATCGTGTTTTTAGCTGACATTGGGCTTCTGAGTCTGCTAGAGTTTGTTGATAGCTATAATGGGGAAGGAATTGTTTTGAGTAGAATATACAAACCCACAAACGGTCCGGAAGACTGGAAAGAGTTTTTAGCAAAACCAGATTTACATTGGAAGACAGGGAAATCCGCGCGCTCTATGGCATATGCGTGGGAGAACAACAACGGCATGCCGCCGCGTGTTGGAAAAATTCTTTCCGACGCCTTTGGGGCAAGCCCCGAGCCTTTGATTGTTATTCCGGAGTATAAGGTGCCTTTGCCAGGAGGACGCACCGAAAGCCAAAACGATGCATTCGTGTTTGCCCGTATAGGTGAGCAAACCGCAGTAATAATGGTAGAGGGCAAAGTAGATGAGCCATTTGATAGGCCCTTATCAAAATGGTTTGATGAAGCATCTCCCGGCAAACGAATACGACTTGATTATCTTTGTAAGGTCCTGGGTATTGAAGCTAACCCACCGCAAGACCTGATGTATCAGCTTTTTCACCGTACTGCGTCTGCAGTTATAGAAGCCAAGAGGTTTAAGGCAGATATAGCCATCATGCTTGTTCACAGTTTTTCACAAGAACATAAATGGTTTGATGATTATACAGCCTTTGCTGCACATTTAGGGGCGCAGGCTGAGTTGGCGGCGCTTGTTAAGTGCCAAACAAGCGCAGAAGTTCCGCTTTATTTAGGTTGGGTCACAGGCGACCCTAAATATCTCGCTCTATAGGGTGAAGCATTCGATAGCCATTATCGTCCGGAAATGTTTATTCTTCCACAACGGGATAACAAGGCTTGTCCCACTCTTCGTCTGGGGCGTCCATCATCAAGTCTATGAACAACGGCACAAGACGCGCCAGGATTTTTTTGCAATCTTCGACTTGCTGTCGGTTTACTTGGCTGTTCCACGTAGCGCCGCCGTGAAGAATTTGGTTGCGGAGAACGTAGATGCGTGGAAATAAAATTGTCAAAATAGTTGCACTGTTTCTGGCTTCGAACGCATTTTTTACTTGGTGCTGATTGGTCTTAAACCACAGCTTCCAATCTGATTCTTTCACCTGGCCATTTTGGTATTTCCAGAACGGGCCGTAAACAAATTTGTTTTTCAAAAGCAAGTCTATGGGTCCGTGAAACTCTGTCCAAATAGACCGGTAAATTCGCTTGCTTTTATCCAGTGTGAGCATTTTTTTAAAATATTGCTCAAATGAGTTTCGTTCGCCTATCTCCATTGCGTCATCCAAACTTTTTGCATACGCGGCATTGAAGGCAATCCAGTAAAATATGAATGCAGCATCTAGGTCATCTGTTGCTTGTTCGGCGCGGTCAAGCCAGCTTAATGCGCGGTGAACACGCAAACCAAGGTTTATAGGAAAGCCGCTACGCAGTTCGCGTTGCTTTGTTTTTAAGTCTTTATGTAACAATGCTGGTATCATGTGCTTTCCTGTAGTTAGGCTATTTTAGTATAATAAGGTGAATGGACACGCTGTGGCTCACATTCTTTTTCACCACAGCCCTGTCTATAAATTCGCCTTATTGGTTTTTCATGCCATATATTTTTTTATGCTAGTTATCAGAAGTACTTTGCTTCCATTTGGCAATTCAACTTCCACTTCATCATCTAATTCACTTCCAACTAACGCTCGCCCTATCGCGGAGTGCTTATTAATATTGCCTGTGCCAACATCGCTTTGAGATGAAACTATTGTTACCGTTCTTACTTCTTTCAAATGTTCGTCAATATATTGAAACGAAACTGTGTCATATAGCTCAACTACTTTGTCATTGTTTGCGGGCAATAATGTTGGTTTGCTAGTTGGAGCTACAATTTTTTGAGCGTCTTGTGGCTTTTCTTCGCGTGCTGCGAATAGATCTTCTTGCGCTTTTTGTTTTATTTTAACAACATTAGATAACCGCAATTGCTCACGTCTTTCGTGTTCGTCCTTTTTGCTTTGAATTGTTTGATTGATTTTAATCTTTAGTTTTTCAAATTCTCTATCTGGATTATGAAACCAATCTGTAGACCATATCCTATATATTTCCCAGCCAAGGCCTTCTAGGGCTTCTTGTCTTGTTCTATCGCGATCACGCGCTGATTTACTTGAATGGTATGAGGCGCCATCGCATTCAATTCCCATCATAAAACCATATGGATAGTCAGGGTGTTTTACGCCTAAATCAATAAAAAATCCAGCAACGCCAACTTGAGGGATTACTTCACAGCCAATGCTTTCGAGTTTTTCCATTACACTGATTTCAAAATCACTGTCAGGCTCCTTACCTGTAATTTTTCCTGTGTCCAGCGTGCCGACTGATGCATAAGTTAAAAAGCCTTTGAATGCCTTTAGTCCTAATGCGCTTGATTCAGTTACTCTGATGTCGTCTGGTTTTAATGAGGTAAATAGCACAGTGTTATGTTTAGCTCTTGTGAAAAGGACGTTTAAACGTCTGTGGCCAAATTTACCATTGATAGGGCCAAAACGCTGCATAACCGTGCCGTTTTTATCGGGCCCATATACTGTTGAAATAAATATGGCGTCTCGCTCATCACCCTGTACGCTTTCAAGGTTCTTGACGAAAAACGGCTCTAAACCCCCGTCTTCTATTTCCCATTTTTGCCTATATGCTTCTGCGATATCATCATGAAGAAATAGCTTGTTCATTTCTTCATAGATTAAATCCCGTTGTTTGGAATTCATTGTTGCAATCCCAAGGCTTTTATCAGGATGGTTGCGCATAAATTTTTGGGCTGCAGCAACTATGGCTTTTGTTTCATCAATATTGCAGCTCGCATTATATGTCCCGCCTACAAAATTATAATGAACGCCAAAGTTATCGCGGCGCTCTTCTGGAGAGGGAAATACAATTAGTGAACCATCATAAAAATGAGCGTTTGAGAAAGCGATTAGACTTTCGTGACGGGATCGGTAGTGCCAAAGTAAGTTTCTGGTTGGTCTAAATCTACCTAATGCTAAATCTAGTATGGATTCGTTGTCAATTCTATCCTCATCATCATAATCTTCGTCGCGTACAGTCTGCTTACTAAAAAAAGTTGTCGGTGGAAGCTGCTTGGGATCACCCACGACTACTATTTGCCCAGAGCGGGCAATTGCGCCCAAAGCATCTTCTGGCCGCATTTGTGATGCTTCATCAATCACCACCATATCAAATTTTATTCCAGTTGATGCAATATATTGAGCTACAGATAGTGGTGACATAAGGAAGCACGGCTTTAACGCCTGTAAAGCGCAACCCGCTTTAGAGAGTAACTTTCTAATAGGAATCGCCCGTGTTTTTTCTTTCAGTGCTTGATGCCTAATTAGGCCCATTTCGGTATACTCAGAAACCCGGCCCCTGCTATTTCCCTCTGGTAACTCTGACTGTGCCAGGTTGTAAGAAAGTTCGCGGCAGTTTAATTCTAATATTTGACTATCTAAAGCCCTGAAACGTTCCCTAACTTCTGTTAGGCTAAATGAATTTTGGCTATCCAACTGCTTATTATCATTTAAAGCCTTGTCGCATATTGTCCGATAATAAAGGTATTCAAAAATTGCTGCGGATTTTTGATAACTTAGCCCTTCGGCTTGAAGGATGAGTAACAAATCAGCAAAGGGGCGTGATTTTGAAGCTTCTAAACTTGCTTGTAAGCTAAGGAGGGCGTTTAGCGCTTCTTTATTATCTAGAGATGTATTGATAGCTAATGCCATCTTTTCTATCAATACGTCGTTTATAGCTTCAACACCAAAATAGTCTTCGATATTTAGCTTGCCAACCTTTTGTGCCATTTTCATGCTGGATTCTGTATTTTCCAAAACTTCTTTTAATTGTTCTAACTTACATGATAGTTGGTTTGTTATAGAAAATAGTTTCGATGAGTATATGGAGGAGTCCAGACTGGCTGGCAGCTCTAGTGATTCAACATAACCACTTAATTCAATGGTTTCATTAAGCTCATCACGTCGAGTCTCAAGTCCACTGAAAACAATTCCAAGTTTCTTTTTGAAAGAGGCGGTGTTGCCCCTAATAAAAGACTGTATGCTAGAAGCCGCTTTAATAGGACCTTCGATAAGCGCGTCCAATTTATTGTAAGTTAAAGTAGGGTTCGCTTGCTGTTTGAGTAAGAATTCATTTAGACGCTCTGAATTTATCAAAGAAGCTTTTTTTACAGCTATAAAGTCTTCAAGTGTTTGCTCGTCATTTGAGCTTATACCGCCGAGGAGGGTATTTGCATCAATATCCTCGACTTCTTCTTTTACTGCTTCTACGTCAGACACATCAGCCTGTAACAAAAATAGTTTTATTTTATCTTTATGTTCATTAAGGCCGTTGAACTCTTTGCGTATACGAATTGCCCAATCATTGATTGCAGCTAACCCAGTAAAGTTAGTTTTTACCCCATCAAAAAACGGTCCCGCAACTTGCTTGAACTGAACGTCTTGCTCTAGCCCTGCTATTTCTTCTTTATAGGATTTCAATGCCCTTAGTTGGTTGGCCCTCACAGTGGCCGGCGGATTTTCAAATTTTACTAATATCGACTTATATATTTTTCGAGCTCTATAATATTTTGGTCGTATTAAAGATAAGATATTAGTCGTTGAAAGCTCATACACCGCTTTACCAAGTTCATCATCTGTGATGTTGTTGTTTAAATCAAAGCGTCCCTCAAGCTTGTGTTTTTGATCATTTAAACCTTGTTGCTGATCTACTGCTTTAGTTAAGATTGGTTTACTGCCCTCGACAATTACTTCTGGATGTCTCAAAAATAAGTTATCTCTTTCAATATCGGATAGAAAATTTACCGCTTTCAACAAAAGGATAAGGTCTTGCATGTTAAGCTTAATGTCTGATGATCCAAATATTTTTTTGGCAATTTTGTCAAATGATTCAGAAGCTTTTTCCCATTGCTTGATTTGTTGTTTTTGTTCCTCAATATGTTGAGTAATTTCTTCTGTGTTTTTATCTTCCAACTTTAATAGATTTGCTTTTGAGCATAGTCTGGATATGTCTTCATGAATTTCTATGCATGCTTGTGGGTCTGTTACGTCTGCTTTCATTTTAGTGATTAGTTGGTCGTAATTTTCTAATTTTTCTCTTAATTTATTTGCCTCTTTTAACGTCTCTAATGATTTCAGGTTTTGTAATAGGCTGTAATCTATAGCCGTATCTTTGAGTGATAGTATATGTTGGCAATCATCATTGGCTTTATGCCAATCTGAGATGGTTTGTTTGGTTGTCCATTGAAATTTTTGTTCAATCTCCTTTATTCCTGATAACAAGGAATCCAGTGTATTTGCACATTCTTCAAAAGATTGAATAATTTCACCAGCCTTTAAGCCACTAGCTTGAGCTACTTCAATGCCCGCCCAAGGGTGCCGACCATCATTATATTTGTTATTTTCTTTTTCAAAAGAGGCAAGTCGTACAAGCTCATCACACAGAGATTGTAATTGTTGCTCGCTATAAGAAAGGGCCCCTTCTATTCTGATTCTTTTTATTGCCACGGGAAGGGTTTTGACAATATCACGCCTCCTTTGTTCCCCCCACAAAATATCATGGATTGTTTTACCTGCGTCGCCAAAGGTTTGATTTAAAGCATCAGAATATTCTCGTAAATTAGATTGCGTTTCTTTAATTGCATCAATTTTCTTTTTTAGATTAAGTGAGCGTGTCACCGTCCTTCGGTTTTCGATGGTGCTAGCTAGACCCTTTTTTATATTTTTCAACCTTGCTTTTGTTGAATGAAGCTCAAGACAATAGTCTCCAAGCCCAACGCTTTGAATGCGACTGTGGACTACGTTCAATGCTGCCATTTTTTCAGCTATAAAAAGAACGGTTTTACCCTTGTTCATAGCATTGGCTATCAAGTTAGTAATTGTCTGGGATTTTCCCGTTCCAGGCGGCCCCTTAATGACAAGGTTTTTACCCTGCATGGCATCCACTATTGCGCTATGTTGTGAAGAGTCAGCTTCCATAATCAAAATTGGCGCGGATTTTGCTACTATGGGGTCTGTATCTATATCATATATATCAGGATTATCGCTAAATGAATTGCTAGAGCTCTCGTTTGTTCCAGCTATGAGGCTCGTAATAATTTTGTTGTTGTCGATGCCCTTGCCATCTGGCCAGTTTTTTGGATCAAGGTCATGATACATGACAAGACGGGCAAATTGAAACCGTCCAATCGTAATGAACCGCCTAATTCGCCAACCATTTTTATTTTTGATAAGACGTTCAACTTTTTTCATGTAGCTTTCTGGTGTATCATCACCATCAAACTCTGGTAATTGAAGTTCAAACTCTAAAAGTTTTTCCGCCAGCGGTAAATTGTATTGTGGTTCTTCACCAGAAGCTTGAATGCTTACTTCCAGGTTACCGTCTTTAGTTCTAACGATTGTTGGCTTATCCAGCTGCATCAAAACCAAAGGAGATAAAAAAGGTCTATCTGATTTGCTACTGTCATACCGTTCTAGAAAGCCGAATGCAGCATAAAAAGTGTTAACACCAGATTCGTTAATGTCGGTAGTTATATAACGTCCAAGGCCTGATAATTTATGTTGCAATTCCTTTGGTTTTAGAAGGGTCTGGATATAATCATCATAATGTTTTCCTAGATGACTTTCGTCTTCTTCTGCTCCAACTGGCATGTCATATTTAGGCACCAAGTCGTTCTGTTTAGCCCATTTCGCATTTGACAATGGCTTAAGGTCAGCAAGCGTTGGCATTCCCAAACGTTCGCGAACACGGTTTTTAAGATCCCGTTCGACGACAGCTATGTCGTCGAAGCTTTCATCGTTGTCAGTAAGTAACTCGATATCTTCCAGATATTCTTCGTCTGTTAGCATTGCTTCACGAACCTCTATCTCAAATTCGGCCGTTTGCTCATCATGTGGTTCATTGTCAGGTTCTGGCAATGGTTTGAATTTTAATCTTTGCCCATCCAAAAAAGCCCCAAATAGAAAATCTGGCAATTCATCAATAATACGGATGTGAGTAAGGGCTTTTTCAGAGTGTCTAAAATTCAGCAAGGGGTTTCGATTGGTAAGGTCGAGTAACTTCATGCGTAGTTCGCTGACTTTTTCCTTAACAAATATCCTCTGTGAACTTTGCCCCATAAATTACCTTCATGTAAATCTAGTGTGTTTTATAACGAAACAGCAGCAATCTAAGTAATAGCGCACTAATTTAACAATTACAAATTTAAAGCTAGCTGTTGCAATGTTGTTACAAAATGGCTTCACTAAAATTATTATTGATGTGATTGTTATTAAAGATAACGCCCAACCTCAATGAAAAATTATTTGTCCGAGTAAAGCTCGACTACATCAAAGCCTAATATTTCACCTAGCCTCTCGAATTCAACCACATCCACACGCCTTTGCCCGCTTTCAAGCCGGGCAACAAATGACTGATATTCGCCGAGATGCCTAGCAAGCTCAGTTTGGGTCATGCCTTTGGCCTCCCGTTTCTGTATCAGAAACGAAATAAGCGCCTTATGGCGGTCTGATCCTATAGTTTTTTCCAAAAAACAACCCCAAAACACCTTGCAGATGCTGGAATTAATCTGTTTTGTAGATTATCTTAAATTCAGATAACGAGGTATTTGATTTGAACTTATATGACATCTTAAACATGCGAGGTTTCAACCTCACTGCCCGCACCAAAATGATGCGCCATCAAGATACGCGATATGATGTGGAAATGCTGCATAGACGTGGGTTGATTGAATCCTATCAGTCTGTGCAGGGTCAAGACTGTCTTAACTGTGATTATTTAATTGCGTTTATGGGTAAAGACCAAACCAAGGCTAGTTTTGCGGGTGTATGGAAGGTGCTGGGACGCACATCCGAACCCGACCCTAAATATGTCGAGGGGTTTCCGTATGAAAACTATTTCACTGTCACCGGCGACATCTACTATAAGCTTGAGCCTGTACCAGGTTATGAAGACTTAATAGACAGGGTTATTATTGACTGGGGTAAAGCTACTCGCTCATGGCACCAATGGCTCAAAAATAAACCGGTTATTGAGGTATTACCTAAGGGGCAAGTAAAGCCGTTCCCTGGTTATCTAGACTTCGTATTAAGCTTTGAAGAGCTTACACAAATGGTGAATTCATCTGATGCCAATAGGACATGGCACCAAATGCTTAAATCAGTAGCAGGCATATACCTAATAACGGATACAAAGACGGGCCTACTCTATGTGGGGTCTGCATACGGCAAAGACGGCATATTAGGCCGCTGGCAAACCTATGTACAAACTGGGCACGGCAATAATGTTCTGCTCAGAGAAATTATGGCATCTGATGCCAACCGCAAACAGGACCTAGCGTTTACAATCCTACGTACATTACCGTCCACTCTGACAGCCAAAGAAGTCATTGTTTCTGAAAAGCTCTACAAGCAGAAACTCGGTTCAATCGTCCACGGCCTGAATATGAATTGATTAAATTGCGTCCATGCGGTGATAAGTCAAAAACTTTCTCTTGACCTCATAGTGTTCCGGTCTGCTAGGTTTCACAATTCGACCAAACCATTAGGTGAGCAGAGGACAATGCCAAGAAAATACAAAACACAGTCAGGTGAAAACGACATGGTTCTCATTGAGCTTACGCAAGATGATGAACGCCGGAGTAAGCTGCACAAGCTCTATACAAACAATATGAGCGAGGGCCGTATTGACCGGCTCATCGAGATTGCGGGTCAGTATGACTATAACCGTAAGACGGGCAAAGACGGCCCATGTCGCAACGCCGCTCGCACTAACCTTGAAGAAGCTCTTTTGCACTTGGACGGCTCAGAAGATATCATTAAACTAAACCGAGTGGCCGAAAGCGAGTTTTTTGATGCCCTCATTACTCTACCGCCCGAGACCTTTGGTTCCTACAAGTCGGTTTCGCGTATAGGTGATTATTTCAACGGCAAATTATCCAAACACATACTAGAAACCACTCTTAATGTTGCTCTCAAAAGGCTCAAGTCCAAACGCGGAGCATCGCTAAATATTGCAGCATATGAAGTGGTTGATAGTCTGTGTAAACTATATGAAGACGTCTTTGATAAGCTCGTAACGCACTTTGTAAAAAAACACAATAAGTCTGGTGCCCACAGCGCCGATACGGACCGATCGCCTAAAAGTGAGGCAGGGCGATTTGTTCTTGAGGCCTTGCGAATTATCGATCCTGGTTTTCCAGATTATAAGGTGAGTACCTGCCTCGAGAGCTATATCAGGCGGCAAAACGCAAAAAGTCAGGCTGTGTAATTCGGGAGGGTATTTCCGGATACAAACGGACACCTAGTTCGCGCAGTTTCACTCCATGTAAAACAACTTGGAGATTTCAATGACATTACCACCCAAGAACACGGCTCACGATACCTATGTGAGCACCACCAGCCTTAGGCCCTACGCAAACAACGCAAAAAATCGCCCCAAGGCACAAATCGAAAAAATGGCCGCTTCAATGCCAGAGTTCAGCTTTTTGAATCTCATCGATATTGGTAGTGAGGACATCTTAGATGGCCCCCACAGTTGTCGAGTGATTGCAGAATTATTAGGGCCTGAAAAAGCTCCCGCTCTCCAAGCAACCCATTTGAAGCCCGTAAATGAAATGGCTTACCCATTCCCAGAAAATGCAAATTGGAAAGGAGGTAAACATGGTTTTAAGAGATAGAAATAAAGAAAAACCCAAAATTCGATTGATTTGGGTGAACCCGAATGAACTAAAGGCTTATCCGAGAAACGCAAAAATACATCCCCCACAGCAGGTAAAGTTACTTGCCAAGTCTATCCAGACTAATAGCTTTATAAACCCCATAATTATTGACGTTAACAATGAGATTATTGCAGGCCACTGCCGGCTCGAGGCGGCTATTTGGCTTGGCCTCAAGGAAATCCCCACGATCTGTGCTGACCATTTAACCCCAGAACAAGTCATGGCTTACCGCTTGGCGGATAATAAGCTCGCTGAGCTGGCGGAATGGGACAAAAGCCTACTGGCTATTGAACTCAAGCAAATCAGTATTGATACACCTGAGCTGATTATCAGCACAGGCTTCACAACTGGCGAAGCCGACATACTGATTGAAGAGCTAAACTTGGGTGACAATGAGGATACGCCTGACCCGGCAGACAACATTCCTGATATGTCAGATGCTGATCCAATCTCGAAATTGGGTGACCTTTGGCTTTTAGGTGTCCACCGTCTTTATTGTGGTAACGCTTTAGAAGATCCGTCCTATGTCGCTCTCATGGGTCTTGAGCGCGCGCAGATGATCATTACTGACCCGCCTTATAATGTAGTCATTAACGGTCATGTCAGCGGCAAGGGTATGGTGAAGCACCGAGAGTTTGCCATGGCGTCCGGAGAGATGGACGAAGAGGCATTTACCGAATTTCTACAGACCTCAATGTTTCATATGTCCCGCTATAGTCAGGACGGATCTATACATTACATCTACATGGATTTTCGCCATTTGGGGGAATTACTCCGTGCTGGTTCTGCTACTTACGCCGAGTTTAAGAACCTATGCGTATGGGTGAAGAAAAACGGCGGCATGGGATCGCACTATCGTTCTCAACATGAGCTCGTATTCGTTTTTAAGCACGGGATCGCCCCTCATATCAACAATGTGCAGCTTGGTCGGTTTGGACGTAATCGCACCAACGTATGGAATTATGCTGGTGTAAATAGCTTTGGCAAGAACCGTGACGCTGAGCTTGCTATGCATCCCACGGTTAAGCCGGTCGCTATGATCAAGGATGCGATCATGGATAGTTCCAACCGGGGCGACATCATACTTGATCCCTTTCTTGGGTCTGGCACGACCTTGATTGCTGCTGAGCAAGCGGGACGTAGGGGCTACGGCATGGAGCTTGATCCGTTATACGTGGATACCATTATCCGCCGTTGGCAGGCCCTCACAGGGAAGCAGGCCATCCACGCAGAGACAGGTGAGCTCTTTGATGATCGTGCTGCCTCCGTTCAGGGAGGTGATCATGAGTGATTATGGTGACGGCAAAGGCAGTGGCAAAGACGTCGGCAAACCTGATAACGATAACGACTATGAGGTTGGCCACAGCCGACCCCCAAAGGATAGTCGCTTTAAGCCTGGGAAGTCTGGTAACCCGAACGGGCGGCCTAAGGGTTCACGCAACATGAAGACCGATCTTGAAGATCTGCTCAAGGCACGCATGCACGTGACCAAGGACGGGAGATCGGTCACCATGTCGACCCAAAAGGTTATTCTGGCGAGGTTAGCCGAAAAATCCCTAAAAGGGGATATTCGGTTCATGTCCAAGTTGTTTGATCTCATTGGTATTCACCTCAAGGACGAAGAGACAGAAGTCAAAGACAGGCCCGTTTCTCAATCCGACACTGAAATTTTAAAGGCCTTCAAACGATCGCTCCAACCTGACGATGACGAGGATACTGACGGAGAGGAAAACGGTAAAAACACATCACAGGAAAATGGAGAAGACGATGAATGAACGAGAATTGATAAACGGTGGTGCAGATGCGCCTAATGAACATGAAGTGCTGCAGGCATTGTTTCGAGATGACTTACGTTTCTTCGTACAAAAAGTGTTCAATTGGCTACATACTGGCGTAGACTATAATCATAACTGGCATATTGAATCAATTACTCACGCTCTCTCGCGTGTGGACAGCGGAGAGGTTCAGCGGCTCTTAATCACCCAGCCTCCCCGTTCTCTTAAATCGATTATTACCTCGGTGGCTTGGCCTGCATGGCGGTTGGGACATGATCCGGCTCACAACTTTTTGTGTGTCAGTTATAGTCAAGACCTGGCAACTGAGCTATCTGAAAAGTTCCGGCGCGTGGTTGATGCTCCCTGGTATAAGGAGGCGTTCCCCAAGGCCAAGTTTATCAAGCTTACGCAGACAGATGCACAGACCGATATGGGCGGAAGGCGGTTCTCCACCTCCATCGGCGGAACGCTGACGGGTCGAGGTGCGGATACCATTGTAATAGATGATCCCCTTAAGGCTGATGAGGCTTACTCAGAAGTGGCGCGTAAAGCCGTCATTGATTGGTATGCAGGCACGCTTCAGTCCCGGCTGAACAATCAAACCAAAGGTGCAATCGTGGTCGTCATGCAAAGGCTGCACGAGGAAGACTTAGCCGGATATATATTAAACCAAAACGAAAGCGAGACAGATGATGTCCAAAAAGATTGAGAAAACCACAAGCGGCGATACGCCAGTTTTACCCCCAAACCCAGTTATATATCATTGGCCCCACTTAAGCCTTTCCGCGATAGCGACCGAAGACGAGGCTATTCCAATCGGCTATAGGGAGGACGGTAAAACCCTCAAATATCATCACCGAAAGGAAGGTGATATCCTGCACCCATTGCGTGAGGGACCTCTTGAATTGGCTCGTCTCAAGCGCGAGCTTGGGTCACAACGCTTCTCTGCACAATATCAGCAAGAGCCTCTTCCGCTCGAAGGAAACCTTATCAATCGTGATTGGATGCTGAAGTATTCACCTGCAGACTTATCACTTCTGCAAGAACAGCGACACGGCCAAATTGTTCAAAGTTGGGATATCGCCACAACAACGTCAAACACCGCGGCTTGGTCCGTCTGCACAACATGGTTCAAAACATACAAAGACTATTACTTGCTCCATGTACTGCGTGTGAAAAGGGAGTTCCCGGAGCTTAAGAAACTGGTCAATAGTCATTGTCTGCAATGGGATGCCAAAGTCCTGCTTATAGAAAAGGACGGTATTGGGCTCCCCCTCTTCCAAGCGCTCATGGAAGATACCACGCCCGGTGTACCACATCCGATAGGCATCAAAGCCAAGGGCAGTAAGTATGAACGTATGGAAGCTCAATCGGCAACCATTGAAGCTGGACATATGCATATACCTGAAGATGCGCCCTGGCTAGCCGATTACCTGAAAGAGCTTCTCGCATTCCCTCACGCGAAGCGTTTTGACCAGGTGGATAGCACATCGCAGTTTCTCAATTGGGCAGGCGCGGCGAAGGCAGTAATAATACCGGTCGGTCCCGAGCTCATTATAGCTGACGATGATTATGGGTTCGGGATAGATCCTGACTATCCGCCCACGAAACATTATTAATGGTTGCTGTGGAACAAAAGCAAACGTTGGGTTTTACTGAGCAATAATAATTTGGCTATGCACAGCGACATTGGTATTCTGAGGTGGTCCTGCTAAATCGGACAGTTTGTTAAGGTGTGTTTTTTATCCTTTAAGGAGGAGAACGACATGACGAAACGAAGACGATTTACGGATGATTTCAAGGCGAAGATTGCGCTTGAGGCGTT
>Ga0209345_10000694_pt1 | contig 43240 bp, 44 predicted proteins | sample Cruoilmetagenom7_FD_187294 | JGI IMG/M metagenome (GOLD analysis project Ga0209345, IMG submission 187294) | Oil polluted marine microbial communities from Coal Oil Point, Santa Barbara, California, USA - Sample 7 (SPAdes) (version 2) | ecosystem: Environmental > Aquatic > Marine > Oil seeps ...
CTTGACCCACAAACACCCTCACCCTGCACATTACCAAATAAAATACTATCTACACAGATAACAAATTATTATGCTTTAATTATTACACTATCAGAAGAGCATACTCATCAAAACAGCTACTCCAACTTCTCTCCTCGTGCCCCACCTGCTACGCATCAGATAACTTAAATCCGTTTCTATTACGTTTAATTACTCGCCTTGCACAGGTAAATAACTACTTGTGTACGGATACTTTTGCGCGTCTGATAAATACTGCAGGTAACCCTATGAACACATCGATTAATATTAAAAATACGACATATGAATACATGCCAGATTCAATTTGGTCAAATATAAGATACCTGTTGGGTATGTTAGCATTCATAATTATTCCACCGTTAATACCCGGTGTTACAACACGAGATTTAATTTTTAGCTATGCAGGTATTGTAGTTGGCATATATATTATAGCTTTCGTTATAAAATTAGTCTTAGTTCTTAGACATAAAAACACGTCACAAACAAGGAGATATTAAAAGACATCGTGATACCAATGAAAAAGGCTGCATAAAGTATTATGCAGCTATTAAAAGACAAGTAGCGAGATTACAATAAGTATTATTAGAAAAATTTGAATACTTGATTTAAATAAATATTTAATATCAATTATTACTAAGATCAAGATCAGCGTATACTCGGAGATCATTTCGATAATAAAATATTTAAAATCTGGATGTTTATATTTGAATGAGAAAAATATGTAGTCTTACATACGTGATTTCTGCTTTACACCTTTCGAAAAACAGGAGCTATATCTCCTGTTTTAAATTATCTGTACAGAGGGCATACCGCTATTTAAACTTATCCTGTTCACAGTCTTCAACTATATGTTGTTGATGAGTTACATAATTCTGTATTTTACCAAAATATTGAGGAAGTTTAATGGTTCTGTTTTTCACTTCTTTAGAATTCAGCATCTGCTCCAGGTTATCCATAGTTGCACGACCTATATACTCACTATTTTCATCAAGTGCATCAACTGCATCGAGATAACTGCGTGCAATTATTGAACCTAATGGGTCTGGATTATAAAGCAGTTTTTTAATGGTAAAAGGGTTTAAAGTTAATGGGTTGTAGCTTTTTTTAAGGTAGCCCTGCTCTAATAGTAGTCGTTCAACCGGTGTACCGGGCTGTATGCCAATAAAGAAAATAAAAGGCAAAACATTATCACGGCCAAACATGGTATATAAATCTTTAATACGTTCAATCGTATCGAGTAAAGTTTGAGTTGTTTCACCAGGTGCATTTAATGGCATATACAATTTAACTTTTTGTTTAGTATAACCAGCATCCTTGAACATCTGGAATGCTTGCATCTGTTGATCGAGTGAATATCCTAGTGTCAGGTTATTGATCATATCCTGTGTGCCAGTAAATGATAAATCCAGGCTGGCTAAACCACTTTTTAGCATTTTTTTGGCTAGTTCAGGTGTTAAATAATTCAGACGTATATAACCTGTCCATTGTATTTTTAAATCACGAGCAATAATTTCATCTAAAATCTGTTCGACATGATGGGTACTACGTCTGGTAGAACAAAACTGAGCATCGGTGAACCATATTTTACTAACACCATACTTTCTATTTAGTGACTGAATTTCATCTACAATTTCAACTGGTTCACGGTAGCGTTGGGTGTGCCCTTCGATTTTATTATATAAGCAAAAGTGACATTGATATGGGCATCCACGTTTGGTATGAACTCCTACGTAATCATCCATGTATTCTTTTATTTCTGGAAATATGCCTTCAATGTAATTGAAGTCTACAGCTGTAAGGCAGCTCAGTTCAAAATTTTCCTGACGATGATGAAAACGTACAGTACCCTGCGCCTCCTTGTAATAGCACTCACCTATTGTTGACTGTTCACCATCAACAATTGATAACATAGCTGGCTCACCTTCACCAACAACAACAGTGGTGTTAGTTGGACATTTCTCCGCTACATATTTACCAAAAATAGAAACCGCGGTACCTCCAACTACAATCTTTGCATCAGGTAATAATTTACGTGTCATTTTCATAAAAGTGAAATTACGAATCCGACTATAGGAATAATCAAATATGATACTAACCGCATTAAATGCTGCTTTAATTCGACGCCATATTTTTCTAGAGTGATCAAAGTTCATCACTACATCAAGTGCATCATCTTCTGGATGTGGACCGAAAGACTGCATATTTCGCCATGAATATGCGACTACATCGGGTTTCATTCGTAGAATATATTCTTTTAATACCTGTTTACGTTTTGATGACGGTATAAGAGCGAGATCAAGAATCTCCTGTTTAATATTCGGTCTTTGTTTATGTATGTAATCAGCCACATAAATTACGCCACCGGGATATATTTTCCAGCAGGGTAAGCGAACATAAAGAACAGATTTTGCTTGATCAGTCATAGTGTACCTTTTGTTTTTTTTTTAATAACACATATAATTCCATCTGCAATTACATGATGATCTAAAAAAAGAGTTATTTCCTTGTCCTATATTAATCAATGCTTATATATGATTTTGTTATAACAAAATAATCATAAAGAATTCATTCGTAATTAATGTTGCTGATAGTAGCATCTCAACTATTAAAATCATTAATCATAGTCACTCAAATATATTGATATAAATCAATCCAAGATATATAAGTAATTGCTAATGTACTTATAAGAACAGGTGGAGGTCGTACGATGGATGATCTAAATAATACTGAGCTTGGTGATGAAGTCTATGAAGCTGCCGTTTGTTATGAGTTAGATTATGGTTGCTGTCCACAATGTGTTTTATCGGCAATTCAAGAAACAGTAGGCCTTGTAGATGATCAAACGATTAAAGCCAGTCACGGTTTATCTGGTGGTGGTGGCCTTATGGGGCAAGGAACCTGCGGTGCCCTGGCAGGTGGCCTGATGGCACTGAGTGTTAAAAAAGGTCGCGATCGAAGTATGTTTGATAAAGGTAAGTTTACAAACAACTTTAATAAAGGTCGAGAGCTTGTAGAAAAATTTCGTAAGGAATTTGATGGCATTACATGTGAGGATCTGCAAAAGAACTTTACGGGTAAAACTTATGATATGTGGGATGCTAAAGAATATTCTGAGTTTGATAGAAATAGAGGCATGAAGTGTGCTCATGCCTCTGGCACCGTAGCTCGCTGGGTTATAGAGATGCTTTAATCATAGCTTTCATGTTGCGGAACATATTAAGCTCTATGACCTGTTATAAAATTTGATCTTTTATGATATGAGTATTAATCGCTATCCTCTTCAGTCCACTCTTGTTCCTTATTCAGTAAGTCATTTTCTTCTTTTAGTTTACGCATAGCTGCCTCATATTTAAGGCGTTTAGCAGCTTTGATATCTGCTGCTGAAGGTTTCGGTTTAGTAACTGATTTCGGTTTAGCTTTTTTTGCAGGAGAAATATTTTTAGTTGTTTTTACATTGGCTTTAGTCTTATTTGATTCTTTTTCTACTGCTTTTTCAGATTTTTCCTGCCTTGCTTTCATTGCAGCAATTTCGTTTTTTATTTCCTTAATTTTGGCATCTACTTCGTTATGGTTTAATGAGCTTGCTTGATGTAATAAATCAAGAGCTCTATGTAGATCTTTATCTACGCCAAACCCAAAACGTGTTAATTGACCTAATATGATAATACTGTGAACGTTATTTTGTTTTGCCTGGGCTTTAATGCTATCAATCCATTTAGAATGTCTTAGCAAGTTATAGCCCTGTTGTTTGATATCCAGATAGATTAGACGGTCTGCTGCAGCTTTATTATCTTTGCTAGCAGCTTTTGTATACCATGCAGCGGCTTCTTTCTCATCGGGTTTTACTGATATGCCAAACTCATAAAAGGTGCCTAGTTTATATTCAGCGAGGGTGCTTCCTCGTAAGGCCATTTTTTTCTGAATTGTGAAAATACGTTTACCAAATGTTTCTGTATTTGCGCTTGCACTAACGCTGTTTATACCCCACTGAGGGAGCGATATTATTAATACTGATAAAATCCAATGCTTTGCTTTAAACAAACTCAAACCCCAGCCTCCTTTAGGTGAAATACTATAAAACATGCCGCTTTTTTTACTCATTCTGACTAAGTATAGTGTATTTACTAATTAATTTAGATCAAGCCATGTATTTTATTTATTTTTGCAGAGCTTGCTAAATGTCTGTATATAATCAATAGACCACTTACATTGTAGCTTATATTGTTGTTTTTACAGTCTTATTTCCCTAGTCTGTGGATGTTTATTTTAAATTGGCGCTTAACACTAAAATATGCACCTTTCGTTTGATAATATCTACTTTTTGTCGGTTTTATGTGTTTATCTAAAGCACCTCCATTGTCATCTTATTCAATGCCAATTTTCATAAGATGCCTTATAATTAATAAAATTACCTAAAGGCCGCATATTTCCAATGAGTAGTACTCAGCAATATAAACTAGTTGAAACACGTTTACAGGAAAAGCTGGACAATGGAACGACTCGCTGCCATTTATGCCTATGGCGCTGTAAAATAGCCCACGGTCAAAGGGGTTTTTGTCAGGCCCATGTAAACAGAAACGGTACGCTTTATAATTTGTCGTATGGCATTCTATCTTCAATAGATATAGATCTAATTGAAGATAAACCCGTTAAACACTATCGCCCTGGGACGCGAGTAATGTCCGTAGGTAGTTATGGGTGTAGTTTCCGGTGTGATGGATGTCATAACCTGGATATTTCCTGGGGTGTTGAAGCACTCGATGACCTGGCTAGAGGCCAATCAAAAGAAGCATGGGTGCCTCCTGAGGCATTGATAGAAGCTGCGCTTAATGCTGATGTACAAGGAATCGCATTTACCTACTCTGAACCTGCTGTCTGGTTAGAGTACGTTATTGATGTAAGTAAATTAGCTCATGAAGCTGGTTTATATACGGTATATGTATCTAATAGCTATATTACCGATGAGGCTTTGGCGTTGGCTGCACCTTATATCGATGTGTTGTGTTCTGATATTAAAAGTATGAGTGATGAGTTTTATCAGGAAATATGTCGTCCTTCTAAAGTTGAGCAAATTTTACACTCAATTAAAAAGGCCCAGGAGCTAGGTATACATGTTGAAACACGCACTAATATTATTCCCGGTAAGAATGATACTCCCGAAGAGTATTATGAGATTGCCTGCTGGGTACGTGATAATTTAGGTGTCGATAGCCCGTGGCATATAACTCGCTTCTTTCCCGCATATAATTTAAGTCACCTTCCACCTACGCCAGAGGCATCACTATTTGCAGCAGAGAAAGCAGCTAAACGAGCCGGCTTAAATAATATTTATGTTTATAATGATAAAGGCTGTGATTGCGCTACAGAAAATCGACCTGTTGATTTTTATTTAAATGGCAGCTCAGAAGAAATACATGAAATTAAACAATGCGCTGCTAGTTGCTGTGGTGATGAAGGTGTATTATTGAAAAAATACGAACAAGATTTACAAGGTTAATGTTATGAGAAAAATATACTGTGCAGTTTTGAAGGTTGAGTCTGAAGCCTTAGATAATGTTCCACACCCTGGCGAATTAGGTCAAAGAATTTATAATAACGTATCAAAAGAAGGCTGGAAGCAATGGCTTGATCGTTTAACAACAATTATAAATGAAAATGGACTTAATACCGCTGATATTCGAAGTATAGAATTAATTGAAAAGCATATGGTTGGTTTCTTTTTTAGTGAAGGAGATCACGGGCAAGTACCTGCTGGTTTCAATGCTGGTGGTGGTAAGAAATAATTAAGATTAGCTTCTATACATTTGCAAGGTGAACCAGATAGTCAATCTGGCAAGCCTTTACTTGAAAACTAAATTTGATTTTTATTCGTGTAGCTAATAACCCCTGATTTTTATTCCTCGATAAGTTTGAATACTGGTGCTATAACAAACTTCAGTTTTTTATGCGCCTGTTTTAGTGCCATAATTACTTCGCTGGAAGTATCTGCCTGTGCGAAAATATAGCCCGGATATTGATTGCCTTCAGGTAAAGGGATTAATTCATTGCCTTTTCTAATAATGATGTCTACCTTATCTACATAAGGTATTTTTCTTGCTGCAGCCAAACCCTCTACCCTTCGTAAAATACCTTTTTCACTAATGGGTATCATCATTACGCCCCGTGCATTTTTCGGGGTATTAGTTTTTATGGGGACGTTAGTGGCTAATGAGACAACTAGTTCCTCTAAATTGAAATCATTTCCGGCATCCAGGCTTCTGGCGCAGTCACCACCAATTGTTCGGCTCGCTACCTCAAGTATCCATGCGTCTTTATCGTCTATTCTTAGTTCGGCATGCACCGGGCCGGTTGTTAAACCGTATGATTTACAGGCTTCGGCAATACGCTGCTTAATTTTATTCTGTGTTTGACTATCTAATGCAGATGGCGTTACATAAATAGTTTCTTCAAAAAAGGGCCCCGTTAGAGGGTCTGGTTTATCAAAAATGACCAGAGTAGATAGTACACCGTTTTGTAAGTAGCCTTCATAAGCGACTTCAACACCATCTATATACTCTTCAATGAGTACATGATTGCGCTCAAACTCCTCGCTCTGTTCAGAAATTATAGGTTTTATGCGCTTACAGGCTTTAATTAGCTCTCCTGCATTATTAACTCGTATCACGCCTCTGCTAGCAGATAAGTTTAAGGGTTTTATAACGCATGGCCATGGTAAACCGGCTACTTGTCTATCAAGTGGATCATTGAGGTTGATAAGACAGTGTAGTGGTACTGCGCAGTTATCCAGTGATAAATGTGCTCTGGCCAGGTCTTTTCTTGTGCTTAAAAGAGCTGCATGTGGAGGGTTATGTGGTAGTCGCAATGCCCTGGCGACTTTTGCAGCTAGTTCAACAGTGCTGTCATCTGAGCCAAGTACGCCAACAATGTTGATGCTTTCAGATTCTTGCAGGATTGCGGCTAGTGCAGCCTGATGATTTTCCAGGTCAATATGTAAACCTTTATAGACCTCTGAAATGAGGGAGTATTTACCTCTTGAAGCAATAAGTACATTGAGACCCATTCGCCTGGCCGCATTGATATATGGGGCAATACGATAACTATTGGGCTGAGAAATAAGTAGTAAGAACGGTTTGATAAAAAATTCTTTCTTAGTGTTGCATGGTGTCGTAAACGGCTTTAAGTATGATTCGGCCGTCTGATACCCCGAGAGCAAAATTTTAAATAATTCACCTCAGGGGTATTAGTTAACAAAGCTGTTAATTTGTAGCATAGATGCTACATCTACTGGCTAAGCACAGCCGCCGCCAGCAGGTGCAGCTCCGCCACAACCACCACATGCACCTGAACCACCAGTTTGAGCAAATACATTTTTAAATACAAAGCTCTGGTTTACGCCTTCAGTTTTAAAATCTACCTCAACACCGTTTAAATACCCTAGTGCAATACTATCAACATAAACGTTGAGTTTTTCCATCTCTAACACGCAATCAAACTGTGTTGGCTGCTCAACCAGGGTCATACCATAGGTCATTCCACCGCAGCCGCCACCTGAGACATAAATGCGTATGCCTGAGGCGTCGGCTTCGTTGTTAATAATAGCAGCCAGTTGGTTCATTGCTTCGGGTGAAATTTTTATTTCATCAGTGAGTTGGTTGTTAAATTCAACTTCAGACATTTCTAGTCTCCAGGTTCAAAATCAATCTTAGCTAATATTAGCATGCATAGATAAATAGGTATCAAAAATAGTTTTTTACAGATTTATAAGAGTTAATTAATAAAAAACATCTTGGAGTATTTTCTAACATAATTAAATGATCATATAATATACAAAATAAGTCTCAAATGTTGTTTATTAAGCTTTACTATTGGTAAATCATGCTCAAATGGCATATTAAACTTATTTTAATGTGTCTTATATTAAATAGTTGATAAATACATGCAATTATATAAAACTTGATATTTATCAATAATATTACAGAATAAATGTGCTCATTAACTTAAATTATGGGTTAATAATAATAAAAACATAAGCTTTTCTTGATTTTCATCAAAGACCTATTTATATTCATCGCAATCATAAAAAATATAACAATCAAAATAAAATAAATTGATAAGACAAACATCTGCCGGTTTAATATTAAATAACAATTATACTCTTATATTAATAAATTTTATAAAAAAGCTCATATATTTCAAGTTAACGATAATTTATGGCATTGATAATCGATGACTTTTAAAACTTAGTAAGATAAATGTTAAAAAACCTTTACTCCAGGGGGTAAAAATGAGAGCAGTAAACCGGCCTTTGGGCCTAGCTTGTCTGTTACTTGCAAGCAACCCGACTTTTGCTGATTATCAATTGAATCTAGCACCGGGCGTTACAAGTACCAGTCAAAATTCGTATGATATTCATCAGATTGTAATGTGGATTTGCGTCGTAATCGGTATCGTTGTCTACGGTGTCATGACTTACTCCATTCTTAACCACACTAAAGCTAAAAACCCCAATCCAGCAAAATTCGACGATAACCTGACCATAGAAATTTTATGGACGGTTATACCTGTTCTTATTTTAATTGGCATGGCTATTCCAGCCACTTCTGCACTTCTGGCTATGGAGGATACTTCAAACTCTGACATGTCTATTAAAGTCACTGGTTATCAGTGGAAATGGCATTACGACTATGTAGGAGAAGACGTTAGTTTCTTTAGTAATCTGAGTACACCAATGGATCAGATTAAAGATAAAGAAACTAAAGGTGAAAATTATCTTTTGGAAGTTGATAACACAATTGTTATTCCTACAGGAAAAAAGGTTCGTTTCTTATTTACATCTAATGATGTTATTCACGCATGGTGGGTTCCAGCGTTTGGTGTAAAGAAAGATGCAATACCGGGCTATATCAATGAAAGCTGGGCACGTGTAGATGAGCCAGGTATTTACCGAGGCCAATGTGCTGAGTTATGCGGTGCTAACCATGGTTTCATGCCAATTGTGGTAGAAGCAAAATCTGAAGAAGATTATCTGGCCTGGTTAAATGAAAAGAAAACAGCCCAGGCTGCGGCAGCAGAAAGCGGTAACAAAACCTGGACTATGGATGAGTTAATGGCCCATGGTGAAACGGCATACATCACGAGTTGTGCTGCTTGTCATCAAGCTGCGGGTGAAGGTATACCAAATGTATTCCCTGCACTTAAAGGTAGTGCCATCGCCATTGGTGATATTACAAAGCACATCGATGTGGTTATTAATGGTGTAGCTAACACAGGTATGCAGGCCTTTGGTCCGCAATTAAATGATGCAGATTTAGCAGCGATTATTACTTACGAGCGTAACGCCTGGGGTAATAGTACTGGTGATATGGTTCAACCGTCCGACGTAAAAGCGGCCCGATAAAATAGACTTAAAAAGAGGCAAACATGAACGCTGTAGTAGAAGAACATCATGATCACGATCATAAGCCTACTGGCCTGGGTCGGTGGCTATTTAGTACAAATCACAAAGATATTGGATCCATGTACCTGTGGTTCTCTTTCACCATGTTTTTTATTGGTGGCGCGTTAGCTCTGTTGATTCGTGCTGAATTATTTCAACCCGGTATGCAAATTGTAGAACCGGAATTTTTTAATCAGCTAACTACGCTGCACGGTTTAATCATGGTTTTTGGTGTGATTATGCCCGCATTCGTAGGATTAGCTAACTGGCAGTTACCAATGATGATTGGTGCTCCCGATATGGCATTACCCCGTATGAATAACTGGAGCTTCTGGTTACTACCGGGTGCGTTTGGTATGCTGCTTGCCAGTTTGGTCATGAGCATTATGGGGCTTGGATCTGCGCCGAATTTTGGCTGGACATTCTATGCGCCACTCTCCACAACTTATGGACCAGATAGTACCGATTACTTCATTTTCTCAGTTCACTTGATGGGGATATCATCGGTAATGGGCGCAATTAATGTCATTGCAACCATTATGAACATGCGCGCCCCTGGTATGACTTATATGAAGATGCCTATCTTTGTGTGGACCTGGTTTATTACTGCTTACCTGCTTATCGCTGTTATGCCAGTTTTAGCGGGCGTAGTAACCATGATGCTAACTGATAGAAACTTCGGTACCAGTTTCTTTAGTGCTGCAGGTGGCGGTGACCCGGTAATGTTCCAGCATATTTTCTGGTTCTTTGGTCACCCTGAAGTGTACATTATGATATTGCCTGCTTTTGGTATTATCTCTTCAATTGTCCCCACCTTCTCGCGCAAACCATTATTTGGTTATAGCTCAATGGTATATGCAACTGCATCTATCGCATTCCTGTCTTTTATCGTATGGGCTCACCATATGTTCACTACGGGTATGCCAGTCGCTGGTGAGTTGTTTTTCATGTACGCAACCATGCTTATTGCTATACCAACAGGTGTAAAGGTCTTTAACTGGATCTCTACTATGTGGCGTGGCTCGTTAACTTTTGAAACACCGATGTTATTTGCCATTGCATTCATCTTCCTGTTCACAATGGGGGGCTTTACAGGTCTGATGTTGTGTATCGTGCCAGCAGACTTCCAGTATCACGACACCTACTTTGTAGTTGCTCACTTTCACTACGTACTCGTAACAGGAGCTGCTTTCTCTATCATGGCTGCTGTTTATTTCTGGTTACCTAAGTGGACTGGGAATATGTATGATGAAAAGCTAGGTAAACTACACTTCTGGTTAACCACGATCTCAGCTAACGTATTATTCTTCCCAATGCACTTTGTCGGCCTAGCGGGTATGCCTCGTCGTATTCCTGACTATGCACTGCAATTTGCAGAGTTTAATCAGATTGCGTCTATTGGTGCATTTGTATTTGGCTTCTCACAGCTAATCTTTCTTTACGTGGTTATTAAATGTGTACGCGGCGGTAAGAAAGCAACGGGTGAAGTATGGGAAGGTGCAAAAGGTCTTGAGTTTGAGCTACCTAGTCCTGCTCCATTCCACAGCTATACAACACCACCTGAAGTTAAATAACTAGAGATTGAATCATAAATGACGGCGCAAAACCCAGATAACCGAACAGCTGATAACCCAAAAATTATCGGCAAGTTGCTAGTATTAGTAGTCGCTATGTTTGGCTTTGGTTTTGCACTGGTTCCGCTTTATGACGTGTTTTGTGATGTAACAGGTTTAAATGGAAAAACCGGTAATAAAGTAAGCTTTGAAATCGCGCCTATCGTAGATGAAAGTCGTGTTATTAAAGTTACTTTTTTAACTAGCTTAAATGAATCAATGCCATGGAATTTTCAAGCAGAGCAGAGTTTTATTAAAGTTCACCCCGGAAAACCAACGACTGTAAATTTCATTGCAAAAAACACCTCTAATAAAAGTATTATCGGCCAGGCTGTTCCCAGTGTTGCACCGGGTTTAGCTGCTGCTTACTTTCAAAAAACAGAATGTTTTTGCTTTACCCAGCAAAAACTTAAAGCTGGTGAAGAAAAGCTTATGCCTGTCACATTTATCGTAGACAGCAAGTTACCAAAAGGTATGAATGAAATTGTTTTATCCTATACTTTCTTTGTCAGTAATAAAAACGAACAGGATTTATCTGTAGCAACTTACGATGAAACTGCAAAGAGTAAATCCCTAACGCTTTCACTTAATCAGGATCACATATTATGAGTACTGCAAGTCACGGTGAATACTTTATACCAGAGCCAAGTAAATGGCCCGTTATAGGAACAGTTGCATTAACTACCTCGGTTATTGGTGCAGTAAATACAATACATAATGGCGAGATGAGTATTTTACTCCCCGTTGGTTTATTGTTGGTTGCCTATTTATTTTTTGGCTGGTTTGGTGCTGTTATAGATGAGTCAATGGCAGGCAATTATAACGATAAAGTTGATCGTTCATTTCGACTTGGGATGATGTGGTTTATATTCTCTGAAGTTATGTTCTTCGCAGCATTTTTTGGTGCACTATTCTATGCCAGAACATTTGCAGTCCCCTGGTTAGCTGGTGAAGGCAATAATGCAGCAACACATGAGTTTTTATGGCCTACATTTGAAGCTGTATGGCCACTATTAATGAATCCCGATAATAATGCGATTACTGCTCCTAAAGAAGCCATGGGGGCAATGGGTTTACCTGCGATAAATACTGCAATCCTGTTAACTTCAAGTGTAACCGTGACCTGGGCGCACCATGCATTACGTGCAGGTAATCGTATGCAGCTTAATATAGGCCTTGCTTTAACTGTTTTATTAGGTGTTTGCTTCCTGATACTGCAGGTTGAAGAATATATTCATGCTTACAATGAACTTGGTCTAACCATGGATTCTGGTATTTATGGTAGTACATTCTTTATGCTAACCGGTTTTCATGGTTTTCATGTAACAATGGGTACAACCATGTTGCTTGTTATTCTGATACGTTGCCTGAAGGGGCACTTTACAGCGGATAACCATTTCGGTTTTGAAGCAGTGGCCTGGTACTGGCACTTTGTAGATGTGGTTTGGTTAGGTTTGTATATATTTGTATACTGGATTTAAATAAAACCAGTCGTAAGTCTGAAGTCGTAAGTCTAATAATTAAAGATTTGCGACTTAAGGCTTACGATTATAATTTAAAGTCCGTGTGGTTGAATTAAACCTATTGCCTGCCCTATAAGAAGCAAAATAAAAATCCCAACTGAAAGCCCTATTCTCCATGTTAATGACTTAACCAACTTATCAGAATTCTCTTCTTTGTTGGTTACAAGGTGGTATAGTGCTGAGCCAAGGCTAACTAAAACAGTAAGTAGTAAAACAATAATAATAATTTTAAATATCACTCTGATAATCCCATTAAAAAATTAAGAACGCAAATTAGGCTATGCTAGTTATTCGAATTAAACACTATATATTTAAGCCAACACTTATTCCTAGCCTGGTTACAGCCATCCTGCTTTATGTGATGATATCACTTGCATTTTGGCAACAAGACCGAGCCGATTATAAAGCTAATTTACAATCATTAATAGTGAGTAAACAAGACTCAGAGTCCATTGCACTAAACTCAATTTCAAAAGAAGAAAATAACTGGCTATATCAGCCTGTGTTTGTAACTGGCAGATATGATACACAACACCAGATTTATCTCGATAACCAGGTGCATAATATGGTGGCAGGTTATAATGTTTTTACGCCATTTATGGTATCCACTGATGAAGCGGTTCTTGTCAACAGAGGCTGGTTACCATTAGGGAAAAGTCGCACTGAGCTTCCTGATATTTCACTGGGTACTCAGCAGCTACGTATCGATGGACTTACTGCCCATGCGCCATCTAAAGGTCTGGTGCTATCAAGTAATGCTAATATTTATGAAAAGTGGCCAACAGTATTACAATATATAGATTTAAAAGAGATAGAAAAAAAACTAAATTATAAATTGATGCCAATGATAATAATTATGAACCGTGCTGAACAAACGATATTGAAACCCTTGCCTGTAAAAATAAATATGCGTAGTGAAAAGCATACCGGATATGCATTTCAGTGGTACGGTCTTTCATTGGCATTATTTATTATATATATTGTGGTAAATATAAAAAACACTGAAAAAATTGAATAAAATATTTAATAACTAAACTGATAAAGTGCTCCTGCAATAGATATGTATCAATATGTAAAGTATATATCTAGAATTGAAAATTTAATAAATAAGGCTTATACATGACTCAAGAATCAATAGATCTAGCGATAGAGCAACCAAAGCGAAGTAATATGGCCCTATGGGTTCTTATTTCATCATTTTTAATTCCTGCTATTTTAGCTTATGGCTATTTTTATTATGGTGACAGGCCTGCGGTTAAAAGTAACGGTGTTTTGATAATTCCAATAGTAGATATTCATACACTAAATATCACGGATGAATCAGGTAATGAATTAACTGAAGAGGAACTAACCCCTAATTGGCGCATGGTTTATTTTGTTGGTTCAAGTTGCGATAAAGGATGTCAAAAAAGTTTGTATAATATGCGTCAAAATAATATCGCTATGGGAAAATATCAAGATCGTGTAAGCCACGCAATTATTCACCTGGCTGAGCCAGATGAAGATTTTTCAGAGCTTATAAAAAAAGAGTATTCAGTTGCTGGTCATGCTTATGCAAAAGCAGAAAGTGTAAGTGTATTAGCTAAATTAGAAAAAGATGAAAATATAATGCGTTCAACCTATTTGATAGATCCTCTCGGTAATATAATGATGCATTTTCCGAAAGAGCTTGATCCTAAGTTAATACGTAAAGATATTAATAAGTTACTTAAGGTCTCTCGGCTGCGTTAAAAATATATTCGTAGTCATTAAAATCGTCAAGATAAAGTAAACTATCTAGCGTGTGTATTTTAACCATATTAGAGTTAAATTCTGTGTCGTGGTTACTAAACTTGATGATCAGTTTGAGTGAGTTATAGTGTGGGATGTGCTTTTGCATTAGGCCTGGCCAAAAATTACAGCTAAACCTTTCTTGTATTGAGTATTATTCACGTGTTGATGCTTGTTATATGTTGTGTTTCTTTAGGTTTATTTGATTTTTATATATCCCTCATATTCAAGGTAAGATTTAAATTTAATATCTCCCTTTAATATATCATCAATTAGAAACTTTGCCATTCCATCAAAGCATTCTTCAAGGTCATGCTCGGTTTCAATGCCTTCACATATTCGTTTGGTGGTATCTGCCTTGATTAGTAGTTCTTTATGGTATTTTTTATGTATTTCTAAATCTGGGTATTTAACTTTTAATAGGTATGCCTCTTCTCTCGAAAAATGATCCCTCGCCTCATTCAATAACGAAGTTAATAAAATGATGCATTCATTATCCTTTCCTGATTCAATTGCGTATTTAGTATCCTGTAATATTTTTAATATTTTTTTATGATCATCATCTATGAAGTTTATGCCGATTTCTAAAAAGTCGTGCCATTCTAAATTATTCATGAGGGGGTTAATTTTCTTCTTATCTCTGTATAGTAAAAATGTAATAAATTTACATTGAATAATGTTTTATTGAAGATCATGATTCGGCCTTACACATGATTTCAGAGGTGTTATGAGCGTGAGAATTAGGTGAGACTGATTCGAGTATAGATTCTTCATCAATGGTTATAATATTACCAACAGTGTCGATCTGATTAACTGTATCCTTGATGATTTGATCATATAAATTTAATGCTTCAGTGGGTAGTTTTTCTGTGTTTTCCACAGAAATTTTAAATAGTTGCATCTTGTTAAGAAAATTATTAAGAATGTGGTGAGTTGAAGATAACATGGCTTTATATATTTTTACTTTTTCATTTTCAATTTTTTGATTTCTTTGCTTTGTTAGTAAATCTGACAATAAGAATATAACGAAAATAACTACAGGGATAATAAACTCGTCGATTTCATAAGCTTCAAGACTTTCAAGTTCTGTGACAATAATTTCAAAAAAATCTATTTCGGTTATAAATGTGGTAACCAGAACAGCGATTGATATAACTAAACCAGTTATTGTTAGTTTGTGTTCCTTCATTATTCCCTTTCACCTAATATTTCAAATATGTTGGTTAGATATTATGCATTTACTTGTAATTGTTGTGTATGCGGTAGCAAGTCGTTATATGCGATCACAGCTAATTTAGAGTGATTTGAGGTAATGTATATTTAGCCAGCTACTGTGTCGCAGTTGATATTACTAAATTAACAACACCAATAATACTTAAAATAAATACCACCATAAAAATGATGCCTGCAATGATAAATGTTGAAGGTTTACCGTTTTCGAAGTCTCGTTCACGGTTTGAGTTTGTCTGAACTCCAAGAGCAGCAAATATGGTGCTTTTGAGTACGTTTACAAACCCTGTTCCTTTGCGATTGTCTGTTTCCTGGGTTTTCACTTATTTTCCGTTATATTGATATTAATATTTATGTTTTGCTGGGTGTATCATACGCTTAAAGCTAGTTAATTATTAATTATATAGCTTATTTTAGCGTTTATTATTAAATAACACGATAATTATAATTTAAAGCTTCACAACTACTATTTATGTGTGATATATAATAGATGTAACTTTATTTATATTGGGTTATTATTACCCTATAAATCACATGGAAATTAAAAAAAACATACTAAATCTTAAAATAGGTTATCAGAGTCTATATAAATAACTTATTTATTAAGTAAGTAAACACAAGTGGAGTACTAATAAATGTTGTTCAAGCACTTTTGTCATGTCTATAACCCTAAAGAATGCCTTCAAGCTGCCGACCGCTCTCCAGCTAAAATAACGGATATTTTAATTCACGTGGCCATGTTGTCTTTAATACCTACAGTATGTGGGTATATAGCGACTGTACATATTGGATGGGATCTAGGAATTGGCACGCTATTTAAAATGTCGCCAGATAAGGCTGTTATTGCTGCTCTTTTCGCTTTCATGGGCTTAAATATTGGTGTTTATGCGCTGGGGTATGCAATTTGCTGGTTTTCTAAGACCTTTGATCTTAAACCAGATCCATTGCATTGCACTGAATTAGCTGTTTTTTCTTCTCTACCGCTCTTTATACTAGGGTTTACAGCTTTATATCCTGTTTTATATATTAATGTCCTCATAGGTTTTGTTGCAATCGCTGCTTCGGTTTATCTGCTTTATACGGGTATTCCAATCTTTATGCATATACCTGAAGAAGAAGGTTTTGTTTACTCAACCTGGGTTGTGACAATTGGTCTGGTTATGCTGGTTGTATTTTTAGGTGCTGCGATTTTCTTTATATCGGCAACTACAGCTTAACAAGTTATTTCCTTAATACTAATTCTGAAAAAGCCCGCATTTGCGGGCTTTTTATATCACTTACTTACGAATTGGATAATTCTATAAATAACACTACTGAGGAGGTTTTTGACCTCTTATTCCCGGTTTGGCAATAATCTCTAAATAAAACGAGTCTAATTTTTCAGCAACTGCCCAATCAATTGACTTATCAATGGCTGAGAGATGTATTTCCTCACAACTATCTACATCTGCGCCGAATTTGCAGTCAAAATCTAAATAATCTACATCTTTAGGTAGTTTTCTTCTACGTTCTCTTTTTATGTACTTTCTTATTTCATGCCTTATAGCGTCTAAAAGCCTATCTGTATTGAGTTTTTCGTCTGTTAATTTAAAGGTTTTTCTCATAATGAACTCAGTTTTAATTTACGGTGCATCATACACGAGCAAATGAATTTACTCTTGAATAATTAATTATATCTGTAATTGAGCGTAAAATGGGCAATTACAATTGATGTTATTTATTAGTTTAATTAGTGTTTTTTATGGACGCCTTATAATCAACTAATAGTCTAACCATTCATCTAATATCCTAAATATCCTCTGCTCTGATGAGTATAATTGGTAGCTGTAACTGGTTTTCTAGAGTACCTCCCCGCTCACTTCATAACAGGAGAACCAAAATGAGAAAAAGACTCTACTTTTTACTTCCAAATCTGGAAGAGGCAAATAATACAGTTGATGAACTCTTACTCGCAAGAATTGATGGGCATCATATCCACGTTATGGCGAAACAAGGTGCTGACCTTGGAAACTTGCCTGAAGCCACAATATTTCAAACTAGTGATCTCGTCCACGGCGTAGAAGCCGGTATGGTTATAGGTGGACTAACAGGTCTGCTAGGCAGTTTGGTTGCCATTTATTCAATGCAGGCAAGCTCCACTATGGGGCTTATCGTACTCGGTTGTACAGTGTTTGGTGCAGTACTTGGGATTTGGACTGCTGGTATGATTGGCTCTAGTACAAAAAACTCACGATTAAAGGAATTTGAGCAGCCTATGGAGGATGGAAAAATCCTCTTAATGGTTGATGTGCCGATATCTAAAGTTGTAGATATCACAAAGAAAATGCAAGCACACAAAACAACTATTATGGGTGGTTCAGAAACCAGTCTGCCAGTATTTCCATAGCTGTGTTTAGAGTGTGCTTGACTTAAATTGTTTACATAAACATTCTGAAAATGATTCTTGCATAGTGATCTAATAGCAAGAAGCCGAATAGCGCGCTCAAATAAAAGATTGAATAACCAAATGTTTTCATTGCATGCTCATCACTTTCACCTGTGTTATACAACTTAACTGCGTGATATAAAAAGCCTAAACCCAGTGCCACTGCACCTGCAAAGTATATTAATCCTGTCATATGTATGACAAACGGCATCATAGAAACTGATAGCAGCATCATGGTGTAAAGTACGATATGTAATTTCGTGAAAGTGACGCCATGCGTTACGGGTAACATTGGTAAGCCCGCGCGTGCATATTCTTCTTTACGCTTAATTGCTAGCGCCCAGAAGTGTGGTGGTGTCCATACAAAAATTATTAAAAACAACAATAGTGCCTCACCATTAACTTCACCTGTCATTGCTGCCCAGCCCAATAAAGGAGGCGCAGCTCCAGCAGCACCACCTAATACAATATTTTGTGGTGTTGAGCGCTTAAGAAACATTGTGTAAATAACGGCATAGCCGACTAAAGATGTCAGTGTTAATAGAGTGGTTAGAAGATTGGTCCAGATTAATAATATGAGCATTGCAATAGCCGCTAATGAAAGCGCAAATGTTAATGCCTGGCGCGAAGAAAGTTCGCCCTGGGGTAATGGGCGATTACTGGTGCGTTCCATTACAATATCTATACGTTGATCAACCCAGTGATTTAAAGCTGCCCCTGAAGCGGATGCGAGACCTATACCTATGCATGCCGCGATAAAGGTATCTAATGGTAATGCACCTTGAGTAGAAAGTAACATACCTACAATAGCGGTAAATACAATTAGGTAGACAACTTTTGGTTTACATAAGTTGTAATAATTAAGCCAGTGAAAGCTTGATGGTTTTAAGGTTGCTTCAGTCATGATAGACCCTTGTTTATATCATTTGGGGGGGATAGAACCTTATTTGAACAAAGGTTCAGGCTATAATTTATTAGCAATAAAGTAAGCAGTAATAGTGCAGCAACTGCGTTATGTGACACGGCAATGGGTATTGGTAGTACCAGAACGACATTAGCTATTCCCAGGCCGACCTGTGTGGCCAATACCACTAAAAGTAAAATACCCAGGTTGCGAAAAATATAATTTTCAGTTTTTAACAGCATAAGCAGGGCTAATATACTTAATACTACTGTTGTAATAATGGCACCAAGACGATGTAAAAAATGCACAGTAACACCAGCTTCAAGTGTTAACGATCCGCCTTCATAATTAATTGAGGGGTCTTTAAAAAAAACAAAGGCTTCACTGAAATTTGTTTCAGGTAACCATACTCCCTGACAGGTAGGAAAGTCAGGGCAATATAAAGCGACATAGTTTGTACTTGTCCAGCCACCTAAAAATATCTGCAAGCTTAGGACAATTAAAGCAAATTTGGCCAATGGTTTTATGGCACTGGTTTTAATGTCAGTATGTGTGATTTTATCCAGCCATGGACGACTATGTTTAAGCAAAAGCCAGAACAACAGGCTTAAGGTTAATAAGCCCATGAGTAAATGTAGCGTTACTATCGTTGGGCGTACTAGCTGGGTTACAGTCCACATGCCAAGCATTCCCTGGAATATAACTAAAACAACCAGAAATAAGGGTAAGCGTATTTGCTGGTTTTCATTCTGGCGATGCCTAAAGGCGAGTAATGACATTACGAGAATAAGAAGCCCTAGTGTGCTTGCAAAATATCGATGTATCATTTCTTTCCAGGCTTTACCTGAATGAACTTCTAAATGGGGAAATGCATTAATTGCCTGAGTAATTTCATGTTCTTCATCAGGTGCTGTAATTTGACCAAAACAACCTGGCCAGTCTGGGCAGCCCAGGCCCGCATCAGAAAGGCGCACATATGCACCTAGCACGATAACTATGAAAGCTAAACCACATGCAGTAATGCTAATTCGTAAAAACCACTTATTGTTCAAAAAATATTCCCTAAATTTAATTTAATTTTCCACTTAATCGATGCTATAGCAACAAACTAATTGATGCAATTCAATATTTCTTCTGACAAGATTAATCTATATTTTTCATGTTTCTGTTATATTAGAATATTCACACGTAAGTCTATAATTGCATTCTCATGTTCAAAATGGGAAGTGAACCTATCACCACTCTACCCTGCTGTATTTTGTTAAATGGTCTGAATAATAAACGTAGGCATGACGCTAGCAGGAGGCTAAAAAAAAGAATTGTTAAATTAGCTAATCAATTGAGAAATTAATTTCAGATTAGTTGAATGATAAGGAATTATGAAGAAGTTTATAGCTTAGTTAGATGTCAGGCATATAATTGTTTATATTAAGTTAAGTGTCTTTAACTTAAGTGTGTTATTAGGGTAATGGTATAAAGATATAATAGCGTGTTAAGTAGAAAGTAAATGATATCCATTCATAAACGATCTGTATTTTGAGAGAGCTAGAATATTAATTTTGATGGGTAAAACGTACCACTCGAGAATTTACTTTTTAATATTAGCAAATTAATTATTACTATATATAATTTATGGCTGTTAGCAGAAGTTGATTCATAATTATTATGATTGATGTATATCATTATAATAATTAAAGAAGGGTTTAATATTTTAAAAAATAAATAATTAATAAGGATTAAATTGCATGTCAAAATTAACTAAAGGCATTAGCATGCTTGTGTTGTCAGTAATGATTCTGGCATTACTGGTTATGATTGTTCTGGGTTTTATGCTCGGCTTTGGTCATCCATTGCCATGGATACTGATAGCAGTCTTAATTCTAATTCCTATGTTTCATGATAAAATCGTAAACAAAAGATTTGTTCAGTGGAATGCTTCGTACAGTGTTGGTGTAGAAGAAATTGATAATGATCACAAAAAACTGCTAGGTTTAATTAATAAGTTACAAACAGCAGCTCATTATTCCTCTGATGAGGCTATGATTGATTCCATTTTAAGTGACCTGGTTGATTATACAAAATATCACTTTTCAAAAGAAGAAGACATGCTTAAACAGTCAGATTACCCTCATTTTAATGAACATAAACTCCAGCATGAGGAAATGGTTAAGAAAGTGTCAGAATTTATTGAAGAATATAGAGTTGATGATTCAAAAACAATTGATGATGTAACACAGTATTTAAAATCCTGGTTAATTAACCATATTAATGGATGTGATCAGGATTACGTTCCCTATGTTAAAAAGACAGTAAAATAGCTCAGTAACTAATTGATTAACTACGTTATATAACTCTTTTATAGCTATCAATATAGTTAATGAATAACAATTATTAGTGTAATCCATTTTACAAGTCTACTAATCTTTGACTTGAGTCAAGGTGGCATATTTATGTCCTCTCTACAATCATCATCCAGTGAAAACATTAATCTATCAAAAACAAGCATCCAATTGATGTATTAGCGTAAATAATATGAGACTTTCAGACTACGTTAATACATTTGGCCAGAGTATGTTACAGAAGTATGGTGAGCGTATTCATAAAATCTCACTTAATGCCAATCTTACGTGTCCAAATAGAGATGGAAGTAAAGGTATTGGTGGTTGTACATTTTGTAATAACGCCTCGTTTAACCCGGACTCTCGTAACCCCTCACATATTAGTCAACAGTTAGAAAATGGACGCCATGTTATTCTTAAGCGTACAAAAGCTAAAAAGTACATTGCGTATTTTCAAGCATATTCCAATACATACGGTGATATTAATCAGTTAAAAAAACTCTACGATTTAGCTCTATTAGAGCCAGATGTAATCGGTTTATCAATAGGAACACGTCCCGATTGTGTTCCAGATGAAATTTTAGATTTATTAGCCAATTATCAGCAACAAGGATATGAAATATGGCTTGAACTAGGATTACAGTCTTCATTTGATAAAACACTTGAAAAAGTTAACCGCGGACACGGTTATGCTGAATACCATAAAGCTATTCAAAGTTCGCATGAGCGTGAAATAAAAGTTTGTACGCATTTAATACTTGGTCTTCCAGGTGAAAGTTATCAGCATTATAAAACAACACTTTCACGAGTACTGGATGAAGGTGTAGCCGGTTTAAAGTTACATCCATTACATGTGGTAAAAGGAACACAGTTGGCACGAGATTGGGCAAATAAAACATATGCTCCTATGAGCCTGAATGAGTATGTATTATCAGCTGCAAATCTTATTCAAATGACACCTGATCATGTTGTTTACCATAGAGTAACGGGTACAGCATCAAGTGATATTTTGTTAGCACCTCAGTGGTGCTCAAAAAAATGGCAGGTTATTAATGCTATTACAAAAAAATTACATGATTTAAATTACCATGTTCCTGTAATGGTATAAATAAAGTAAATAGTTAATTCAAAGTGTGCAGATAAATATGAAAAATACAGAAGAAACTAAAATGGAATTAATCTGTCCTGCAGGAAACTTACCCGCATTAAAAGTTGCTGTAGATTGTGGAGCAGATGCAGTTTATATCGGATTTAAAGATGATACGAATGCTCGGCATTTTGCGGGATTAAATTTTAACGAAAAACGTACCCGACTGGGTATAGAATACGCACATAAAAGAGGTTGTAAAGTTTTTCTGGCGATAAATACTTACCCACAATCATCTGGATGGGAACGCTGGAAAAAAGCGGTTGATTTAGCTTCTATATTGAAAATTGATGCATTAATTGCAGCTGATATTGGTGTGTTAGACTACGCTTCAACAAATTATCCAGAATTACGTCTACATTTATCTGTTCAGGGTTCTGCAACAAATACAGAATCAATAAAATTTTTCCATGAAAATTTTTCAGTACAACGAGTCGTTTTACCACGAGTGTTATCTCTAAAACAGGTAGAACAGGTGGCAAAAACCAGTCCTGTGCCGCTTGAGGTATTTGGGTTCGGTAGCTTGTGCGTTATGGTTGAAGGAAGATGTATTTTATCATCATATGTTACTGGCCAGTCTCCGAATACGTTTGGAGCATGCTCTCCTGCTAGTGCAGTAGAATGGAAAAATACTTCAGAGGGGATGGAAACCAGATTAAACAACGTATTGATTGATCAATATAAGGATGATGATGCTGCTGCTTACCCTACTCTATGTAAAGGACGCTTTGAGGTATCGAATAACACATATTATGCTATAGAAGAACCCACAAGCCTAAATACAATTGAGTTGCTTCCACAATTACAGGCGATGGGGGTAGCGGCAATTAAAATTGAAGGAAGACAACGAAGCCCTGCTTATGTTAAACAGGTTACTGAAGTATGGCGAGAGGCAATAGACAGGTGTTATACCGATGTTGATAAATACATAGCAAAGGAAGATTGGTTACAAACATTGCATTCAGTTTCTGAAGGAAGATCCACAACCTTAGGTGCATATCATAGGCCGTGGCAATAATATGAAAAACACATTACCTAAATTATCACTCGGGCCTGTTCAGTATTATTGGGATAGAAATAAAACGTTTGATTTTTATGAACGTATAGAAAACTCAAATATAGATATTGTTTATTTAGGTGAGACTGTTTGCTCAAAAAGAAAGCTACTACGCCGAGATGATTGGCTTGATATAGCATCAAAGCTAAAAGCAGCTGGTAAAGAAGTTATTTTATCAAGTATGACTTTAATTGAAGCAAACTCGGAAGTAGCGGCATTAAAAACATTGTGTTCAAACGTGGATTTTACAATTGAAGCAAATGATATTTCAGCGATACAGTTACTGAAAGGTCAATCGTTTGTCAGTGGACCAGCTGTAAATATATATAACTCACATACTCTGGATTTCCTTGTGAAAAAAGGCCTGAAACGCTGGGTTGTTCCTGTAGAACTTTCTAAAAATAGCCTTAAAGACCTGCAATCAGCTAAACCTGATAATATAGAAACAGAGGTTTTGGTGTATGGGCGATTACCTCTAGCCTACTCTGCTCGTTGTTTTACAGCAAGATCACATAATCTTCAAAAAGATGATTGCCAATATCGTTGTATTGATGATCCTGATGGATTATTGCTATCAACACAGGAGAAAGAAAAATTTCTTGTATTGAACGGCATACAAACACAATCGGCTAGAACCAATAACTTAATTCTTGATATAGCAGAGCTAATTGAGCTTAAGGTAGATATTTTTAGAATTAGTCCACCATCTAATCATGTAGAGAAAATTATAGATTTATATTATCAGACAATACATAACCATTACCCTGTTAAGAAAGCCAGTGATGAAATGCAAAAGTTAATGCCATCTGGTGGTAGCTGTAACGGTTATTGGCATGGCATAAATGGCATGGACTGGCATGAATCAACACTGGATAGATTATGAATACTAATGAACTAAATATAAGTAAAGATGCATTTGATTTAAATAATCTCTCTGCTTATGAAAAATGGCGTGATCTAAAATTAGAAAGTTATCCCACAAATACGGAACAACTTATAGTAGAAATTAATAACCCACTAAGCCTTACCGAAATAGAAAGGCAGAAGATTCTTGATTGTTATCATAAAACAAACATGGTTGTTTATGTAAGCAAAGAAGATGAAAACCCAGACAAAAAAATAGCGTCGACTCTTGCAAATGAATTTGGCCTGCATGAACTGGATAACAATATGGGGGCAGATGATGATGGGATAACATCATTACAGATCTCAAAAACAGAAGGTCGTGAACGCTATATTCCTTATTCAAATAAGGCAATACACTGGCATACTGATGGTTATTATAATGAGTTAGATAAGCAAATACATGCTTTAAATTTGCATTGTGTTAGACCGGCTAAAACAGGCGGTGAAAATGCAATTATGGATCATGAAATTGCATATATAAGATTACGAGATGAAAGCCCGGAATATATTGAAGCATTGATGGCCGATGATGCAATGACTATTCCAGCCAATATTAAAAATGGAAATATTATTCGATCAGAAAGAAAAGGCCCGGTATTTTCCATTTGGGGTGATGGAAAATTACATATGCGATATACAGCACGAGCACACAACGTAATTTGGAAAGAAAATAAACAAACACAAACAGCTGTTAAGTTTTTAGATAATATATTAAAGTCTAATGATTCAGCCATATATCGATTAACATTACAGTCTGGCTGGGGGTTGATTAGTAACAACGTCTTACACGATCGCAGTGAATTTGATGATGATAGTGAGTCACCCAGATTATTATATAGATTAAGGTATTATGAAGGCTTGATTTAAATAAAATATGGATGTCTACTTCAGTTCTTATTATTGTAGAAGTTAATTTTATTTCAATCAGTTTCTGGTGGTTATTACATCGATATATAATTTAGTTAACGGAATATTCGCTGATAAATAGGTAGGCTTTTCTCTAATAAAGATTCAATTTTTGAAAAATTTCTATTTGACTCCAGGTCAAGCCCATCAAGAAAGTTTTTAAGTTCAAGGCCTAATTCTGTATTACCTTGCATCACAAGTCTACGTTGAAAGACCAGTGTATCAGGATCTTGCTTACGAGCGATTAATTGTATGTAATCATAAATACATGCCTGTAAATAAATGTCTTTTCTAGAGTTAGGTGATTTAGCTACCAAAGTATTATTACTAAGGCTTATATAATAACTTATACCTGCATCACTAACAGTTACACACAGAGTTTTATGCTCTAAAAAATCAAGCTCTCCTTCGTCTAATTGTTCTTTCAATAATCGATTAAGAAATTTAACTAATATTTTTGAATGGTACTTTAACGGTAATATCTTTAATGGAGCTGAAAAAATAGCGGGAAATAGAGGTGGTTTTTCGATAATCTTTTGTGAGTTCATCTTATTTGCATTTAAATTAAGTGATATTTAACTATACAAATAAATCAGATGTATGCCTTGATACGAATCAAAATAATTAATATAGATCATAAAAGTGATATATTGCGTAATATCTCTTTTTTAATTATTTAATAAATATTAAAGCATATATATTAGTATGGTATTAAATTGATATGCAAAAAGCGTTATGTTACCAGGGCATAACTGAATTCATTAAACTCATTGGTCTTGAAATATTGTTGTTCATTATAGACATGTCATATCTAATTTGATTAACTGAAATTGACATGTTACGCATATGATTATTCATTTGACTAACTTGAACTGATTGATCTCTTAGTACAGCGTTCATACTATGAACCTCACCTGCAATAGTATTCATATTTCTACTAATTGAAACCATTTCTTGAGTAACTATAGATATGTCTTTGGTTAAATTATATATTAAGAAAAATCCATACGTAGATAATAAAATAAAACAAAACATTGCTGGATATACCAAGGTTTCCCATTTTTTTGCACTAGCAGTAAACGTATTGGTTAGCTCATCCAGGCTCTTGCTTAAGGTTTCTTCGACACTTTCCTTTATAGTGTCATCGTAGTATCCAAACATAGAGAGTTTTTTGTCGCAAAGATCGTTTGAATTCGGACATGTATCTGGGTCTGCAGTACAGCCTTCGATACCTGGTTCGCATTCAATAGACTCAATAATAACATCTCTTATGTTTTTTATTTTATTATGGTGGCCATGGCCATGTTCACTGTTCATAGTATCTCTCTAAAACTAACTAGTTTGTTGTAATTCAGATTGGAGCTTGTTTGCAGTGTCTGTATCTAGACCACGAATAATACGTAGTAAATGTAATGCCTGGTCAATTTGGTTAATATTTTTTAGCTTAATGGCTGCGTTATAATAAGCAGTACTGGCTTTTTTCCACTTAGATTGCATATAATATAAGTTACCAAGCTCACCAAATGCGTTAGGATCATCGGCAATTTCAATTAATTTTATGTAGGTACTCTCCGCTGTTTTTAAATCTCTATTCCAATATGCAAGTCGTGCTTTAAATAATAATTCATTAGCTGTAAGAGTGGTTGCAGCGCTATTATTATTGTCATGAATTATTTCTCCATTTTCAGATTTAAATGTATTTAGTGCTTGATTTACTGTTTCTTTAACAGCTATTACAATGTCATCTAAATTTAAATCACTTTCTCCAGAGGTGTTATCTTTTTCTGAATCCCCTGCTTCCATGCTTGTGATTTCTTTTTCAAGTGGCTGTATAGGTTCACTCTTTGTATCAACTTGTATTGCTTCCTCACCAAAAATCTTGTTATACACAGGTACTTCACCTGGAGACAATTGATATGAAGGTACATTGTAATCTATCGCACCTGAGGCATCATCAAGAACAATATCGACGGGTTTATTAAAATCAGCTGGAAATAAAAATGCCCTGTAATAAATAACTGCTGTACAAACACCCAGAAAAACTACCGGCCATATTAAGTTTTTAATTAATTTTTTCATTTCATGCTCCAGATGTAATTATTATATATTTTTACTATTTCAATTAATTTCAGCATATAGAGCTGAAGCTAGTGTATTGAATTCAATTGCGCTTTTAGTATTCGGCGCGATTTCATTAATTGACATGCCCTCACTTAAAGTTCTTCTAAACATGGTTCGTTGACATAACCTGTGAGGTAAAACCTTTATGTTATTAAGGCTGTTAAGCGCTTCTTCCGTTTCATCGGACTCTCTTACAAATTTATTTGTATCAGCTCGATTAACAAATGCTATTAATTCTACTGTTTTATCTTCAGGTATCGTTTCATTAACTATTTTTAGAAATCTCTGTGTAGCCCATAAATCTGGTTGACTTGGTGATACAGGTATAATTATCCGATCAGCATGTATTATCGCCTGTTTCATATCTTGCATATTTGAAGCACCAACATCTATTAGTACATGTTCTTCCTTATAATTTAACAGGTCAGTAACATCTGTATAAACCATTAAAGGCTCCATCCCTTCATCGTCTCGTACTTCTGCAACATCTGTTAAAGTACCCTGAGGATCAAGGTCGAATGCAATAATATTTTGATTCTTCTCTCTCAGCCATAATGCTAGATTAAACGCAAAAGTACTCTTTCCAGATCCGCCCTTAAGATTTGCTATTACAGTGATCACTTTATTTGCCTATAACCATTCGTAGGTGATATTTGCTGAGTATTTTGCTTAATTACTTTGTAATTTTCGGGTATTTTAAATAAGCTTTTATTTTGTGAACCCATATTTATGTTTTTCAATTCACGTATATATCCACCGGGTAACTCTTCTTTAATAGATATTTCAAGCAATGGGTCATACCATTGATAAGAACTAATAGATGATCCATCTGGTCGGCTTACTCTTCTAACCCATTTTTCTGTTTTCCGGTTATTAATTTTTTCTGCTTTTTGAAGTGTCATTTCAGCCATTGATCCATCACTAAAAAATTCACGAACAGCAAGTTGGCGTTTTGTATCAACCCAGTGTAATGTTCTTATCGTTTTACCATCTTTAATACTAACTATCTTCCATTTATTAGTTTCCTGTCCATTGATTGTTTCGTTTCCCATAAGTGTACAGGTTGAATTTTGTATTCGGTTACAGGGGTTATTTTTGCTGTCTTTGTCTTCATTGTTTTTTTCAATTGGTATCTCTATATACTCTTTAACAGCAGGATTTAGCTTTATTAACCTTCCTTCTTTTGGAAATACAATATCTACCATTACCCCATTCTCAGTATTAACTTCAGTGCGTACTGAGTCTTTACCAATAAATAACTTACTGACTGTTCTTGGTTGACCCGGTATAGTCATTACCGCATCTGCAGAGAACTCATTATTTATATTGGCAGCTTTACTTGTACTAAATACCAAAAATGTAACTGATATTATTAGTGCTATTTTATTTCTTAACATATGCCCACCAGTGTAGATAAATAGATCAATAACAAAAGTACTTCCCTGTACATTCTGTTAATCATTATTGCTCTTTACTTAGCTGGAGCTGGTGCTGGAGCTGGTGCTGGAGCATAACCGGGATGGCCATATCCATACCCTGGGTTTCCATAGTATTGTGGAGCACCATAGCCATTTCCATAACCGCGTCCGTAGCCATTACCGTAGCCGTTTCCATTACCGTAGCCATTTCCATAGCCATTTGCAGCACCGTTATAGTTGCCATTGTAGCCGTTATAACCGCCTCCATTACCACGTCCATTACCATTACCACGTCCAGACATGTTGAAGTCTAAACCGCCATCGCCAAAGAAATCGCCCATACCCCAGCCATTTCCATTGCCATAGCCATTACCGTTGCCATAGCCATTACCGTTACCCCAGCCGTTTCCATTTCCCCAACCATTTCCATTATTACCCCAGCCATTGTTTCCATAACCATTATTCCATGGTCCGCCTCCGCCATTCCATGGTGACCACCATGCATCTGCAACCATTGGCATTGCTAAAGCTCCTAATAGAGCTGCTGCTGAAACTAATTTTGATACATTTTTCATCGTATTATCCTCGAGTTATATCTTTAAAATATTTCCTGATAACATTTGTCATCTAATTAAACATGCTGCGGAAATTTCAACATGCGATTAAAAAATAAAGCAATTCTTAAAAATTATCTCCACAAGCCTACTGGTTGGTAAGCAAATTGACGATTATTAAAAGCTAGTGGATTCATGTAACTAGAATTTGAATAAAACGGTAAATATCCACCTATAGGTAATAGTGAATTTGAAACACGTGTAAAATTATTTGCATAGGGTCTGTAAACTCTTTGTGGTACAGGAAAAGCATTATTCACAGGCTGATTAAAATTATTTCTACTCTGTGAATTTCTCTTATTGAATCCTTCAGGTACACTACCCCACGGCCTTTTAGTAGGACCAAACTTGTAATATTTAGTAGAAGTTTTATTTACTAACCATGGATTAACTGATTTTCTTTGTGGTTCAGTTAACGCATATTCATTTCCTTGAGTATCATTTGGAGATATGGAATTAAACTTGAAGCGTTGAGGTGTGTTGTAGTTTACTCCGGTTCGCCATTTTCCCTTTCGCCACTTAGTAGAGTTATCAGAATTTTCAACATTAGATTTAGATGAAGAAGGCGGAACGAACCCTGTCCAGCTATCATTTGCAAATGATAGTCCAGGAACCATTACTAAAAACACTAATAATATTGAGCTTGTAAGTTGTGAGTTAGAGTTTTTCATAATCATATCTCTTGTCATAATAAATTATCGTGGATATTGATTGTACGGAGTTGGATAAGGTCTAATATTATTCATTTGGTTGGTTCCAACTGGTGGTCTATAAAATCTATTATTTTGCATAGGATTTTGTTGCGCTCTATTAAATAATGGCGAAGCCTGGTTAGGTTGCATTCTCCTTGGTTGCATCCTAGGTTGCATCATTGGTTGATTTAATGAACGTTGATTGATCATGTCCTGTGTTTGTTGTGGGCGACTTAGATTATTGTATTGATTATTAACAGGTGCTTGTATTCTAGATCTATTATCCGCGTTCACTGGAGGTTTAATCTTCATCATTGCAACTTGTTGTTCATGCTGTTGTAGCATCCTGTCTTTGATCCAGTCTGGCATATTCTCAGCTTGTTTAATTTGTTGTTTCTGTGTTTCTGAATATTCTTTTAACATGTTCTCCCATGTTAATTGCATTTGTTTATTGTTTTCTTCGATCCATTTTTTTCTTTCTTCATCCAGTTTTTTGTTTTCTTTAAGCATATTCTCAATGTTATCCCTGGTTTCCTGTTGTCTACTTAAAACCCATTCAGGTGCTTGCATAGAAGGTGCATAAGTTTTTTGTTTGTCGACTGTATACTGGTTAAACGTTTGTGGTACGTTATTTTGGTAATGAGGATTTACCTGGGCCTGACGTGAGCCATAAGGTACAAAGGCAGGTGGTGTATTATTCATGATAGATTTATATGGCCCTGGTGGAGGCATAATTTGACTATTCTCAACGACGTCGGCAAATAGCTGCTGGTTAAGTAATATTAAACTGGTTAGAGATGCTATATTTAATAGTTTCATTTCATTTCCTTCTCTATTTTCAATAAATTAATCAATATTTTGTGATCTTATTTTTTCTCGTCAGAATCATTTTTTAACTTTATTCCACGACGTTTTTTCACCACGGTCTTGCTGTTCTTTTTAGGCGGCTTTTTAGTGGTTACTTCTGTTTTCTTTTTAACTGATTTTTTTCTAGGGGATTTTTTTGTTTCTTTTTTTGCTTTAGCAACTGGTGCTTTAGCTGTAGGCGCTTTAGTTGGCGTTTCTTCTTTAAAGTTACTATTAGTAGTATCAATTGAAGGTTCGGTAACTAAATCATCGGTTTTTACATCATTAGCAAAACGATTCATGATGTTCGCATAACCCACCTTAAGCGCCATTACTATCATATTTGTAATATTAATAATCCAGAAAATCGTATTAACTACTACTCCATATATTCTTAACCATAAAGGACTGGTAGGTACTTGAATTTCCTCTTCTTCTATTCTGTGTACAATGGGTTCTCCGTTTGCTCCAGCACATATGTAGAAGTGTTTTTTCATACTAATGCAACCTAAAGGTATAACTACTAGTGTTAATACTGTAGCTACGCCAGCACCAAATAAAAGACTTACAGCCATGCCTTTAAAAATAAGATCATCTAATATCATGTATGATCCAGCCATTAAGGTAAGTGCAGTTATAAGTATCGGGCGCATACGAGCTTTACCCGCATTTAATATGGCTTCATGAATTTCAACACCTTTTTGTACTTCATGTTTTACAAATTCAACTAATAAGATTGAGTTCCTTACCACTATTCCTGCGAGCGCAATAAAACCAATCATTGATGTAGCAGTGAATTCTGCACCAGTTATCCAGTGTCCGGGAATAATACCTATTAATGTCAGTGGGATCGGAGCCATAATGAGGCCACCCAGAGAAAAGTCTTTAAATTCCCAGACAATCAAGCCATAAATAAGCAACATAGCAGCCATAAAGGCTCCACCCATATCTCGAAATGTTTCATAAGTTACAGTCCATTCCCCACCCCACTCAAAGGCCGATTTAAAATCATCGTGTGGTGGGCCAATTAAACCCATTGGCATACCGGTTATCACTTCTCCATCTGGAGTGGTATATTTTTCAAGCAAGTCTTCTATTGCAAACATTCCATAAATCGGTGCACCTAATCGACCAGCCATCTCACCGGTTACATATTCAACATCTCGTAAATCTTTGTGATAAACAATAGGGTCTTCAATAGCTTTAACAAAACGACCAAGTTCAGTTAATGGTACGGTTTCTCCATTTACTCCTGTGATAGGCATACTGCCGAGTCTATTAATTTCTGAACGAACACCCATAGGTGCCTGTATAACTATATAAGTAGGTTCAAGCATTCTGCCTTTTTTAACATCACCTAATTTGTAGCCACCCATTACCATTGCTAGTGTTTCATTTATCGCATTAACCGATATTCCACGACGTGCTGCCTTTTTTGTATCAACTTCAAAACGCCAATAGTCAAACTCATCTGCCATGTAATTATCTACATCAACAACACCTTCAGCTGTTTCAAATATATTTGTCATATCTGTTGCAACCTGTCGACGTGTTTCTGCATCAGGACCATATATTTCTGCTACGACTGTTTGCAAAACAGGAGGTCCTGGTGGCATTTCTACAATTTGTATACGTCCACCCACCTCATCTGCTATTGGTTTTAAAATGTTTCTAGCGTGAACTGCAATATCATGGCTTAAGCGTTCACGATGATCTTTATCTAATAGCATTACCTGAATATCAGCCTGCCACGGATTTTTACGTAAATAATAGTGGCGTACCATACCGTTAAAATTAAAGGGTGATGCTGTACCAACATAAGTTTGTGTTGCAGTTATTTCGGGAATATTTTGAAGCTCTCTCGCTAAGCGAGAGGTAAGGTTTGCAGTAACAGGTAAAGCTGTGCCTTCAGGCATGTTAATAACAACATTAAATTCAGGTTTGTTATCAAAAGGTAACATTTTTACCGTGACTGACTGTGTATAAAATAATAAACACGAAAGTACAGTTAAGCCGATTAATGTGAATAAAAACATATAGCCAGTTACTTTGTTGTGACAAAGAGGTTTCATAATTGGCTGATAGAAACGGCCGATAGCTTCTACTTGTCTCTTTTCTCTTGCTGACGCTTTTTCTAAGGCTTCTAGATTTGGTCGTAATCGCATTGCAAACCATGGTACAAATATGAATGCTGCTATCAGTGATAGAAACATTGCAGCAGAGCCTAGTACAGGTATTGGGCGCATATAGGGTCCCATTAATCCACTTACAAATCCCATTGCTAATAATGCGGCTATTATTGCAAATGTTGCCATAATGGTGGGATTACCCACTTCACGTACTGCATCTATGGCTATATTTGTCGTTGTTTTTCCAGCCTCTAACCAGCGTCGAAAAATATTTTCAACAACAACCGTTGCATCATCAACTAAAATACCAATCGTAAATACTAACGCGAATAAACTTACACGATCTATAGTGTAATCAATTATCCATGCTGCCCAGATAGTCATTAAAATAACTACTGGTATTACAAAAATTACTACTGAAGCAGCACGTACACCAAGCCCAATCAAGCATAAAATACTTACAGCAATAGTGGCTTCAAATAATGCCAGAAGTAGCTCATTTACCTTGTTATTTGCAGTTGTACCATAGTCACGAGTAATAGTTACTTCAATATTATCGGGAATTAGGTGACCTTTTAATGAATCAAGTTTTGATATTAGTTGTTTCGCAACTGTTACTCCATTTGTACCTACTTTTTTAGCAACTGCAATGGTAACTGCAGGCGATCCACTACTCGTAGGCCCGTCACCTTCATATGCAGGCCCTGTTGAATAATTAACGATTTGTGATGTTTCCTGTGGAGCCTGATAAATTCTAGCAATATCACGTACATATACAGGTGCACCATCACGTACAGCAACTACAAGATTTGATACGTCTTGTGCATTATTTAAAAAGGCGCCTGTATAAACGTTAAATGTTCTGTTACCACCCTCGATACTTCCCGCTGATAACTCACTATTTGCAGTTTTAATTGTATTTGCAACATCCTGTATGCTGATACCAAAACCGTTAAGTCTTTCTGGTGATACTTCAATTCTAATTTGCTCTGCTCTTCCTCCAACAACAAAACCTTTTCCTGAGTTTGGAACCTGTTCTAAATATTGCAATATATCAAGAGAAAGAGTTCTTAGAATTGAATCATCTATTAATGGATCTTTCGACCAGATAGTAGCTGTTACTACTGGCACATCATCTGGACCTACTGGCTTAACAATTGGCATAGAAACGCCGGGGGGGATTGCATCTATATTCGACTGAATTTTATCGTGCACTTTAACAATCGAATCACCCAGATTCTCACCTACAAAAAACTGTGCCGTAACAATGCCAGAGCCACGTTGACTAGCAGAATAAACATGTCTAATACCTGGAATTTCACTGATTAGTCTTTCAAGAGGATTAATAGCAAGATTTGCTATCTGTTCAGCTGATGCTCCAGGATACTGCACAAGAATATCTACCATGGGTACTGAAATTTTGGGATCTTCCTGACGGGGTGTAAACATTAACCCTAAGATGCCAATCATAAGGAATGCAGCCATTAGCAAAGGTGTAACAGGTGAATTTATAAACTGTCGTGTAATACGTCCCGCTATACCCAGATTATTTTCATCCAGTTTGAAATCTTCACTATGATCTTTATTGTTTACTTCATTTGTCATTTTGCTAGCTCTAATTTTTAATTATTAGCGACACTTTGACCAAATACAACATCAGGCAAGGTAACGTTAAGTTCAAATTTATTTTTATTATTAAGTACTATTTGGGGCTCCATCCAGATCTCATGCCTGGGTGTGGAAAAGCAAATATATTTTCCCCCGGTTGAACACCAGCTAATACTGCAACATGATCGTTATCTACCTGATCACCTAATCTGACTAAGCGTAACTCTGCTTTGTTTTCGTTATTAAGAACAAATACAGCAGGCAAACTACCTCGTCTTAAAACTGCAGATGAGGGAATTACAGGCATGCTATTTATTTCGGTATTGATGTCAGGAACCATGACTTCTGCGTACATACCAGGCCCACCTGGTACACTATCTGGTAAATCAAACTTTACTGTTACAGTATGGCGCTGACTATCTGCAGTGGGATGGATTTGTGCTACACGCACATCAATATAAGTATTTCCTACATCAAGTTTAGCCGGAACAATTGTTCCGGTATTTAAAGCTGAAACTAATCGAGCAGGAACTTCAACCTCTAACTGAAGTGAACGCGTATCAGAATATTTTATTAGCGGTTGACCGCGTTGTACGGTGTCACCTATTTCAACAAGTTTATCTACGATTACACCATCAAATGGACTAATAGAGCGTGCGTCGCGGAGATGGGTATCAATCTCATTTACTCTAGAGCGCATAGCCATAATTTCACTTGTGGCCATACTTACGTGATTTTCCTGATTGTATAAATCAAGGTCACGAGAAACCCAGGGGTTTAAATTGGTACCTGGGTATAGAAAATTTGACGTTGAATTTCCTCCACCAGGCATACCACCCCCACCCATTGGTCCCATCCCCATACCAAAAAACTTTTCAAACATCGAAGGGAAATACCCCATACCTGATGATCCTGACTGGGAATTTAACTGTCGTTGCTGGTTGTTAAAATCACGATACGCTTGAGGTGCCCAATATTCTTTAGTGAAGTTAACTTTGGCGTTACCTAATGAAGCTTCTGTTCGATATAAATTCGCTAGTGCCTGATCACGTTGCGCAAGAATATTGTCATGATTTAATGCCACTAATACCTGACCTGTATTAAACCAGTCACCTTCTTCTCCGGCTACGTAGTCAACACGTCCAGAAATCTGTGCAGTAAGTACAATTTCCTTATCAGCAACTACAGTTCCTCCCAGAACTACATGAGATCCCGTATTTATATTGCTAACCATCACAATTTGTGACTGCATAGATTTTTGTTGATTTTGACTAAAATATGCAGTGCTTACTTGCGGCGTATCAGCATGCCGATTGTTAATTTGATGAGAGTTTATTTGTTGAGTGTTAAAGTTCGCAACTGGTTGCGTCGACGTTCGGGTTGAAAAATTTTGATAATACCCTGTATCAGAAGCGTTCAATATTGAACTGAAACTTAAGGAGGAGATAATTAGTAATTTTTTTAATGTATCATTCATATTCATTCTAGTTTCATTTTTATGTGTTTATAATTTATACTCATATTCATGATTTTTATCATGTCGCACATTGATTAATATCAATTTCTAATCTGTAGAAATTGATCTATATCAACTTAAGTTTCATCCATTTTTTTCATGTCGATTGATAGAATATAATTTTTCCAATTTTAAATTATTAACTGCATTGTTCATGCCAATATGTAACTCATTGATTTATTGATAATTATTATAAAGTTGAAAATAGAATGAAATGCAACAATATTAAATTATTAAGACTATGTTATTGATTTAAAAAGATTTAAGTAAAAAACGCGTTGCAACGCGTTGCATCATGTTGCATAAAAAAAATGTTGTGCCAGACTCTAATTCAATATTATAAAAGATCTTCTAAATATGACTAAACATAATGATTTTGATTTCGCACCGCTAGCAAAAACAATAATGCAATATATTGATGAAGGAATTATTGTTGCTGATCACCTGGGTAAAGTGCTTTATTACAACCCAGCAGTAAAAAAAACACTTGATATTGATGAAGACAAGATCATTGATAAGGTAAATGATATAGGTAAGTTTAACTTACAAAAATCTCTGCTAAGAGCTGCAATTGATTCAGGTGAGGTAGATGCCGCTGGTAAACCAAGTGGTGATTTTGTTAGTTTTGAAGAACGTATAGCGCATGGTGATACTTTTAAAGTTATAGAAATATCTAGCGTACTTATTTCTGATGACGGATCTAAAGATAGAAAAAGACTAATACTATTTAGCGATAAAACAGATACATTTCATATTAGATCGGTGCTGAACTCATCGGGTGCCAAGCTTTCTAGCATAGATCCTCAAATGCTTGAAATCATTCATCGTATACAACAAATTGCACCCACTAATGCATTTACTTTATTACAGGGCGAATCAGGTACAGGTAAAACGCAACTTGCACGATTAATACATAGTCAGAGCAATCGTTCAAAAGAAGCATTTATTGAAGTTAACTGTGCAGCAATACCTGAGTCGTTATTAGAGTCTGAATTGTTTGGACATATTAAAGGCGCATTTACTGGTGCAAGCTCAAATCGCCTTGGGCGTTTTCAAAGTGCACATAAAGGAACCTTATTTCTTGATGAGGTAGGTGAAATTCCCCTCCACCTTCAGGCAAAATTATTACGTGCAATTCAAGATCAGCAATTTGAAATGGTTGGTTCAGATAAAACCGTTAAAGTAGATGTACGTATTATCGCCGCATCAAATATGAATTTACGCGATATGGTTGATAGTGGAAAATTTCGTGCTGATTTATATTATCGACTTGCAGTAATTGCGCTTACTGTACCATCACTTCGTGAACGACCAGGAGATATACCGGTATTAATTAAGCATTTTTGTAAACAGTTGCAAGACCGTGGATACCCTGCAAATATGGAGTGCAATCAAAAAGCGATGAGTATGATGATGAATTACCCCTGGCCAGGTAATGTACGTGAACTCGAAAATGCAGTAGAGCATGGGATTATTTGTTCAATTGAAGGAATTGTATTGCCTGAGAGTTTACCTCAGGATGTGCGTGAATATTCTAATGATATGGAGAATCAACCTATAGTTTCTGAGAATGAAGAAAAAACGATTAATGAAATTCAGTCGGCTATGCAAAGCTGCAATGGAAATAAAGCTGAAGCGGCAAGACTATTAAATGTTAATCGTACAACTCTATGGCGCTGGATTCAAAAATACAATATAACTATTTAGTGTTAATATATGATGACTGATATCTCTTCTATAACATTTTAAATTATTATTTTAATACTTTAAAATGTTATAGTATTAACACTTCATATTTTGCAGAATCACAGATGAAAAAAAAGCATAGTCTTGTATTATCTATAGCAGCATTAATAGCTGCAACTTCTGGTATTTGGTTGGGGCAAACATTTACAGATAACAACACTAATGACTCTATAAAACCAGCTGCAATTCAGGGTGCAATATACCCCCAAGCTAAAATCATCAATAATTTCGAGCTTATAGACCAAATCTCAAATAAGATTACAAAGAATAGTTTTCTAGGACACTGGAGCCTAATTTTTGTTGGATACACGCACTGTCCTGACGTATGCCCCACTACTCTTGCGGTAATGAATCAGGTTGATGAATTTATGTCTGCTCAACAGTTACAGGCACCTAATATTGTGTTTTTATCTGTAGATCCGGAAAGAGATACTCCAGAAACGCTAAAGGCTTATGTGAATTATTTCAATGAAAAATTTATCGCATTGACGGGTTCATTAGGTGAAATAACGAAACTATCACAACAACTCAATGCAGTTTTTAGAAAGGCTCCTGGTCTTGATGGAGAAATATCTGAAAAAAATTATTTAATGGATCATAGTTCAGCATTAATGTTGATTAATCCTGATGGTAATTTGCAGTCAATTCTTACTGCTCCACATACACCAGCTAACATAATTGAAAGTATTATTAACAGCCAGGCTTACTATGAGAGCATGTCAAAATAGTAGGCTAATTAAAAACATTTAAATGGCCTGCATATCTATATCTACTTTGTTTGATTAATTTATCCCTGCAGAGTATAAATAATTATTTCTACCACCTGTTCCGGTGTAGTGCATACAGCCTGTGCTGCGGCATCCACTTCCTTTAAAGCATGCGTCAATTCATCATCATGTAATGTAATAATTGATTTACCCAGTGCTGCGGCATAACCCGCATCAAATGCTGCATTCCATTGTTTATACTGGTTACCGAAACGCACAACGACTACATCAGCGTCTCCTATATACTTGCGTATACGTATTGCATTTATTTTTGCAGCTTTATGATCTTTCCAGAAAGACTCAGTTTCTGAGCCCAAAATTTTATCGCCACAATCATCACTGGCCTCATGATTGGTCACCGGTGATTTTATTTCTACGTCCAAACCTTTATCTTTAATGCCATTGGCTATTTTTTCGCGCCAATCACTATGAATTTCACCAGAAAGATATATTTTGAAGCTCATTTTTTTCTCGATATAATTTGAAGTAAAAAGATTATTTGAAAAAGTTTTTGTCGATGTAGTTAGAAAAAGTAACTCGCATATAGTGGCTGATTAGCCACCATATGTAGTGAAGTATATGAGCTATGGTAACTCGTCTAATTCTTCTGTTTCTTTAGCATGCTCAAGGAAGTCATGTTTTTCTACGCCCATTAGCACCAGACTATTACTTGCTACGTAAATAGATGAGTAAGTACCAACAAACACACCCACGATTAGTGCAAATGCAAAGCCATGAATAACCTCACCACCAAGTAAAAATAATGCCGTCAACACTAATAATGTTGTTAAAGATGTCATAATTGTACGAGACAGTGTTCCATTGATAGAAAGGTTTAATATCTCTAATGCGCTACCTTTTCTTTGAGCACGGAATGTTTCACGTATTCGATCCAGTACCACCACTGTATCATTTAGTGAGTAACCTATAACGGCAAGTAACGCTGCAAGCACAGATAAATCAAACGGAATTTGAACAATAGAAAAAACACCTATGGTTATAATAACATCGTGTATTAAAGCCAGTATTGCACCGATTGCAGACTTCATTTGAAAGCGCAGGCCAACATAAATCATTATACCGAATAGTGCGATTAGCATTGCTAAACCACCCTGCTCTCTTAACTCTTCACCGACCTGCGGGCCAACAAACTCAATGCGTCGCATTGAAACTTCATCAGTTGAAGTGTTTTTCAAAATAGATAGTACTTCATCAGAAATTGTTGCACTGTTGACACCTTCTCTAGGTGCGAGACGTACAAGTACATCCTTAGATGTACCAAAGTGTTGTATTAGTGCATCAGAGTACTGACTATTTGCTAATGCCTGACGTACCGGCTGTAATTCAACTGATTGTTCATAACCAACTTCAATTAAATATCCGCCTGTAAAATCTACACCAAGGTTAAGGCCCCGTGTAGAGATACTAACTATAGATATTAAAATTAGTATTAAAGAAAACCCAAGTGCAATATTGCGCTTACCCAGGAAATCTATTTTTGTGTTGCCTGATAAAAAATGCATTGTGATTTCCTATATAGAAAGTTTTTTAAGGTTACGGCCACCGTAGAACAAATTAACCAGTGAACGTGTACCCATAATTGCAGTAAACATAGAGGTTAGAATACCAATTGATAGTGTTATCGCAAAACCTTTAACAGGCCCTGTACCTAAGCTAAATAATACAACTGCGGCTATTAAAGTGGTTACGTTGGCATCAGCGATAGTACTAAAGGCTTTTTCATAACCGGCATGTATGCTTGCTTGGGGCGAATTCCCTAATCGTAATTCTTCACGTATACGTTCAAAGATAAGTACGTTAGCATCCACTGCCATACCCACAGTTAATACAATTCCTGCTATACCAGGTAATGTTAGTGTGGCTTGCATAAGAGATAATATTGCCATGATTAGAACAAGATTAGCTGTTAGTGCTACATTGGCAATTAAACCAAAAGAACGATAGTAAAGTGCCATAAATACTAGCACTAAACAGAAACCTATCATTACAGAATTAAAACCCTGCTCGATATTGTCTTTACCCAGGCTTGGGCCTACAGTGCGTTCTTCTACAATTTCAACGGGGGCTTTTAATGCACCAGCGCGTAATAATAAAGCTAGATCTTTTGCTTCAAAAGACTCCAGCCCTGTGATTTGAAACTGCTTACTAAACTGGCCCTGTATAGTCGCGATATTAATAACTTCTTCTTTTCGCGTTCTAACTTTTTGTTTTTTACCATCGACCATTTTTGTAACAATTTTGTTTTCAATGAAAACAACAGCCATTGGCTTTTTGATATTGTTACGGGTAGTTTCACCCATTTTCTTAGCGCCCTTGCCATCAAGTCGAACACTTACAGCAGGTGTTCCAGACTGTGTATCGATGGTTGAAGATGCACTATTAATTTGGTCGCCAGTTACAATGACACGACGTTTAAGTAACACAGGGTCACCATTACGTTCACGGTAAAGTTTGGCATTTAATGGAATAGAACCGCCACTTGCAGCACTTGCCCAGTCACTACGAGTACCTTCGGTTAAGCGGAACTCCAGGGTAGCAGTTGCACCCAAAATATCTTTAGCTCGTGCTGTATCCTGTACACCGGGTAACTGAACTACAATACGATTTTCACCCTGTTGCTGAATAACGGGTTCTGCAACACCTAGTTCATTAACACGATTACGTAAGGTTGTTACGTTCTGTTGTATGGCTGAACGTCTCTCATCTCGTAATGTTTTTTCACTGACTTTAGCAAATACTTTAAGCTCTTCTTCATCAGCAGTATATTCCAGATCACGGAACTGAGATTTTAGTTTAGTTTCACCTTTTTCAAAACCACTAGCATCACGAAATTCAATAGTGATACCACCGTCACCGCGCTTAATACCACGATAACGAACTTTCTCTTCTCGTAAGTAGCTACGCATTTCAGAAGAAAGATCAGACTCCATGTTTTCAACTACAGACTGCATATCCACTTCTAAAAGAAAGTGGACACCACCGCGTAAGTCGAGACCTAGATACATAGGCAACGCACCAAATGACTGTAACCACTCAGGTGTTGCTGGTGCAAGGTTTAGAGCAACGGTGTATTCACTATTACGTTGAATAAAATCAAATGATTTAACTGCTTGTGCGGCAATTAGCTGTGTTTCCACAGTATTAAAACGAATTAACAGTTTATTATCTTTAAGTTCACTGGACTTTGACTCTATAGACGCCTGTTTTAGCAGCTCATTGACTTTAAGTTGCGTAGCTTCATCAACCTGTTTGTTTCGTAGAGAGATAAGTACAGACGGATCTTCGCCATATAAGTTAGGCATGGCGTAAATCCCACCTACTACAATTACTACTATAAGTAGCAGGTATTTCCATAAGGGATACTGGTTAATCATTCTTATTGCCCAATTTTTATATTTTTAAGTAATGGTATTTAGTAACTGACTTTTTTATTAGCATTTCATGCCTGTAAACTTTTCACAGGCATGAAAATGCATTTATTATTTTAGCTATTTTGTTCTTTTATTGTGCCTTTAGGCATCAGTGAGCCAATTGAAGCTTTTTGAATAGTCATACTGACATTATTACTCACTTCTAAAGTTACAAAGCCTTCGTTTACCTTTGTAATTTTACCTAAAATGCCACCCTGAGTTAAAACTTCGTCACCTTTTGATAAAGCTGAAACCATCGCTTTCTGCTCTTTAGCTCGTTTGCTTTGTGGACGAATCAGGAAGAAATAAAACAGTACCAGTAAACCGATTGGAAAAAGTAAGGCAGTAATCGGGTCACCTTGTTGTGCCGCGGCAGCGCCACCTTCAGCCAATGCATCTGATATAAAGAAACTCATAAAATTCTCCACCCTTATTGGGTTATATAATGTGTAATTGTTAATTTGCGCCGTATTATGCCACTTCAGCAGTTTAATTTCAGCTGAGATTTCATTTAGCAAGCCTGTTTGCTCTGTAGCGACTGATTTAGACCTAATTATTAGCTTTAATTGTTACAAGCATTGCTTGTCTACTTCAGGAGCTTCTACAGGGTATAGTAGTAACCTGCTTTATTCTGGCCCATCTTTTCGTGCCGCATAGAACTCTTCTACATAGGGTTCAAATCGTTCTTCTTCAATGGCCAGACGAATATCTTTCATTAATTGCTGGTAATAATGCAGATTATGAATGGTGTTTAGACGTGAACTAAGGATTTCCTTACATTTGTCCAGATGACGTAGGTAGCTTCGGCTATAGTTACGACAGGTATAACAGGTGCATTTTTCATCAACCGGGCGTATATCGTCTTTATATTTGCTGTTACGAATTTTCACGATGCCTGTGGAAGTGTATAAAAATCCGGTTCTGGCATTACGTGTAGGCATGACGCAGTCGAACATGTCTATACCGCGTCGTACAGATTCAATTATATCTTCTGGTGTACCTACCCCCATTAAATAGCGCGGTTTATCCTGAGGTAATAACGGAGCGGTAACTTCTAGCACCTTGTTACGCTCTTCTT